>Ga0116231_10011712_pt1 | contig 13320 bp, 6 predicted proteins | sample S1TSphgellanicum_2_FD_89695 | JGI IMG/M metagenome (GOLD analysis project Ga0116231, IMG submission 89695) | Host-associated microbial communities from peat moss isolated from Minnesota, USA - S1T2_Fd - Sphagnum magellanicum MG | ecosystem: Host-associated > Plants > Peat moss > Unclassified... | reverse complement strand
TTTTTTTTTTTTTTTTTTTTTTTTTTTTTTTTTTTTATTTTCTTTCTTTTATTTTTTTTTTTTTTTTTTTTGGCAACAATGTTTCTTTAGATCATCACAAACAACCTATCCATTTGTGATGCCTTTTTAAAAGGTTTTTTCACATATGTAGGGGACCTTTTCATTGTTTGGGAAAAGTTCTTTCCATTTTTTAGATAATTCCACCATACTTAAAATTCTTTTGCCTTGAATGTTAGCAACATTATCTTGAGAGTTTGGCACATCATTTATAACTTCAAGTTTTCATTCTCATCTTGTGCTTCCTACATCTAGGTTTGTAAACTTTGTCCTTTTTTGGATGCATGTACCTAGTATGCAAAGGAGTATTCACAATCTTCTCCCATTGGAATGATTCAATCAATTCATAATATTTTTTATTCTACTAATGATGTAAATGGAACCTCTTTTTCATTTTTCAAAAGACAGATCCCAAAAATAGGTATGATTCCACGTATTATTATGATATTCAATATTTTAAAAAATTAAAATTGAGTGGACTACATTTATCTTTACATATGATGTCATTTCTCATAATCTTGATGTTGCTATTTTTTTGTAGTTTTTCAACAAACTTCTCCCAACATTGTGCTACATGTATCATCTGTGTTCTTGGATTAATAAATGCCTTCAAAGATTTGTGTTTCACATGTTTTTAGGAAATGAATGTGAATGTGTCGTTATGTTCCCAATTGTCATGTCATTGTCAAAGAATCGCAACTTTCCAATGTTATGTCCTATGCTGCCACCTCCACAACCTTTTCCTTGGCTTGTTAATTTACTTGCAAGCAAGTTTGCATTTGTGCCTACACTTATTTGTAAACCTTGTGAATTTGCACCATAATGTGAAAACATTACGACACCTATTTGTTGACCTTCTGAATTTGCGTTGGAATGTGAAAACATCATTGTACTTATTTGTGAACCTTGTGAATTTGCACCAAAATGTGAAGACATTGTTGCACCTACCTATGGACCTACATGCAAGCTTCCACCAAAACGAGAAGCCATTGTTGTTGCACTTGATTATGAAACCAATTTGTGAACTTCATATTGCACTACTTTACCATTCTTGTTTTGGAAATGCTAGTTTAACATTGTTGATAAGGGTTTGTGAAAGTGGGAATCTATGACTTTGAATTAATTTTAACATTGCAATTATTTCTTACCATTTTGTTATTGCATAATGATACATACAATGTTACATTACCAAATAGACATGGCATGTTAGGTAATTAATACTAACAAACGCCACAATATGTGAACAAAGTTACCATAATTATGATTTAACACTACTAATATCCTTAAATGTGAATGTACTTTAAAGAAGTTTCCTTGGTGCCAACACCTTTGTTGATATAATACAAACGCACAAGGACACGACCATAGTGAACCAACACCCATCAATGTACCATTCACTAGATGCTTATTATTACTCAATTGTGGATGAATTTCAATTGAGTTAGTATATGGTTTCATCTTAGTAACCAATTTTGAACTAACCACCATGGTTTGTTAAGGTACGGGAACCCAATAAATTTTTTTTTTCTAACCACTTACCATCCATCTTTCATGGTGCATTGGTGGGTGCTAGTTCACTATGGCCCAAGGACACATACCTTTTAGCCACACTATTGAATGCAACAAAATCTTTACTACCAAATAATAGGTTCAATGATTAATGAACACAATTAGCTCCTACCATATCACCTTGCAAATACCCTTGCTATTGACCAATGTTGGATGGGAATTTGATTTTGATAATAACCATTGGTTCCACTTCTTACAACATTGTATGATTAGAAAATTTTCAATTCCCAATTATTCTAAGGTTATTGGAGACTTGTTGGTTTTCATGAAAGAACTGAAAAAGATTCAATAATTTTCTAGGTGATAATTTGACATTTTCAAAAATTTGGGAATTGTGTTTATATATTAAAATTGGATATTCAATTTTTCTAAGAACCCAAGTTATCAACATTAAAAACCACCCAATACATGTAGGGTGTTTTTAACATCCATAGTCCTACTAATCAATTCCTTAATGTAACATTGATCCCTAGTAAGGCAAATTTGAGTCTTAGCAATACATTTAGAGCATTCTTACTAGTGGTTCAATAAAATTGACCTATAAATTGGATGGTGTTCTTGTAGTGTGAAATGTGGCCCATTAATGAGCTTGCAAAATTTTCCACCATCCTTGTTGATCAAACCCCCCCTCCCCCCCAACCTTGAACTTGTTTAATTTTGTGCCAAAAGTTTGACGCAAAAAGAAGAGAAAGTATTGCACATAATTCCTTCATGAAAAACAAGATTGGAGAGAAACTTAATCACACATAGAGAGAGAAATATGGTGTAGAAAGTTTTGCAATAGAAAGATTCTTGCACAAATAGGTTCACACATAGAGCTTTGCATACATATAGCTTAAAAAGCTCCATGAGATGGAAGCTTGGAAAGCAAATTTGCTTGCACAAATTGAAAATGAATTATTATGATGATTGAAGGAGATTATCTTGGGGGTATCACAAATCATGTATGTGAAGCTAAAGGGTTAAAAAACACCCAAACAAGGTGGTGAATCCAAGCTTGGACAATCTACCAACATTGAAAAAAATAGGGATGTTGGGCATCAGAAGCTTTTCAAGATTATTTTAACGATTCACGTACTTATAATGAAAAGTGTTTTAGATGGTAGTTTAAAATGAAGAGAAGTTTGTTTCTCCATCCATGGATTTGGTTTGTGCACATGGTTTGTTTTTTGGTTCAAAAGAAATATGATGCGCATACAAACATTTATCATTGAATTGGATTTGATTGAACATTTGTTGGCCTTGGTGAAGGCACCAATTTTTATAGGAATAAAAGGACTTTTGGAAACATGTTCATCTATTGTATTTTGGTGTCCTAGTGTGAATTATTCATTACAACATTATGATTGGGTGTTGTGTGATGACCATTGGAAAGTCATAAAGAACTTTGTAAAAATATAAGGATGTTTGTAGAATGAGATAAAGAGATTAATAAAGCTCAAGCAATCCTTGAAAAACTTGAAGAAAGAAGGTAGAGCCTAGAGAAACTCGTTGTTGTGCTACCATTGCTCTTCCTTACGAGTTGCAACTCCCCATTGCCTACCATCCTACAATTTCAATATAGAGTATCACAGGTTGATGACAATGAACATGGAATGATCTATAACCCAATAACCCAAAGTTCTTTTGTTGAGTCCAAATGAGGATTTTGTGAGGCTATTGTCATTTTTGTCAAGCTAGGTTGCCACTAACTTGAAGGCACACCCAAGCCCCACTTGGAGTATTAAATCTCTTGTTTGCAAGTGTAATGTTTGGTACAACCCACTATTGGGCATGCTCATAGAACATCTCCAATATAGCACATTAAAAAAAAAATGCCCTATGTACTAAATTAATATAATGTTTGATATTTTCCCTTACTCAACCACAAATATGAAAATTATGCATTTATTGGTGGTTAGAGCATCTTTGTGTATTGTTGTTGGGCCAAAGGGGTTTTATGTTGTTTGGTTGCTGACTTCATCCAAATATTAGTAGTAGTGTAGAGGCCATTTTACTATTTTGTAGTGGAGATGCTCTTACCTACTTTTGAGAAGTAAATGCCAGTGTTGGGGTTAATCTGAAGGCACAAGAAGAATTATGAAAGCTCAAATATTTCACTATGCTAAAACATAATCTTCAAAAAAATTCTCTAAAAGAAACCAAAATCCTTCAAGAGATTATAACTCTAGAACTAGTCTCAAGTTTCAACACAAGCCAAAATATATCATCTTCCAAACATCCTCATATAAAAATAGACCACCCAAGAACCATTGGCTCAAGGTAGAGAGCTGTGGTTAAGGGTCAACACCGGTTCTTTGATTTTGGATAACCTCTAGTTAAAGGTCCTTATTCCCCACCCTTAGTTATTGGTTCTTTCTTTGAGAAAGAGCTAACCACCCAAGGGCCAACACTAAGTAAAAATACTAAATACCCAAAGAAACATATTTACTTGATCAATATAATCTCACCTTCCAATTTGATTTTCTAACACTCGATTCATGGAAGTGGTATCCTTCAACAAACATTGGAAATCAAATCAAATCAAATCAAATCAAATCAAATATTTAATTACTTTCCACATAATCCAATTCTTCCAAGGAATTACGAAACAAATGAATCTATTCAATGAGTCATCTATGCAATTTGCTTCTCTTCTCTTATAATTGATGGTTGGTTTAAGCTAATTTAATGGATTCATAAGCTAATTTAATTGACCATAGTGAGATTCTCAACACGTATGTGGATAGTTTATAGTGTCACGAGTTACATACAATAACCTCCGACCTTCGTTTCATTAACAACCCTACTACTCGACGCAAGGTATCAATCTCAATTCTCATTGGTCAATGATTCCAAACCTTATCATATTGGGTTGGGATGAAAATGTAATAACCAGCCTCTTTATGAATGAAAGTGTCACAATTCTCATTGTAGTTGATGATTACGTCTGATAACCAGCACACGGTTGTCACTATATATATGTGTGTGCCTGGGTTGATAACCTGTGGGTATCTTCCCCCCTAATTCTCTAAGAACCGCCCACACTAGAATTTTCAGATCTTGGCAACAAAAAAAAAGTAAACTGAAAATATAATATGTTGCCAGAAAATTCCCTTTTTCTAAGGAAAAAAATTCCAACTTATTTGAGTGAAAAAAAGTTTCAGACCTCCATTTCCCCAGTAAAGGAGGTATTTTTTTTGTGGCAAATTTTTGGATCCTGTAAACAAAAAAAGTAAATTGAGAATACCAAAATTTTAGTTGCAAATTCCCTGTTTTCTTAAGGAAAAATACCTAATTTTTTTTTAGGAAAATAAATATTTCAGACCTCCTTCTTGCCAATTGTAATTTTTGGTGGCAAATTTTAGGATCCTGACAACAACAAAAAGTAAAATGAGAATAGGAATATTTTGTCATAAATTCCCTGTTGTTAAAGAAAAAGCCACCGAGTATTTTGAGAAAAATAAAAATATTCTATGGACTTTTTGGGCCACATTTTCATTGAGTTTTTTTTGTTTTGTTTGGGGGCATTATTTCACAAATTTTCTTTTTTTGGGTACGATTTTGTTAAAAAATGTTTCCAAACTTTTTTGATAAAAAAATCACAATTCAATTATAACAAAATTTGCTAAACCTTTTTTTTTTATATTGATAATCATCACATTGGCTACATCACAAAATTGTTTTTAAAAAAAAAAACATGAATGAAACAAGATGAAGGGAATAAAAAGGCTTACTTTCAGGTAAAGCAGCCAAAGAAACGAGTTCTCTTTGTTTCTACTCTTGCATTTTTTACACATAAGGACAAACGAGTGTTGGGAGGTAATTTGATTATTAAATAAACTCCAAATTTGATGTTTTAGAAATCGAAGAGTTTTTTGAAGCCAAGAGCCGAAGAAGGGTTTCACGAAAAAATCAACAAAGAATTGATAGTTTTATACATGGTTATTTGATTAGTGAGTTTGAAGTACAAGGCCTTTGTGATATCAACCTTTGGGCCATAGCATTGAACCATCATCCGGAGGATATTTGATGCTTTTCTAATAACTCCTTTAGAGCATCTCCAACGGTGCTCACTATATGATCCTGCGTGCAGTAAAATTAGATGAAGAAAATCCAAAATGTGCCGGTTTGGCTCAGGAAATTGTTTTGGGTCAGCATAATTGCACGGTTTGGCGTGGCTGGTGCAAAACACAGCAGCGCTGTGCAGCCGCAGAAAAGAGTGTAATAAATATGATCTGACTGATGCTCAGTGTTCTGATTGGGCCGCTATAACGATTGGTCCAGGTGGTTTGTTATTACTAGTCCCCGACCTATTTGCTGTCCCTGTTTTCAGTTTCATAAGTGGGGTTGCAAGATAGTAAATAACCAATCTTGGATGTGAAAAATATTTTTTGTAGGGTCACATACTAAGAGCGTGCCATCGCTGGAGATGCTCTTACATATACATTCATACAAACATATATAACTAGACATAAAATATTATATTTTTTATATCACATAAAATTTGAATCTTCTTTTTTCTTCAGTCAAAGTTGCACAAATTTTCTCATTTGTTTATTATTTATCACATTCTGCAATTGAATGAATAGCAAAAGTAACAACCCAACAATAAATGGAAACAATAAAAAATAAAATGATCCATCACTTTGCATTGTGTGCATGGGAATGCCACCAAAGGGAGGGAGGAGGTGGTGTGTGCTTCAAGGCCCACCTTGGCATTTATTAACCCACCTCCATTTTATTACCTCATTGGATGAACATAATTTCTATTCCCAACTATATTCATCTATTATTTTGGCCTAAGCTAATGGTAGCCCATGGGCATGAATTGTGAGGACATGGGGGAAAAACTACCTCGCCTTTGGCTAGAAATGAACATGGACCTGGCCTCCAAACTTGTTTTTGTACAAGTTTTGGTACTTTCTAAAATATTAATTAATTAATTAAATTATTTATTTATTTATGATTATTATTATTTTTCAACTGGGGTTAAACATGTTGTTAGTTTATGAAGGAAAAAATTCAAGTGTATGGATTTTTTTTAAGTGATAAATTTGGGTTGTTTCAACTCAACACTTCAAGTATGTAAGTTTTCTTTCTCTTTTGTATTTAGGCATGTGGGTGCTACATGTGACCCTTTTTTAATAAGTTTTTCAATGTTAGGAATTTGAAAATGTTCAATTTTGGGCTATATGTACCTATATGTTAGAGCTAGATCGGATTTAGAAGTGGCCTTATTTGGGATTTTTTTAATGAAAAATCAAGAATTGAGAGTCTTGAAATGTGAGGAAACCAGGCTTAAAACCTAATGTGATGATCTATCAAAATTAAAGAAATTTCTAGGACTAAAATGAAGGTTCTTTAAAATTTTGAAAAAAAAGTTAGACCATAGACCAAAGGTTTTCTTTGAAAAGTAAGAATTGAACTACTCTAATTCAATCATGTGAACTATGAACCAATGTTGAAAAGGTATTGCAAACTTCACCAAACCCCCTTGGGTATTTGGGAGGTTCTTAATGTCCATACCTATAGTTCTCAACAAAAATAATTGAATTCCTAATTTTGATCTCAATAATTCTTTCTAAAATTCAAATAAGCACTTGGAAAACTTGCTAGTTCTTTATTCTTTTTTTATTCCTTCCAAACTCGAGAATTAGAATATTTGAAAACCCAAAACCAACAATTAATTATTAACAAAATCAAATATTCGCCCAACACTAGTTTTAATCAATTTTGGGTGAGTATATTAATTTTAATATATTAGTTGATTAAGGTATATAACTTTTAAAAATCCAAACTAGGTAGAAGTAAAGGTATAAAAGCTTTGCAAAACCTTGAATCTAGAAAAAGGGTAAAGAAAGATAAATGATGAGCATTTACTCTTTTCACAAGGTAACAATAAATAATTCATCTTTTATCCTATACATACCATGTGGGTAAATGTAGGATATAAAATTGTATTTACACAAGTACAATACATTTCAAAGTGAAGAAAGACAATTACTTTTGCAATTGGTGTTGCAAACATGAACATTTGTAACTTCAAACATTACACCAAAAAAATTGACAAAATATAATCAAATCAGTCAATTGCATTAAAAAAATACATTAAAAGCATTTTTATGATGGCAAATGATGGTAAAATATGGAAAGTTCCATAAACATATGGTAATAGTTTTTTCAAAGGTAATTAATCTAATGGATAAAATTGGAATATTAAAATAAAATATATTTGTACAATTTGTTGTCATAATTTGCAAAAATCCATCATAACCACATGCATTGCAAATTATTGAAATATATTATGAAGTGATTTTGGCATGTACTTAAAATTGCTTACCCCCTACATGGGTAAGGGTAAACCTCAACTCTATGCAACCCATATAAAATAAAAACTTGGTAAGTTTGAATTAGAAATTTGAAGACCTCTCTGCTCAACCTCTTTTCTTTTCGTACGAAATTTGGCACTCTTGCAAGATTTTGGAAAAATAATATCACAAATTCAATGACTTTTTGAAGAAAAAACTGCCAAATATTGATAATTTTTAATTTTAAAAAAAATCGCCAGATTTCTACACATGGTTCAAGTAGGTTAGCCAAAAAAACATCAGGATGTTTTGTTTTTTCCTTTCATATTTAATTAATAGCCATATTTAGCTGAATTGGCTGATGAATGATTGCCCACCTTGGCTACATCACAAAATTGGAAACGAATAATTGAAGCAACACAAAATCCAACATTTTCAATGTTAGAAAAGAGTTCATTTTCTCTCTTGATTTCTAAAAAGAAAAATTCAAATGCTTTCATTGATTTTTGTTATAAAATGATTAGAAAATTATTTTTTTGTAAAATTTCTGAATTTTTTGAGACCCACCCATAATCCCTTTCTTCTTGTGGCGAAACCTTTGACGTTGATGTGGCAATTTGGCTAAATAGGCAAATGCCAAAAAGGGCAAATGTCACAATGATGGTAGAGTACATGGGGGTTATTTGTTAAACAAGGTCAATCAAATTGCCTTTTTCCCATGAATCTATAGAATAGAAAAAAATTAACCCATTATCACAATTAATTAATTATAAAGGGGAGATAGATTAATTAATTGTGAGAATGGGTTAAATTTTTTCCTCTAGAGTTGAATTGGTGTAAATTTTTTGGACAAAATCACTTGAGAAAAGCAAAGAGATTAAATTATTTTTAAATCATTTTTGCCAGTTGTTTGCAATTGTAAGAATGTGATTAAGGGTATGCGAAAATGGGAGATGGTAGATTGTGCCAATGAACTTGGTAAAGAATTATTGATAACATGAATGGCAAAATTACCAATTTGAAAATGGGTTGAAGAGTATATTTGGCTAGTGTCATTCAATGTCAAATATATTAAACCCTATACTTGAAACCTTATCAAACTTAGTTTTATTTAAAACAAATTAGATTATTGTCATAATATTTTGTACATAAGGAATATAAATTGCCTTTTGTTTTGGTCATAATGAATCAATTTGATATTAATCATTGTGTAGAGGTGGACGAGGTTGGAAGTTTGTATTCCAATTGCACAATTTCGATTCATATTTGAAATACTATAGTACCTTGGTGTCTTTGGCACATGTTTTTCAATTAATTAGTTAATAAATTATGAAGATTTCATTTTAAAATATATATATTTTAAATTATTCATTTTACTTCACATAATAAAAAAATTGGAAAATTTTGGCATTTAAAAAGAAAAAAATCTGCCAAAGTTGCAAAGGTACTATGGTCTATGGCTTGGCTTTGATGGAAAACCATTGAGAAAAACACATGATGCTCCTAATTTAGTGGAGACAAATCAAAGATTCGTGCATGAATCATTTTTTGGTCATCTTTTTAAAGGTTTGATATTTAGACCATCATCTTCCATTTTAGTTGTAATTTAAAAATGGGTTGTATAATTGTTATAGAAATTAAAACAAAGACCATTATGATATTGAATCAATGCACAAAGTGATGCCAAGATTAATTTTACAAAATGATTCAATTGGATTCTTCATATGCATAATAATTTACTTCGTGAACAAAAACAAAATATTTGCATTTTTTTCTCACCAAAACTATTACAAAATATTTTGATAGATCCATATATCATCGTCATCAATGTTTTTTTCTTGGAAATGTTTTGTCATGGGGTGAAAAAAAGGGGTAGACAATTACATAGGCAACCACTACAAAAGGATTTTCCGAAAAATTTCCAACATTTCTAGGAAAGAAATGTTGAATTCGCCATATTTAAATTGCATGTCCTTGCAAGTTTTCAATACATAGTATGGTCTGAAAAATCTACTTTTTTCTCTAACTTGTAGCATTTTTGGCTATGTTTTCTTGTGAAGGAATGCTAGTCCACCTACCTCATGAAATTGAAAACTAATAATAATTGGCCTTGATGTCATGTGATTGTAACAAATTCCATGAAACATAACAAAAAAGTTAGTTTTCATTCACAAGCAAATGAAAAACAACCCTTTTAATATGTTGTTTGAAGTCATCATGCTTAAAAACCACATCGATTATTTATTTTATGAGTTGTTTATATGGTTGTACGATTTTACAATCATCTACCAATTGGCTCACCCATATCACCAGCTTTGCAACCTAAAACTTGGAACTTCACATTCATTCAAAATGTATTTTAATACACTTCACAATTACACAAACTTTTTGATGACAAATGTCATTAGTTGTGCCTTTTGAACTTTTCCATACTAGATATCACATTATTGTATATTACAACAAAAAATTATAGGCAATGGCAAAGTATAATCGATTATAAACATTCATTACCCATTGCAAAAGATGGTTGTTGGTTCAAATTTTATATATTTTTCTTATAATCTCAATTTAACGTAATTATCAATATATTCATTACCAAATATATGGCTTTTCAAAAAGTTCAACTTAATTAAAATATTCACATTGATTAAATGGGATGTTTGCTTTCACTAAAAACATGGGGCATGAAAAAACATGACTTTTTTACTTATAATTTTGGCTAATGTAAATAGGTATTGTGTAGGTAAATAGGTGAATATTTATCTATTTACCTACACAATACCTATTTCCTATTACGAATCTACTTACTTCCAATTTATTTCCAATTTAGCTACCTATCACCCACCCTCAAAGCTCTTTAGGTATCAACATTTGGAATAAATATGGCAAATCAATAAATTGACAAAAATTATTACCATACAATGGGGTTGTCCATTGGTTAAAGATTTGGTTTGATTTCCTCGATGTGAGGGGTTCAACTTCTCATACTTGCAACGTATTCAGATGCCTAGGGAGCTACACTTGGTTGACTAGCTAATAAACTTAAGTTCCTAAGATAGGTACCTACCTACCTACACATTTTTACCTATTATCTATTTACCTACCTACCACTGACAAATTATTGTCATTTAAAAAATAAAATTAATGGGGAATATATTATTTATTTATTTATTTGCAAAAAACATTGTTGGACATATTGACTACATTCAAAATGGTGATAAAAAGGACATTAGTAAAAAATGGACTTGTCAATCAACTTGTCCAAAATGATATTTTGGTCAAGTTGGATAGGGGGCCAAAATAATCAAAGGTTAGGTCTTATTAATTGATTTTTCCAATAAATAAGACCATGATTTCTTGTAGTGATTATGGATTGTTCAAGTCAACATGGCCCAATGCAAATGGCACATTTTAATTGAAAAGGTTCAATCAATAGGTTTTTAAACAAATTGTAAAGTATGTGCTAGTGGGTATGTAATATTCATTCCACTACACATTGAACTTGTTGCAACAAAATTCTATATTGCAAAAAAAAGTTCAATCCAATTTTATGTACTCCCATATTGATGTATAACAACCATTGATTGAAAACCACAATATAATCATAATGAATTAATCCTTGCCAAACCAAGACCAAACATGTAAAGCACTACCATTTGCATATTTTATGATTGTTACCAATGATCAATTAACTACATTGTAATCATAAGTTCATAATGGATTTTTACCCAAACCTATGGGGTGTAATTGCACATTTTTTAAAAAAGTGCTTAGATTAAATCATTATGTTCATTGGCCTAAGTGACCTTCATGTTCAAAAACCTAAATGTAGGTATTAAATTAGTGGGCAATGGCTAATTTAAATGTCGAGACGAGCTATAAATGAACATTCAAAGTTTTGATACAGATTGATTTTTCCAAATATTTTCTTTTGTTTTCTACCCTTGGAACTTCTTTGACATCATAAGCTTTAAGTGCTAGTTTAAAAATACATGTCGTAATCCAAACTAAAATTTTAATTTGTATGAAGTTTTGCAAATCATTTAAAAATTAATCAAGATTCAAATATAGATGTTATGTTTCATATACAAGCTTATTAATTTAAGGCCCTTTTTTACTATAAATATTAGCACAAATATCCCATTAAATCATGTCATTCTTTGAAATTGAAGTTGGGTTGGTGAAGGTTATGCCAATCCATCTTTTAAAGATATGGACCAATGTTGGTCAATTATTGAAAAACATTTGGTTATCAACCCAAGTATTGATAACCTATTAGTCAATTATTAAGTTTTTAAAAAAATGGCAAATAATTTACTTGCTTGGTACCTATCAAGCCAAAAACAAAAAAAAGACCTTTACAAGGCCATGTGTTGAATTTCAAAATTTAAACCTAATTGGATGATTAAAATTTCATCTAGATATGTTATCAATACTAAAACCTTAAACATATTTATGACAAATAACATTAAAATTATATTTATATATATATATATAACATACTTTACCTAGGTAATATAATTGATGATTGTCAAGGTGTGTATTTATTAGTTGACCTTTATGTGTAAACAATGTAGAAAATCAAGTAAATATATTATCAAAGATATTATTTTGATAATAAAATTGATAAAAAATGGGTTTAAAATTTCAAAGTTTTTTGATATTGATACCTTATGTGATCTAAAAATAAGAAAAGGAACAAAAAAACCTATTCAACTAGTTATGAAAAGAAAAGAAAAAGCAACCAACAGTAATTTGGACCTTTGATGAAGGTGATGTTTTATGAAATCTATTTCAATTAAGAAGGTTCCTCCTAGAACATTAAATGTCATTAGGGCTTCTTTTGAAAGATCATGTGAAATCATTGGGCTAGAAAAGATGGGCGAGGTGCAAACATGTATGGGCTTGTCAACCCATGGTGGTGGGTGTTTATTAACAATGGCTTGCACACTTAAAAACACAATGCCCCAACCATTTTACTATTTGAACATTGGTCGCATGCATTTAACTTCCATGATTTTAAACTTACAAACATATGAGCAAGCATTTTGTTTCAAATGGATGAATTGGTTGTTTGCTTTTCATTTTGAGGCAACCAATTCTTTTGAACAAAGAGATCTTAACTTATGTTTAAGTCAAAATTGTCATTTGCAAATTTGAATCAAATTGGGATGTTCCAAACCTTCGTCTTTCACAACTTATAAAACAATTGTATGCATGTTGGTGGTGCTAATGGTGTGATAATTTATACACATCACATTGCTATGATCTTAACAAATTCAAACAAGGAAAATCCTTTTTTTTTTTTTTTTTTTTTTTCAATTTTAAAATTAAATAATTTAAAATTTTTTTTTGACCAAAATTTTTTTTTGTAATAATTTTAAAAAAAAAAATTTTTTAATTT
>Ga0116231_10011711_pt1 | contig 13320 bp, 10 predicted proteins | sample S1TSphgellanicum_2_FD_89695 | JGI IMG/M metagenome (GOLD analysis project Ga0116231, IMG submission 89695) | Host-associated microbial communities from peat moss isolated from Minnesota, USA - S1T2_Fd - Sphagnum magellanicum MG | ecosystem: Host-associated > Plants > Peat moss > Unclassified... | reverse complement strand
TCCTTCCCTTCCCCCCGACTGCATATTTTTTTTTTTTTTGTCGAAAGATCGAGAAGAGAGAAGATGTGGGGGGGGTGTTGGTGGGGGGGGGGGGGGGGGGGGGGGGGGGGAATGGTGATGTTATAACAAATTGACTTGTACATCATTGGTAATTGTGGGATTAAGAATTCCAAAATGGAGTTTTGGGTGTTGGATAGGAGGTTTGTGATGCGGGGGTGCCAAGTCAAGGCTTTATTACTTTGCCCAAACAAGGCATTATTTAAGTATAGGGTTTATGTTTTTTTGTGAAGAGGATGAGATTCTAAATGTGATTCAAATTTAGGGTTGTAATTTTAAAGTGTTAATACTATTCAATTTTTTTATATATCTAATTTTCTTATTCAACACATAATATGTCCACAAATACCAAAAATGAAATAAAATGTGAAAAACATATTTTTGAAACAAATCACATGTTTGTTATGTCACATTTTGCTATAATGTACAATGAGTTGAAGCATGTTGCAATTTGTAACCAACAAAAGGTATGAAAAACTACAATATTTAATCTTAAAGTTTGTTTTGCATCACCATTATAATTTCTAATCTTGAAATTTGATTTGCATCACCTTTGCAAATGTAAATGAATTGTTGGATTCATAATCAAATTTGCAACACCTCAAGTAAAAAAGGTTTTTGGGCATAACAAAATTTGAAAATTAGAGGAGTTGAAACTAAATACTTAGGATTGCATGATTGAAATGAACAATTAGATATGGCAAACCTAATGCCCTCAAATTGAACACCCTTGACCTTGAAATTGGGCATGATGGACTTGAAAATTTTAAATTGGACATCCCAAACTATGAAATTTGACATGGAAGACTTAGAATCCCACAAATTGGACACCCCAAACCCTGAAATTGGACATGACAAATTTGAAACCTTTGAATTGGATACCGTATGCCCTAAAATTGGACATGAAAAACTTGAAACCTTCAAATTGGATATCCCAAACCTTGAAATTAGACATGGCATATTTGAAACCTTCAAATTGGACATCTAAGACCTTGAAATTAAACACCCAAGACCTTGAAATTGGACAAGGAAAACCTAGAACCTTGAAATTGGACATGGCAAACTTGGAATCCTTCAAATTAGATACCCAATACTAAAAAATTGGACATTGTAAGCTTGAAACTTTTAAATTATATACCCTAAATCATGAAATTGGACACCCCATGTACTTTAAAATTAGACATGGAAAACTTAAAACATTTATATTAGACACCTTAAACCTTAAAATTGGACATGGAAAACTTAAAATATGTCAAATTGAACACCTTAGACCTTCAAATTGGACATGAAAAGCACAAAATTCCACAAATTGGACACTTCAGACCTATAAATTAGACATTGTAAACATAAAACCTTCAAATTGAACTCATAAACCTTGGATTTGGACATAGTAGACTTGAAACATTTAATTTGGAAACCCTACTAAACCTTGAAATTAGACATGGCAAATTTAGAGTCATTTAATTAGACATCATAGATCCTAAAATTGGACATGACAAACCAAAGTCATTCAAATTAAACACCCTAGACCCTTAGATTAGACATGAACTATAATCAATTTTTAAAGAGAAAAAATATTTACCCAAAATAAACAATAAATGGATAGACTACTCATGCTTAAAGACCATCAAGGTTTTTCATAAACATGCCCATTTCATCATTGGAATTTTGCAAAAAGAAAAAATACATGGAGAAATTTCCAAACCTTCATATGCCCCTTTGCCTTATTACACACCCACAAACAACAATCAACTCAAAAAAACATTGCAAAATAACAACCAATAAAACAACACAAAGTCAAAACAAAAAAGACCAACAAACCTTCAAAATAAATCAAAGTTCTTTTCAAAAAAATGTTTGTCTTCCATGAGCTTGTTTTTGTCTTCAATCATGATATCATTAGATGCTAAAATGTCAATCATGTTTTTAGGGTTCAAGGCACACCCAACACAAGCATCGACAAGCCAATTTTTATGCAATGAATATCAAGTGATCCAAATTTTCAATCTCCAACTTAGATTGTTGTAGATTTGTAATAAGACCAACCACTTTGAAAATGCTTTTCAATATCGCTTTGTGAGCCAACAATGCCAAGTATTTGGTGACCCAAAAAAAAACACATGTGAAAATTGCATCACTTGCTATGACCACCATACTAGAGGGTTTTTAATTTTTGTTGCCCGAATAGAAAGTTGATGGAACATCTATAACTCATTCCTCATGGTAGACATAATTGCATCATCATAAGACATAAACAACATATCATCAACTATTATCTTAACATGGTTTTAATGCAAGTAGACTTGCAACAAAATAGGGCATACCATTTTAACATCATATTCAACAACAATTGCACTAACTTGAGCATTGCCCACAAATTCCCAAATAATTTTCATGTTTTTGAAATGGGGGTCCAAAATGACCACCAACAATTTTTCTACCTTGGTTTCATGGTAAGCCATAGAAAATGCTAGGAATGGTGCAAAAATTTAGACAACTTTTGCCATCATTTGAAGTTTGAATTCTTGTAATTCTAAATCAAATCATTAAGAATTACTAGTTGATTCAAAGCCTAAATCCTAGCCACATTAGCATTCATGATAATATATAACGTGAAAACAAAAAAAATGCATTTGATAATAACCAATAACTGTAACTTTGATTTAAAACACATAGCTTTACAATATGGAATCATATGTCAACAATGGCTTGAACAACAACCCAAGTTTGGTACTCTAGCATTCTAGAAAATAAATGCAAAGCTAGTTAACATCCATAACATATGTAAATTGCATTTTGATATTCAAGAATTTTTTGAAACAAGATAATGTGTGAAACAAATTGTGTTTTCATGCAAGTTATGAACATTTTAGTTGGTAATCTTGCAATATCACAAGAGTATTTTCATGAGCTTGCCTTCCCTTCCTAGATTTTTTGTTATATTTTTTTGTAATGGACTTTGAGCATTTTTCAAGCCCACCTCCACAAAACCATGATAACCATTGGCATCGTCATTGGCATATCAACATAACTTTGACATAACACATGTGACCACAACAAGACCCAACAAAGAGGCATCACAATTGAAGTGGTGAAACGAAAAACAACAATTGTTAATATAGTAGTCAACTTAGACAAATTAAAACCTTTGTTTTTCACATATTCTACTACTTTGTGAAGCAAACCAAATGAATCAAACAAAACTTTTACCTAATTTGCCATGGTTACCTGATTATGGTAGTTCTTGACATGGTGTCTTCATAATACTAATCATGTGAAAAGGTTTTAATATGAAGTCCTTCCAAGTCTCCATTTGGTTGAAATTAAGTTTGCATTTTGTGTGTATTTGTATCTATTGGCTACAAATTTATCTACTTTTAGACATTGCTAAAAGGAACAACTTTAGTCATAATGATTACTTAATTTTTTTTTCATTGTGCTAAGTGGTAAATCAAGTTTCAATGTTGAAAATTTTGAATGAATTTGAACAATAATATGTATCCTTAATCTATTATGAAATTATTTGAAAAAGTTTGAAATGAATAGATAGTGACACTTTTCATGTAATGTAACAAATGTTTTTGCATTACTTAAAAAGTTCTTAAAATATTTTGAAATGATTTGAATATGACATGTATTTACAGAATTTAAAAAAAAATAAAATCTTGACATAATAATATAATAATCCAATTTTTTTTTGAGTCATAATAATAATTTAAAAAGATATATGTTGATGTGTAAATTGTCGTTTAAAAAATATTCTCCTTGAATGACCAAATGTCACTTTGATTAGAGTATCCATTGCTTATAAAGATTCACTTGGAATGGGCATTTAGGGCTCATTTTAGCAAAAAAAAAAACATTTTTTAACAAGTTCCACCACTTTTGGATTAAAAGCAGCTTGATGTGCAAACATCTTATTTTAGACTCACCATGATTCATAATGCTAAAGGCATGATGTGGGAACAATGGATAATTATTTTTTCAAATTTCTTCTATTAATTTAAAAAGATACTTGTAAATACATGAAGGTTATTTGAAATAGCCAATTGTGTAAGTGTTAGGTGAATTGGAGGAGGATGAAATTTTTTCCAAGAATTTAAACTTTCATGAAGAGTACAAGTCCCATAATCAATTTGACCACACACACATTTAGATTTGCGTGTTCACATGTTCACCTTAAAACGTTTACACACACTCATTAAATTTTCAATATGATTCATGAAGCCATTGTAGCATGGAAGGAGGTTTTCAGGTAGATCTCGTTTACATTCTAGATCGTAGGTAGATGAAATTACATTTGTTAATTAATATCACACATTTGTTTGCAAGTTTGGTGCACTTGTTTGAATCTTGTGAAGAAGGCGGATTCAATTCTTTTGAGGCAAATTGTGCTTATATATAAAATTTCTGTACATGTCGCAATGTTTGGATGTAGGGTAAGTTTGTAGGAAAGAATTATGTTCAAATGGTAGTACATTGTCTAAGTCTACAAGTTGCTAAAATTCATGCAAAAAAGAAAAAAAATTTTACATTGATCGGTGGATCACTATCCAAGTGCTTTAAAGCCATGCCGATTGCAGTAAGAAGTAGTGACTAGATTAATTTGCCGGTCAATCAGCTGCTCTCCACCTGCATTCTTCGACGTCTTCGGATCCGCACTTGCTGCTAATTATATTGTGGATTTATGGCACACGCGGCTGGCGGCCACTGATCGTCACGGGGTGCCATCATCCGCTTGTTTGCTGTCACACTGGGCTACACCATCACCACCACCACCACCACCACCTCCTTCCTCGACTCCGTTGCCGCCGGCACTACGCCAATTGGAAGCACCAGCTGCAAAACGATTTATTTATACCGCTTCTCATTAACTTATATTTCATCATTCCGTGATCTGTTGCCCCCATCAGTCCATCTAGCCATTACTTTTTTGGGTTTCAAATCTTGGGTGGGTGTTCATGATTCTTGATCTCTAGCTAGCCGTGTAAGTGTGTGTTGTCATTTTGGACTTCTCTTTTTTTTTTGGGTGGGTAAAACTATACTCTCGTCAACTTAGTTCGTGTTGAGTAGATCGTGGCAACAGACTACTAGTATTACAACCGATGGCGTTCGGAAATGGAAGGGGCTTGGGTTCTCCACTGCTTACTATCAACTTCATTCTGTATGTGATCGCCGCTTGTCTGGCAGGTTGGGCTTTGAATAGGAACATCGACGCCAGCCTAGGCAACGGAGCAGAGAGCGCTGTTGGTATAATCGATACTTTCTACACCCCAGCTATCTACTTTCCCCCAACCCACACCCCGTGTACTTTATATGATCCATACATGTGCATCATTATTTTGTGTGTGCTGGGTGGAGATCATGACCAGCTAGTTTCAGAATGGTTTCTAGCTGCGTCCTCGTCCATGCAGAAGGGCATCTTTCCATTGAGTAGCTGCACCAGCTTCAACTTTGGAAGGTCCAGTTTGCAAGTTCCATTGGCATGGAATTCCCAAGTTGAAGAAGGTGCGGCTAGGGGTGCAGCAGCTTGCCGGCCAAGATTGCAAAACTGAAATGCAAATCTGGAACATAATCAGACGTCAACCCGCTGGATGTCAAACTTCCAAAGCTGAAGGTGCAGCCTTTCAATGGAAAGATGATGCCCTTGTGTTTGATTCTACTAGCTAGGCGTACGTGCACTGCACTGGCTCCATGAGGAAGCAGCTCCTTGAATAAGGCTGCACACGACCGTGCAAGTAGTTTTGACAATAATGTGTGGAAGTTCTGTATGCGCTGTTCCTGCAGGTAACTCCGCCGTGACAATTTACTTCCTACCAATTGCACTCATAGCCAGCGTTGTGGGTATAGCTTCAACGTTTGCAGGAAGCCACCATGTACGCGTATGGCGTACTGACACACTCTCAGCTGCAGCTTCTGCTTCCCTCATCGCTTGGCTACTAACTATTCTTGCCATGGGGTACGTACGTATAAAGCTTCTCCTCCTCATCGCTGATTGAATCCCTGTTGATCAACCTGCAATAAGGTTATAAAGTCATTTAGTATCTTCTCTAGTCCTGATCTTTTTTGCTGTCCTCGAATCATGATGCTCAGCTAATTCTGTTGATGATTTATACGCAGGCTTGCATGCAAGGAAATTCACGTCGGCGTTGGCTTCCGTCCAAAGAGACTGGTACGTCTAAAGCTTTCCGAATTACGATCTGTTATAGATCCTTTCAGTTGTACTAACGCCTCAAGAATTACTCTATGATCTAGATCTCGAGTCTAATTGAACTAAGCAGTTTTTATAACTGATCTGATCATCGTTGCTGCTTGCAGAAAGCACTGGAGGCTATTATCATCATTCTGGCATTTTTGGAGTTACTGTACCACTTAACATTGCATGCGGGTGTGTTGGGTGCGAATTATGGCCCTACTTACGCCTAATTAAAACAGGCAATCATTGATAAACTGCAAGATAATTTCTTTTGAATCTCATTTGGGTAGTTTAGTTAGTTTGAATGCAATAATAAAAGCCACAGAAAGGACCCTAGTGTAGCAGTTTGTAATCTAGATTTTGATCAGAGGTTTTCAATGGCAGTTTCATTCACCAATTTATTTGACAACGTTGGATTTGCTCACTACATTATACAGTGATGATAATAGATCTGTGAATTAGTTGCTAGTTTGTACAGATCAACTGTGTGACATTTGTTTTGCAATCCATGGCTGCTTCAAAGTTCACCGGTTTGTGTTGTAACTTGTCATGTGTTCTTTACATTAAAAAATGATCTAGATCTTCCTACTCATGAGATGTTTGCACATCCTTTGGTTTCTGATGGGTATCCTAAAAAGTTCAATTCCTGCATCGATCAGTTTGGAAAAACTCATTTTTCGTTCCTCTGACTTGATGTTTTCGTGTTCTTGTTATATAGGCTGGTAGCAAGTTCAGCACTAAATAATTATGAGGAAAAAAAAAAACACTCAAGAGTTTTGAGAAATAATCAAGGAACTAGGAATATACCTCAATAAATTTTTAAAAAAAATGATTATGCCAGAATCTTAAGAAAAAATTACATGCCACATCAAAGTGCTGAACCTATTAGGCTAGTACTATGGTATATTAGTCAATAGAAAGTAGTGATTTTTTTTAATCCACAAAAAGAATTGGGAAAGTTTTGGAGAAACTTGTTTTCCTACTGTAAATTCAACTACTTTTGCTAAAGCTTTGGCACATTTTGAATACATCACAATTTTAAAAAATAGAGCTCCGGGCTGCTGCTACTGCTGGTGGCTACCAGTGACAATCAATTAGTTTTAAAAATTTTATGTTTTCATATGATTTTCAATAATTCATCATTATTTATGTCAATGTCAAATTTAATTTAAATTAATATACATTTCATGGACATGAAAAGACACATGTTAATTTTTTTAATTATATATCCATGTTGGTGGATAGGGAAAAAGAGTGAGGTAGTTATAAAATGAAGGTATTTATTAAGAAAGGTGGGAGATAGTTATAAATAAAGTTCATAGGAAAAGAAAGCAGTTATTAAAAAATAAATGAAATAGTTAGGCTTGAAAATGAGGTAGTTATTTTTGAAATTGTCTTTGAAATGGTCCATGGATAACCATACAAAGGATTCCCAAAAAATCCCTCTTATACCAGTTTCGATTACTCGTCACTACAATAAACAAAAAAACCTGAATTGGAAGTGGTTTGGTTCCTTTGCTGTTCCCTCATGGTTCCCCAGAAACATTTCTACTTTTCTGTCACCTGGGGAGCTCCTCGGAGGCTCCATGACTGAGAAGAGTTTCAATTTAATCCAGCAAATATATACTGTGCAGAAGCTGCTTGCTCTTGAACATTGGAAGATGTGAAACAGGTCAAAAGAAATTAACATCTTCCACTAGACTTGTTGCCGACGCCTGTGATCAATATATTATTGCTACCTACAACTAATTGATTAATATTGGCAACGTTTTTGTTTCATTTTCACTCATTTGGCTTCAGCTGAGTTATTGCCAAACTGATAAATCAAGGCCAAGAATCACAAAGAAATATTGAAGCCGTGCTGGAACATGTTCTAAGCAATCTAGGCGACCAATGTACCTGTCACCTGTATGCTTTATGTGAAATAATTATGAAGACGCCAAGTTCCACTCCAATCCTGGAGTGTATCCTAGCAAGGGATACACTTATCATCACAGAATGACTCTACCCTTTTAGGAAGGTTCAAATTCAAACTAAAAACCTTACATTACTAGATTAAAAACTTCTCATCTAGATGCATGCACTTATCTCCAGAACATGCTTAGATCCATCATATGCACATATTGCGTTACAAATGTTACTAACACATTGGGTCGAGTTCAAGCCAAAATTTTATGCTCAATTTTTATATCAATGCTTACTATTTTCCCTAGGGTAGAGCCAACAAAGATACCATCCAATTCCAGCATAGTGAATATTGTTGAATCAAGAAATCAAGCAAATAAGGTAGATAAGCTGGTGGGTGAACACTTAGGGGTTGGAAGAGATCACATGTATTCTCTTGTTACTTTTAGGATTGTAGTTCCAAACATTCTAGGTAACCCTCCACCTAATGCCTCTATAGCCATTTACAAAACGACATTTGATTTTGAAATGAAATATGTTGCCCCAAAGTAACAAGGTTTTAAAAAAATACATTATTTTCTTGTAAACACTTCCTCCTTTGTGAAATTAACATGCATAAGAAGGAATCAATTTTGCAAAGGACTATGAAAAGGATTCATATAATAAAACAACATTGATGGGAAAAAATTAAGAAGATAAATACTTATTGGCTACATTCAAAAAACACTCATACCTTAAAATATGTGAAAATTTAAAACTTAAAAAATTCAAAGGACTTTTCAAAATTGATTCAAAATTTTAGAACTTTAAAAATCTTTTACCAAATATAAATGAGGTATAATGTACATGATTTGTTAAAAAAAATTGTAGTTTATTATACAAGAAAAAATAAAATTTTGGTTATGATTTGAAATTGTTATCATTTTGAAAAATGAACATTGAATTGACAAGGAATCAACACATTTTCAAAAAATCATATCTATTCAAAAATTATATTAAAAAAATGTCATGTACTTGGACAATTTATAAGCATTTATTATAACAATTAACAAAAAAAAATTGTTTAAAAATTCATTTGTATGAAAAAGTTATTTTTGGGCAAAAGGACACGTGGTCTCTTATAAAGTAATGTCATTGGCTCATTTTATTTTATTTGCACCCATATTCACATTTTGTTTCATTTTTTACACCCCACAACTATGACCAAGTTGTTTGGGGGACAAATGTGGATATATAGCCTTTTTTGAAAGTTTGTTGAAAAAAAATCTTCTTCAAACAAACAAAGGTGCCTTCACCCCTTATCACATTTTTCTAGTTTTATAAACCCATGCCCACCACCAATCATGGATGGAGATGTTTCAAACATGCATTAAAAATGCCAAAAAAATTGCACCTTTCTACAAGGAAGGGTGAACCTCCATCCCTACTTTGTGAAGTAAAAAAGGACATCCATTAATGTTTTGAATTGGGCATTTGGATTTAAGGATTGTGATTTTGAATGGTTACCTACTTGACAACAATTCATCATAGGGTGATTTTAAAGAAGGTCTTAATGTTTGCCATCAATTACTAGTTGACGATGGGTGATTCTATCCCAGTGGTTATAAGTTCAATTTAATGTTGGATGAAAATATTACATAGTTTTCAACTTGATTTTCAAGTCAATTCTCACATAAAAAATTGGAGGTTTTCGCTTTAGGTGATTATTTTTTCCTTGAAAACTAGTAAGATATCACATGGGTTTCAATTTATACCCGGGAGGTTTTCAACCTTGTAGAAAGATTTTAAAAAAGCCTAGAAATAAACGGTTATTGAAACTTGAAGTCAAAACCTTTTTGGTTTGAAAGAATGTTTTTATTTTGTACCACTAAGCAAGAACCTTTCATTTACAAAATGTTGTTAGAAAGTACACATGTTAGTGGTTTTAGCTTTAAAGTCATTGGGATAAATGTGATTTAAATTTTAAAAATTATCTTTATTATTACAAGAGACATTAGTGTCCTAATGGGAGGTCTTGGGTTCAAATTTCAATAAGTTTGATCCTTGGTGGTTCCTTCCTGAAGGATAGTTTGAAAATTGGGGTAGGTATCAAATTTTAAGAAAAATAATCGTTGTAGAACGAAATTAGTTCTTCAAAACTATTACAAGAATTGAAATTGGCATTAGTTTAATCTTGTAAATAAAATTACTAAAGTAAAAAGTCTTAAGATTTTTTTTTAAAAAGACCAATTTGGGACCAATGTTGGGCAATTATTTGGTTTTTTAAATAACTTCCAATTTCAAATATTTTAAATTTAAAAATAAAAAAGCTTTTACCAATTCAAGTTTCCAAAATCAATGCACTAGTTAGTTTCTTGTTTTTTCAAATCCTTGAACCAATAAGCAAATATTAAAGTTTTCCTTGAAATGGTGCCTTATTGGGCCCCACTTTCAAGTCCCATTTGGTATTTTATCCCTTCCTAGCTATTTTCTACAAAGTCTTGTAATAAAAGATTATAGCTTGGGGGGTCCAAAACTATGAGGGTTAATTTTTGATTAATCCTTTCTAGCACATAAGTAGACTATCAAACATACTTCAACACAACACTTGTAATATTCGTCATTCGCATGATTCTCAACATGAGACTTACATTCTTTTGGGATAGGATCACCCACAGACCTAAAGTCGAATCTTTATGTGAGAATAACACCCCAAGGGAGTTCATCACATGTGCCTAAAGATTTTTTTTTATGGGGATCATTCATCAAAGATTATAAAGTGTCCACAATGGTGTTCACAATAATCTCCACATTTTATTTCTTCAAGGCTTCTCATTCACATATGATATTTTTACAAGTCTTGATAGCAATTAACAACATGAAATTATTGAATGCAAATTATGAGCTAAAAGCTCCAAGCTCTACCCGTTATATACTTGAAGCAAAGAAGTGGATGAATAGTCAACCACATTCATCTACATCTATTCCTTATGTATCAAACCAATCATCACATGCCATTTATAACTTTTCACCTTTTTATGGATAGGTTTTACATTATTTGGAGTCTAGGATTTGGTCAAGTCTACATACTTGACCTCCCATTATTACTAACCCAAAATAGTTATCTAAATTATTCATAATCATCCTTTATGCCCCTAGTCAAAATATTTTCATTGTAAGGCCCATGAGGCTCATTATTTTATTCCCCATTTTTATCCATACTATTACCCCAAGCCATAGTACTATTATTTGCAATTACAACTCTTAGTAATTATTTTGTTGCTATAGGACCAAATTTTGGAAACCCAACATTGATTCCTTTTTAACAATGTTGTTTTCAACCCATGGGCTGCCCACCTATAATCTATGGTATAAATGTCATATAAGGGTTGAAAAAGGCATAAAGGGGCTATGGGTTATAAACTAAGGTCTAGTGGGCTATGGTTGTATTAGGCTATTAGGTTATATGAATTATATTGGTTATATGACCTATGGCTTTTATGGCTATTTGGCCTATGGGTGATATGGCTTATGGCCTTTGGGTTATATGACCTTGTGTTATGGGCTATATGGCATCATGGCCTATGGGATATATGGTTATGGGCTATAGACTATTGGTGTAGGGTTTTAAGTTCTTAGTTTTATAGGTTAATTTAAAGTTTGTGTTTAGTCTCTTTAGGGTTTAAGTTTTAGGTTTAATTTTTGGGGTTTAAAACTTATTTTTAAGGGCTTATTTTTAAGGTTTGTGTTTAAGGTCTAAAGTTATGGTTTAAAATCTAAATTAAGGTAAGGGTTAAAGAAAAAGTTTTAAGGTCTAAAATTAGGGTTAAAGTTTAAAGATTGAATTTTAGGGTTTATAGATGAAATTCAAGGTCTAAATTTTAGGGATTTTAGTATGAATTTAAAGGTTCCAATTTTGTGGATTGCACAAAACTAATGTTTTCTCATCAAACTATTGGCTACAATTTTATAATTGCTCTAACCTTTGTTTTAAACTTCTCTAAAATCATTCCTAAATTTGTAGCCATCTTTTACTTTGTTTTTTCTCTCACAATTGATATCCATTTTGCTTAGCAAGAAAAAAATTTGTCACATTTGTTTTCCTATCCATGTACAAATGAAGAAACACAAAAAATGTGAGAGGAGATACCATGTTCCTCCTCTTGTCATCATCATCTACATGAAATGACCAAAAAAAAACCAAAAAACACTACTACATATTGTGCCTTTGTGCGAAGGGCCAAACAAAAAACCTGAAGGGTTTGCGAAGCAAAAATAACCTGCCATATTTGTAATGCGACACGCATCGCACCTTGTGGTGCACCACCCATCGCTAATTTATAATGTACATTACAATCATTGCAGCACTTTTGCGACATATACCACAAAGAAAACTTTGCGACCCGCTTAGTCTTCGTCCACCCTAGCGATATTCCACACTTCGCAACGTTTAATCATACTCAAAACATCGCACATTTTATAATACAAAAAGTATCGCTAAAAACTTTGAGAGTCACAAGAAATCGCAAGCTTGCGTTATTTGGCGCCTTGCATTTTGTGTTTGAATATGTATCGCAAACCTCATCACAAATTTTTACAAAAATTTCCGGTGGTGGACGTATCGCAAGTTGCAATGTGCGGTAGCTCGCAAATTAGTGAAAGGGTTACTGGAGAAGGCATTTTCGCAAATGTCATCTTATTTATCACGGCCTTTTTTAAGTCGCAAAAAATTTCGGTGACATTGAAGTAGTACATGCGGTAGTGCAAAGGACGATAGTACAAAGTTCCCATAGGGCCTACTTGCAGAACTATAAAGGCTGAAATTGTTGTGAACAGTTCCATTGTGTCAGGATCCCTTTAACATTCGTGATTTCTTCGGGAGAGAGCTCAAGAAGAACAAGAGGGTTGGCAGAGACGTGAAGGAGGTCTAGGAATTCAGTTAGGGTTAACAATAGTTCACAAGATTTTTGGGTTTAGGGTTTTGAAACTTTTTTGCGTTCAGAGATTTCAGCTATGGCCGAAGATTTGGAGGCCATACCTTCATCCTTGTCAGTGCAGTATCTGACTACTAGGGAACTACAGAGCAGATTGAGAGAGATTTTGAGAAGGATGAGACTAGAGCATCTGTATTTGATTCCTTGGGACATACAGGATGGCACTTACCTTGATTTCTATAACGGGAG
>Ga0116231_10011710_pt1 | contig 13321 bp, 11 predicted proteins | sample S1TSphgellanicum_2_FD_89695 | JGI IMG/M metagenome (GOLD analysis project Ga0116231, IMG submission 89695) | Host-associated microbial communities from peat moss isolated from Minnesota, USA - S1T2_Fd - Sphagnum magellanicum MG | ecosystem: Host-associated > Plants > Peat moss > Unclassified... | reverse complement strand
TTTGGGAGTCCACCAGGATTCCAACTCCCAAAGTGGAAGCTCCTTTGGGAGTGTGAGGGTTCATTCCTTCACATTTTCCTTCATTCTCGGGCTTCCTTCTTGGCCCACAACCTTGCAAGCCCTTGCCTTGGTCGTGAGCCCAAGGCTAGGGTTGCGACAAAAATGAAACAAAACATTCAAAAAAAATTCAAGTCACATTCCACTTATAGGATGGATTGTTGTGGTATAAGCAAAATTAGCTCTATTTTTCAAAAAGGAGGCTTACGGATGTGCTCTTGAAGGAGTGTCATGATGGGTCCCTTGCGGGCTATGGTGGTGCAAAGTGCACCATAACATTCTTCAAGAAAACCTACTATTGGCCTAATTTGAAAGATGATGCGGAGGAATACGTGAAGATTTATTTAATGTGCCAACAAAATCGAACATTCAATAAAAAATAAGTAGGATCATTGCGACTGTTATTGATTCCTAAAGGGCCATGGGAAAATGTGTCCATGGATTTCATGGTGAGTTTGCCACCATTAAGGGATTTGATGCGATCATGGCGGTGGTGGATTGATTTAGCAAGATGGCACACTTCATTCCCACTAAAGAAAATGCCATGGCCCAAGAGACATGAAGGTTCTTCTTCACGCACGTGTTCAAGCATCATGTCTTCCCTAATGATATTGTCTCAAATCAAAATCCCAAGTTCATAAGCAAGTTTTGGCGAGCCTTGTGGAAATGCATGAGGTCGAAGTTCAAGATGAACACCTCATTCTGACCCTAAACAAATGGGAAAACTAAAAGGGTAAACTTGGTTATCCAACATTCCTAAAGAATTATGTGGCGACAAATCAAGAAGATCGGGTGGACCATTTGGAGTTGAATAGCAAGTGTGAACATTATAACAAAAAACCTTAAAACAAAGTTAAGTTTACCCAAACCAAGATTAGCTCCATACCACCTTAGAATGATAGATCAGAATATGACTAGACCTTTAGGAATCATCACAAATTTGAAAATTCACATACATGGTATTCCATATATAGCCACATTTACTGTTCTGAAAAAAATTGTGGTAGATTTTAGCTATTCTATGTTGTTAGGAAGACCTTAGCTCATAGATGCAAAGGTTACACATGATTAGGGTAATAATGTCATTATTGTTCAAGGTAATGGAACAATCAAAACAATTAATTAACAATTAATTAAATATCAATTAGTAAAAAATTGGGAGTTAAAACCAGAAGGCCCCAAATACTTGTTTTTTATGACTTGATGGAAAGGTTAATAGATGAAGAGGAGGATCTAATCTTTGAGACATAACCAAATTGTTCTCAATTGGCACAATTTACACTCTTAGAAAAAATGGTTTCATTGTTAAGTATTGGAATGTTAGAAATTAGAAGCACTGAAAATCTAATCCATAACAAGGGACATTAGATTAAACATTTGAAGAAGTTGTGCTTTCAATAATGAAATCAAAAGACTTTTGTGTTAGACCAGAGGTTTCATTAGAAGACAAGGTTTATCCAAAAACCTATTACCATCATAGCCAAGATGATATTCAAGTGGATGAAACACCAACAAAAATACAGGTACATAATCTTTAGATAGCAAGTTGGGCTTTGATTGAAGAACAACAGCTTATTAAATTGAATCTTGGCACATAGGCAAATCCACAATACATCGTGGTTAATTCACAATTAACAAAGGAAAAGACTGAGAGTTTCAAATGTTATTCAAGGAGTTCAAGGATGTGTTTACCTAGACTTACAAAGATCTGAAAGGCATATTTCCAGAATTGGCTCAACGTAAATTGAGTTAGATACTTCAATTCCACGAGCACATCAAGCAAGGTATAGATTGAACATTAATTATATTATAGTTTTCAAATAGGACATTAACAAATTATTACCAGTTGGATTTATTCAACTAGTAGAAAAAACTACATAATTATCACCCATAGTCGTAGTGCTTAAGAAAAATGGCAAATTGAGAATTTATGTGGATTTTAAGAACCTCAAGAAGGCAACAAAAAAAAATCCTTATCCTTTGTCGTTTTCTGATGAACTATTAAATACTATAACAAGGTATGAAGCCTATTCATTTCTAGATGGATATTTAGGATACCATCAAATTTTTATAGCCCTTGAGGATAGATACAAAATAACTTTTGTAACAAGTTGGGGAGCTTTTGTTTGGATGGTGATGCCATTTGGTGTCAAAAATGGGCCACCAACTTTCAAAGAGCAATTAGCAAAGCCTTTAAAGAGTACTTAGACCAATTCATGAAAATATTTTTGGATGACTTCACAATTTATAATGATATGAAGAGTCATTTGATGAAACTTGGATTTTGTTTTCAGAAATGCAAAAAATATAAAATCAGTCTTAACCCAAAAAATGTGCCTTTATGGTATTTTTAGAACTAATTTTAAGGTTCATAGTTTCTAAAGAAGGAAAAACAGTAGACCCTAAGAAAGTTCAAGCAATAGTGAACATGCCAGTACCTAACAATCCACAATAGATTTAGGTTTTTAATGGTATGGTTTAGTTTTACAGATGTTGCATCAAGAACTTTACCTTTATCATGGCACCAATCACTACGTTGATGGAAAAAATAAAACCCTTTATCTGGACCACTGAATGTCAAGAAGCTCAGGATCAAATCAAGTAGAAGTACATGGAAGCACTAATTCTAATACCTCCAAATTGGCAGTTGGAGTTTCATGTACACACAAATGCATCATTGTTGGTAATAGGTGCAATGTTAGCACAAAACCCAACTGGTAATTATGACTAGCCTATAGGATATGCCTCTAGATTACTTAATAAAGCACAACAAAATTATACTACTACAAAAAGATAAGCTTAACAATGGTTTATGTTTTGCATAAGTTGACACACCCCAAAACTCCTTGAAAGACTTAAATGTGAATTCAAAAGTGAAAATAACAAAAGAAAAAGGAGTTGGGGTACATTCCCTAGCTCACAACACTTTGGGTGTAAGATGGGCATGTTGGAGCTACAAGATGCGAACTAGGACACATGACAAGTGAGTCAATTGTTTATATGGACCTGCACAAACCAAACAATAAGTTGATTAGTGTAGAGTTGAAACACTTTTGGTGCATGGACGAGTCACGAGCATACACATACAAACAAGACTCACCACGGCCTAGACTTGGGGGAAGTCACCACCTTCTCCCTTATAGTATTGTCTGTGATTAACCATAAAGATGATATCCAAATTTCATTTTTCTCAAGACTCCCAAGTCGAAAGTCCCAAAATTAAGTCTCCCGCCACCTTTGAGGCCCATAACTTCTTGTGTAAACCTTTAATTGAGGTGAGGTGTAAAGCAAAGTTGTATTCCTCTTGAGAGCTTTCCAATGATATGGAACATGCCACCTACACGCACGTAATTCAGGGCAATTCTTGACATTTAATGGTCGCGAGTCAAATTGACACTTTGATTATCTGCCTTTCATTTGGCCATAAGTTATGTTGTAAGTACTCAAATGGATCATGCAAGCCCATTTTAAACATCTATGTTTTAAGAGCTTTCCAATGGTATAATGAACATTCCAATATCATGAGTTTTAACCCCTCAAATTATTCTTGAGAGTCCACTTGGGAGTGTGTGGGCTCATTCGATCACACTCTCTCACATTTTTGAGGGTGTGAGTGTGACTCCTAGGTTGCATTCTTGGCCCGCACCTTTTCATGCCTTTGCTTTGGTTGTAAGCCCAAGGTTAGGGTTGTGACATAAGTTTAGACATTTTTTATTAATAAACAAATTTGTTTTTTATGTAAACCATACGGTTCTGGTGTACTTGGTCAACAAACCATAGGTGTCAGGAAGGATAACAAAATGGTTGTTGTTATTTTTGGAATATGAGTTCACATTAATTTACAAACATGGTAGAACACTTGTAGTTGTTAATACCTTATCCAGATTACCAAACGGTTCAGAACCATTAGGTGTCCTAGAATAGAATATGGATGCATCATTATTTTCTATAGAACATATATGAATGCAAGACGTAAAATCCTATTTAGAGATAGGTCAAATGCTGAAAATTCTAAACCTAGTTTAAAAACATAAGTTGGTTAGAAAGGTAAAACTTTTCATTTTAAAAGAAGGAATTATGTACAAAATGGGACAAGACAATAAAATGCTTAGATGTTTGACCACCTTAGAAGCATAAACACTAGTAGAAATTTTGTCTTTTGCAACTTGTCTTATGTAACTAAAAAATGTCGCATGCAACTGCACACGTTGCATGCAACTCCAAAATAGTTGCATGTGAGATTTTTTAGTTACATAAGACAAGTTGCAAAAGACAAAATTTCTAGTAGTGAAATCGTTCTTAAAGAGCTTCATGAAAAAGTGGCTAGAGGACATTTTGTTGTGGATATTACAACAAAGAAAATTCTAGATGTAGGATATTGGTGGCCAACTTTATTCAAGGATATTCATGACTTTTGCAAAAGTTATGATAGTTGTCAAAAAATTAGAAGAGTCGAAACAAAAAGTTTAACCAAGTTGGTAATAACACTTCCAGAGGAACCTTTTATGAAGTGGGGTTTAGATTTTATATGTCTAATAAAACCAACAAGAAGAATAATAAAAAAAAAACATTTTGGTAGCTATAGATTATGCAATCAAGTGGGTAGAAGCAAAGGCATTTAGAACCAGTATTGGAGTAGTTATAGCTAGATTTTTGTATGAGTATATTTTAGTTAGATTTGGATGTCCATTGACCATAGTTATAAATTAGGGAGTACATTTTATCAATGACACAATAAAACATCTAATAAAACAATTTCTATTAAAACATGTTAGTTCTATTACATATTATCCATGTGGAAATGGACAAACAAGTTTACAAACAAAGTCATTGGTAGACTATTGACCAAGTTGGTTAATGAAAAAAAACCAGACTAGGATGAACATTTGTCTACAATTTTGTTTTCATATAGGATTGCTTACAAGGTGGCAATAGGTTATACACCTTACCAGTTAATCTAGGGATTGCATCCTCTAATGCTAATAAAATATGTTATGTTGGCTATTAGTGGGGACCACAAAGATGTAGAACCAACTAAAATGCTGATAGCCAAAACTATAGAATTGGAAAAGTTACAGGAAAACAAATTGGAAGCTCAGAACAATGTGGGAATCAATGAGTGGAGTAGATTTTTGTGGAGTCAATAGAAAAATATTAAGAAAAAGTTCCAATTTGGAGATTATGTCTTATGGTTTTCCAAAGGAGAAAAAACACATATGGGCGAATTCAAGAAAAGATGGTTTGGTCCATTTAAGGTATAGTATTGCTTACCCAATAATATTGTTTTTCTTGTTTCTGTTAACAATTTTGAACCAAACCTAGTATTGGTCAATGTTAATAAGTTGAAACCATACACATGTGGATTAAACATTAAGGGGATTTAGAGTTCAGAGGATCAAAAATTTTCACAATCCATAAATGAAACTACATGGAAAAAACATCTAATGAAGATTTAGAAGATTAGAGAAAAATAAAAACCATTGGGACTAATCATACAAAACCTTAGTAAATATGGTAAGTCAACAAGTTATGAACAAATACCGAAACCATGGTTATATAGTTTCATAATTATTGGATTGTGGGGTAAATAAGTCAGTGACATGAAAACAAAATTTTGCTGATCTATTGACTCAACATAGGCTAGAGGGAATCTATAGTGTAGAATATACCAGGTCATTGGATTCAAAAATGTCATCAGAATTACCCACTGCCACGTCCACAGAATTCTTTGGTTAGCAGGTATTAACTGTAGCCCATGTTAATGTCAATATGAATTTAAGCAAGAGGTGAAATAATCTAAAAACAATACAAATCATTAAAATGTTAACCCTAAAATGAAAAGTGAAACGTCATTTCATGAAATAGGTGATTATGTTTTAGAAGGCGGGAAACACTAGAGCAATTCTTTGTTTTCATTTTTTATAAATAGGTTCAATTTTATTTTTTTCTAAAATGAGTGTTGAAGAAAGTTTTATGGAGAAATTACAAAGACAGTTCAAAAAGAAGTTGCAGAAATTAAAAGTAGAGCAAGACATATTGAAAGAGCAATAGAAATTTGCAAACATTTTGCCTCTACAATCTAGGTCTCCAAAAAGAGGTCTGCCTTTTCCTTCTCTAGTTTATTATTCTTTTTCTTCTCAGAAATCCTCTTTGATATTCAAGTTTGAGAAAGTTTTTGAAGCAATCAGAAAAAATGAGAAATTATAAGGGAACATCCACGAGATATAGCTTTAGAAAGCCAAAAAAATAGGCAAGTACTAGTTCTAGTGAGCAAGTCGGTCCCATTTTTATTTCAGATTCTGAGGAAGACTAATAGAAGGACGATTTGTAACAATAGCAACAATTGCCATTACATCAAGAGGACTATACTCAAGAGTAGATTATAGATAAAATTCATTATCCCAATAAGAAGCACACACATTAGTAGAAATTTTGTTAGTTGCAACTTGTCTTATGCAACTAAAAAATGTCGCATGCAACTGCACATGTTGCATGCAACTCCAAAATAGTTGCATGTGAGATTTTTTTAGTTGCATAAGACAAGTTGCAAAAGACAAAATTTATAGCGGTGACAAAGAGAACAAGTCAGCAAGCAATGTTGCAAATTTGCATGGGAAAAAAATGCATATTCATCAAGATGATGAGGTTAAGTATATTTTTACTCCAACAAAGCAAGGTTAGAATAGTAATTTGACGAACGTTTTGCTTTGGTCAAGCTCTGGTGAGGAAGAAAGAACCTAGGTAAACAAAGTTGGATTAGTAAGCTTGTTTGAGATTGAGTGGAAAACACCTCGCCACAACATTTTAGTTGAATTTCTAATCAATTGGAAGTTGAATCCTAAACATAACAGAATCAAGGTCATGTTAGGGGACAAGTAGAGAATAATAAACAAACATGTCTTGGCATAAGTTTTTAAAATCTGCCATAAAGGAAAGACAAAAGCAGACTAGGCAAAAATGTCTGATGCCATAGTAACATTAGCAGAGATAACAAATAGAGTCCCTAACATTTGTAACACCAATGAACGGTGGGTTGTGAAAAAGATGAGGTTAGAGTATGCTAATAGAATTGTTGCCATTCTAGCAGTTATTTACCAGAAGGATAAGGTGTAATATTTTCACAATAAGTTTGCTATGATGATCTCTAAAGCATATAATGGAAAGTATGTTAGTTGGGTTACAATTATGTATTCTCAATTTGTCAAGGAATTGAACAAATGGAAGAAGTGTAAAAAAAATATGATTGAAGGAATAGCCAAAAAAAAAACCCAAAAAGGATGTATGCCATTCTATCAATAGTCTTAAAAGTTTTGTTTTAGAAGTGGTTTCCATTAGAAAGAGCAAAATCATAGGAGAAGAAAAAATAGGTAGAACAACTTCAAGAGGAAAAAAAAAGAAGAGACAATCTGAGGGAGAGGTTCATTAAGAACAAAAGGCCTTTAAACCTTATACACATCTTTCTTAAAAAGGAAAAATAGCTAGAGACTAGGACAACTAGAAGAACTGTTCTGATGTCTAAGTCTGATGATGAGGAAGAGAGAGAGATTTTGCAGAAGAGGCAAAGAAAACAAGAAGATACTTTAATGAGAGGTAGTATTGATCTTCAATAAATAGCAGAATTGTTGAGGAAGTAACAACTATAAAATCTTGCATCATCTTCAACAAGACCAATTTCCATGACAATTTTTTTTTAAAATAAACAAGTTTAACCTATCGATCCTCATGATGTATGGTTAAAAATAACACAAAAAAAAATGCAGTCATAACCTTATGGGTGTTGTTGAAAACATGTGAAGCTTCCATTTGATTATGTTTCCATTGTGGCAACATAGAGCTAGTTGCAGAGAGATGAAATAGAAGGTAACAACTAGTTGATTGTTGACACAAATTACAATACATGAAAAACTTGGCAACCTCCAGGACGCAACAAATCCAACCTTTTCACAACAACCAAATAATGTGTGTTAGATTCTTCTAATGGACAATAGGTGGAAATTTATCCATCAAGCTATTGCGGACAAAAACCATCTAACTTGCATTGGCTTTCATGAACTGTTCACAACACATCATCCATTGCTTCAAGTGCATCTACGTTGGTACCTACATCTAGCACACTCATGTAAGTGATAGGGTTTGGTTGCACACCTTCTTGATGCATTTGTTAGAATAGATCTAATGCCAAGTTGCCTTCACCAAATTTCAAATATTGTGCTATCATGACATTCCAAGGACTTATTTATATTTCAAAATAGCAAATTGTTGAACATTCTTACAACATTTTCAATGCTTTTAGATTTTGTATACATGTGAGCCGAGGAAAATGATTCAAGAATTCAAAATGCAGGTGTTGATCTTTCTAATATAACAACTTAGGGTTACATCCAACCACACATGAAAATTTCATCCATCTAAAAATAACATTTCCAAGCCACTTGTCAACTCCACATTGGTTTGGGAATGAACCAAAATTTTATACCCAAATGCCATGTAGATGCCTAGTTGCTTCAGTGCCAATAAAAGTGTCTACTCACTTACCCATTTGAAAATGTAGTAGTTACTAGGGCTTTTGTGTCAAAGAGAAGCTTGTGTACCTCCTTTTGAGCTTGATCTTGGTGTTGGCAATGAAAAGAATGAATACATGAACTTCGTTAATGCCTGGTTATGTGCATCTACTCCATGAACAAACAAAACCTTTTGTGCAAGTCATACATTGCATGTTCCTCTCATTGTAATGTTCTAAAATCAAACATTTCTATTGTGTTCAAAATTATTAACTAAAGTCATTCTAACATTTGGACATTAGTTTTATGTTGGAATCAATTACCATCCTTTCTATTTGTCTAATAATTGTATGTGTGTTAATAAAATAAACACATGCTAAACATTTATCTCATCATAGTTACCTATTTCACCTCTTATTTACTTTTTGACTTATGCTACAAAGGCTCCTCCCCTCTAAACTAGTTATCATAACTTGGAAAATGTTCACTATGTTTCTACATACGATTGTTAGAGTTTGTACTTTTGCCACCCAAGGACAACACTCATCTTATGAGCATTTTGTGATTCCATGTTGATTGGACGTTAACCATCATGCTACATGTGAAAGGATGTGAATTCACATGGGGATAAAATCTACTCCCCAAGTTGGGAGTCCCAAAATTCTTGAAATTGAGACTCTTAACACTTTGGAGGCCCATAACTTCTTGGTCAAACCTTCGATTAAAATGAGTCCTAAAAAAACGTTGTATTCCTCATCAAGAGCTTTCCAATGATATGTGACACACCACCTGCACGCAAGTAAATCAAGGAGATTCTTGACTTTTAGTGGTCGGGAATCAAATCGACAGTTTGAATCCCGGCCCTTCTTTTGGCCATAACTTATGTCTTAAATACCCAAATTGGTCATGCGAGCCCATTTTAGACATCGACATTTCAAGCCTTTGTAATGGTGTAATGAAATCTTTAATCCAATGAGTTTTGACCCCTTTAATCGCCCTCTGAAGATTCGGGAGTCCATTGGGAGTCCAACTCCCAAAGTGGGGGGACTTTTAACTCCCAAAATGGGAGCCCGTTTGGGAGGGTGTGGGTTCATTCCCTCACATTCTCCTACACTCCCAGGAACATGAAATGTGACTTCCGGGCTTCACTCTTGGCTCGCACCTTTGCAAGGCTTTACCTTGGTCGTGAGCCCAAAGCTAAAGTTACAACATCTTTAGATTACAAACTAAATGCCAACATACTTTGAAAATGATTTTGCACATTCATAATGTACACTTATCATCTACTAGTTAATCTATAATGAGGAGCAAATAATATCTTTATTCCTGAAATGTAGGTTTTTTAAAGCAAAGTATAGTTACATGGCACAAAAAATTTAAGAATGTAACCATAGTTATCATAACCTTCTCATGTTCATGCACTCAACATGCTTGTTGTAGCTCCTTCTCAATTCTAACAAGTCTCTAAATTGCAAATTCTAATCAATTTAAAAATTAACTTAACACACACATACACACCTCTTTATACATATGATAATGAAATATAATTACAATTTTGTTGTTACTTTCAATTCATCTTGCAAAAGAACAATTCATGGCGCATTGCTTGCTTGCTAGCACTATGGTCATAAATATTTGTTATTACTTACATTCCAAGAATTTACATTATGGGTCACCTCCTCTTGGAGTTGAGCTTCCACACAACATTCTTTTCAACAACAACAACTATCGCCCTTTCCATATCTTGTCATAAAATCAAATAGACATTAGTAATTTAAAAATTGTACACACATTATACTACAAATACTTATTGCATCCATCACCCTCATGTGTGTACAATCCACACATAGTGGACAAACAAATATTCTTCATTCGAATGGATCAATCCCCATTATGTTTTATGATGTGTGGAATAACTCTTAGCATTTGCACAAAGAAGTTTCAAAAAGTTAGAGAACAAAAACTAGAAGAACTACTGGAAGTTTTCCATACATTGCTTTACAACTTACCTCCCATAGATTTTTAGCTTAGAATCTCAATGCCATCTTTGATTCCTATGTAATGACTGCTATACATGTATCTTGAACATTTGCCAACAATGGATATTGTATAGACATTACACCCACAAAAAAAAAAATTGAGGCAGAACCTTTTTGCTAAGCCAAAAAGATCATTGATATAATGTTTATTTCATGCTGACAACAATGCAAATCATAGCTAAAAAAAGGAAAATGTGTCACAAAATAACAACCTATAGTGTAAACCTGAATAGTTAGAATGGTGTCTTGTTGTTCTTTGTGTCGAACAACAAGAAGTTGGAGGATGTGTCTTAGTTCTTTTGCTAATTCAATACGCAAACGGTTAAGGGCTACCATGGATTTGGCCTTTTTTATTGCCTTGTCTTTGCTATGTTAAATGTGTGCATCTTTTAGTCAATTATCCAATTCTATAATTCCCTAGTGGCTGCAAGCACAATAACAACAACATGGTATATCAGTTATTGTGCTACCTTGATAATTACAATACAAAGACATGTAGAGACTACTTGAGACTTCCATTTCACTTAACATTGTAGCTTGCAAATGTTAGGGCCATTTCAAGACCTCTGTAACATTTTTTTAGCATTAAAGCATGTGTTGGTAGCAACAACCATATGTTGATTCAAATCCTCAATAATGTTTTGTTGATGCGAGATTGTGACTATAGACTCCTTGAGCTCTTTTGTTGTAATTGAAAGTTGTGCTTGCATGTTTTCAATCAAAGTTGCATACTTCTTGGTAATTAATGTTTCAACCTCTTTTAACTCATGTGCAACAAAACAAGTTGAACTTTCAAGAACTACCCTACAATACCAATGTACGACCTTTTCCCATATTAGAAATATTTGCCACATTACTCAACTGACTAGTTTCTAAAGGAGTCTAGATAGCTTGGGAGAAGACACCCACTACATCATGATCTGCCTCAAATGCAGGGTAGTTTGTTTGTAATTTATTAGTGGTAAGAGTTTCTATCTTTAACTGATGATGAAGCTCCTACTCCCATGTCAAATAAAAAAATGCATCAAAAAACAAAAAATGCATCATACAACAACAAATTATGACCATAGCTACCGATTGAAACACCCATTGAACAAAAAATGATGTCGAGTTGAAACTGAAACCAATTAACTCATAGAAGCAAAGGTTGAAGTAAAATAAACACCTACACCTCATGATCAAGCCTACAAGTTGCGAAGCTCACTTCACTTGAATGTTGCAAGTTCTGAACATCATTAAATGAAATTGGGATCTTAAGGCCTTCACTTTCAAGACCTTGACTCTGCTTACATTTGGCACATCCTTTGTCCTCCACATCGTCTGCAATACAACTCCAATATGCTTTGATTAAAATGCACCATATTCACAAACATGTTGCAATAAATTGAGGACTATGGTGTGGTGGTGCGTGGCTTTTGAGATAATTAGGTCTTTCAAAATTTAGGGTTAATGACAACCTCTTTTCTATTGGTTTCATGGTTGTAATATTGCTTACAATATGGGGTGTTTTTTCTCTTTAGAGTTTCTGCTCTTGTGGTGTCAATGGGGTCATTTTGAGAGGTTATCCCCAACATGTTTTCCCTTGTTGGCACTGTTCTATAGACAAATGCAAAGGCATTTTTGAAAGGCACATACAAACAAGAACCAAAAGAGTCAACTATTGAAATTCCTAAGCATGTAATTGATAGATCAACAATGGTAAAAGAAAAAACCAAATGGGGGAGTGGCAGATGCATGATTAGATGATAGATTCACCATGTTCTGGTGGACCAACAAGCGACACAATAGCTCCATGTTGGAGCTCAACTTTTGCACCATTCCTTTGAAGCTTATGATGGTTAACAAATGTTCCATTTGAACTATAGGAAAGGAAAGATTGTTGTGAGGTTTTCAAATCCTACCCAAAAAAATCAAAACATTAACTACATACTTTTTTTAAAAAAATTATAATTTCAACACAAGGAACCCAACTTTAGTAACAATAACACATGCATTTCACTGATGCAATATTGATGAAGGCAATGGATTATGGGGTTGTAAAAAACAGTGGACAATACTTTGAGTTTTTAATGCAAACCATGACATGATCATTGGGCCTTAATTTGTGATTGGGAGGTTGAATTTTCCATCTACATCATAGACCTTTCAAGAGATTGTGCAATTATTTGCATTGACATTTTGCACTAGTAGAAATCAGCCAAAATGTAACCACTCCATTTACGACTACATGCAACTTGTAGTCGTTTGTGACTGGATTTGGGAACATTTGCAACTACAAAACCAAATTTCAACTATTTTGGTCATTCTCACAACTATGATGCAACTATTAAATTTTTCATCCTATTGATTGGATCGATTTTACATTCATTTTCATCCATTAATAGGTTGATATGTCCCATTAGTTGAAGTAGTCACCAAATTAGTTGCATCCTAAAAGTATTCTATAATGACATACGGGTGTATTTTAATGTATGTACTAAAATTATATATATGCATACGTATGTATATTGTTCATATAATGAATCTCAAAATTAATATTTGAACTTTCGATTTTTAATTCAAATCTGAAAATTGATATTTCAATTATGAAAACTACTATTGTAGTTTTTAAAAACAATATTAGAATTTGAAACTTGATATTTGAATCTGAAAATTGTTATTTCAATTGTTTAAAAGATTATTTGAATTTCAAATTTTTGATTTGAATATGATATTTTCAATTTA
>Ga0116231_10011709_pt1 | contig 13321 bp, 10 predicted proteins | sample S1TSphgellanicum_2_FD_89695 | JGI IMG/M metagenome (GOLD analysis project Ga0116231, IMG submission 89695) | Host-associated microbial communities from peat moss isolated from Minnesota, USA - S1T2_Fd - Sphagnum magellanicum MG | ecosystem: Host-associated > Plants > Peat moss > Unclassified... | reverse complement strand
TCCATTTCCATTTCGAAATTATATAATGTCCTAGGCTTTGTCTTACACTTTCACATAAAAAACACATGTTAATTGGGATGAACCAATCAAAGGAGTTTAACCATAAAAGTTAAACTTTTTTAAAAAATTTAAAAATTATGTACATACCTAGTCCCACCTACTCACTTAAATATTGATTTTAATTTATTTTGACAAAAATTCAAAAATGTCACATGTCATATTGGCATTATGCCATGTGTCACAATCTAAAACCATTAAAAATAAATGATGAAGATCCACCATCAAAAAATTTCAAAAAAAAATTTTCAAACCTTTTTCATTTACCATGTGTCATTATGTATGTTATTGATTTTTATGGTAATATATAGATGGCATACAATAATATATTGATGGTGGAGCATTTTGTTGACCATTGACGTCATCCACATTTGCAACTAGTGTCTTACACAACTTGTTTAATGCAATTAGAATATAGTTGCAAATGGTAGTTATTTTTTTCCAATTTTCTTCTAGTGTAACTAATGATTTTATATTGAAACATACCAGTTCTATTGTCTATTATCCATAAGGGAATGGATAAGTTGGGTTTATTAACAAAGTTTTTGGAACATTGTTCACAAAACTAATGAATGAAAATTGAAATGATTGGGATGAGCACATGTTCGCAATTTTATTCTCATATAGCTTTTAAAGTTGGAAATGGTCATATTCCTTTTCAATTTGTTTATGGATTGCACCCATTGTTACCTACAAACTATTTTTTACCAACTAAACCTAGATTGATCTATGATCCAACACCTATTAGAGTTTTGACTAGTCGATTGTTAGAACTAAAAAAATTCCAAGAGAAGCAGTTAGTAACACAAGCATTGGTAGCTTCTAACAAGTGGAACTAGTCGTTATGGTCTTAGAATTATACATCAAAACCAAATACCAATTTGGACATTATGTTGGATGGTTTCCAAGAATTATCAAAGCACATTCCCCTAAATTTTAGAAGCGATGTTTGGACTTCATAGGATCCAATATTGTTTACCTAACAACACTACTATTAGTGACAATTAACAAATTTGAACTTAATCCAATACCGATTAACATTAACAAAATGAAACCCTATAGGTTTGTAGAGGATCACACATTTCAATCTATTATAACTAAGCCTAGTGATCTATTCCAAAAGAACTAATTGAGACAAACCACATGGTAATTTGTTCACTAAAAAATTGGTTCAGACCAATTAATATGGTAACTTATTCATTGAAACATTAGTTGAGAAAGATTAATTTTTTAACCTGCTCACTAAAAAATTGATTGAAAGTAACACCAACAACTTGGCAGTTAAGGAATTAGGTTAGACAAAAGTGAAATATGACTTGTTCAATCAGGAACCATTTGAAATTAGTATTGGTAACCTATTGGAAAAACAACCAATTGAGGAAGTACATGTTAAACCTATACCCATGCAACCTAATGATGTTTTAGTTGACCTAGTTACACGTGTCAATTTCCTAGAGTGTTTTTGCCTTAAGAATCACATCACTTTCCAAAAGCACTAACCCTAACATTGTGGCTACAATATAAAGAACCAGTGCACCTCTTCTTTTGTCTTTTTATTTTTATTTTTTAACTTATACTTCTTGTTATTTTAAAATGAAAAGATGAATGTATTAAATCAATTGAGATAAAGAGTGAGTACAAAACTATAGAGACAAGGAGATGAAAGAGAAATAAAGGAAAAGGAGTTGCAAAAAATTAGAAACGAAGTTTTTAGAGCTACTAAAGCTATTTACATAGAGCCACTTGCTTCTTGATCGCCTATTATATTTCAAGAATCTAGTGAAAGTTTTAAGGAAAGGTGAAACGTAGAAAGGGGAAATTCTTAAATTTGTACAACAAGCTATCGTTGTGGGAGAGGGACTTGAAGAAACATTACACAACCTTTGACAAGCTTTTTCACCCATTGCATCGACATACATTGTTATTAATGACTTTGAAGAGGAGGTGACAAAACCAATAACTACAAAACCATAAGTTTCTCAACCTGCTAAATCTGAGCAACTGATGGAATTTTCATCAAATTCGATTCAAGGAGGCCTATTTGAGGTATTTGAACATGTTCCATCAGTTATACATGTTATTGTTCCTAGTAAGGCATGTTTTAAGCTTTTGATGAAACACAAAGGCAAAGAGGTGTGTGAACCCTACCAACACATCTATGTGCATTAATATTAATTTGCAAGAATTGCATTAGGGGTATTGGGGTGTGATAAGGTTATTAGGGATTTTTAATGATTTCGAATTAGAATGGGCAATGATGGGTGCGCATGGTCATGGGGCGTTTTTTTGTTTTGGAATTCAATATTGATGAATGAGGTGGAGGGTTTTTTTTTCTTTGATTAAAGTTCATAATCATAGTTTTAGAACTTCAATTGCACGATTGGGTGTGAGAGGTTTCTAGAAGGTTGGGATTGGAAATGAATAGTGAAAAGTCATAATATTTAACAAAACGTTGATCTCGTTATAATATTTAAGGAATAGTGGGGCATTAAAACCCAAGCAAGGATGATTTGAGATTCCCAAAACACTTAAGGGTGTGGTAATGAAGGTGTCCAACGAAGGTAAGGTAGAGCAATTTTTTAACATTATAAGCATGTAGGATTAGTTTGAGACAACATAACGATTAAAATGAGTAATGTAATAAGGTGACAACTGTAACATGGATTTCATGATAAACAAAAGAAATTATTCAAGTTGAAAATAAACTCAAAGAGTAGCTATAAGTACATGTTGAATTATAAGTTATGCCACAATGGAATCTCATAATTGTAGGATATTTAGGATGTGTCAAATGGTGCAAACTAAGTAATCCACCTTGATGTTAGAAAGCAATTGGCAAATCAAACTATGTTACCAATGATAATGTGCAAAACCAAGAATCAAAGATCATGTAAGATCAAAGTGTTTTTAATCTCATAAAGACCATAGATAGTTTTGGGTTCATCATTAGAAGTGGGGTTGACCTGCAACAAAATCACCAAAATAAAAAATCTAGAAAAATTTAATAATATCAAGGTTAAAAGGATTTGACTTTGAGATGAGGGTGGACCTCTTGTGGTTTGGGATCTTCATCATGAAGGTGTTGGGTCAATGTCAAATCTAAGGACGACTTTTAGGGCGGTTTTTGGTTCACTTGTGTGGCTTGAGACCTATGAAACATGGTCATACACGACATCATGAATTCAAGAAAACAAATAAAATAAAATCTTCAATTTAAATCAACTTGGTAATGAGTGTGTGGAAAACATGATACATCAAGACATGTGAGCACAATTTATAGGTCAAAAAAAAGCAAAGATTGATATAAATTAACGATTTAGAACCATGGTAAAACAAAACCTTAAAATCAATGGGAATAGGGTTCAAGTAAAATCTTTTGGGGTGAAAAGTGGAAATTAAGAGGTGAAAATGATGTTTCTTCTTTTCTTTCCATTGACCCCCAAACAAGGATGCTTATCTTTTTTTTTCCATTGACCCCCAAGAAAGGATGCTTCTTCTTCTTCTTCCATTGACCCTCAAGCAAAGATGTTTTTTCTTTTCCTTTTAAGGGCCACCAAACTTAGAACATTCAATTTGCCATCAAGCTTGGAATCCTTCGAAGGCCACCAAGCTTGGAGGTTTTTCCTTGCCTCCTTCCTCCCTCTTCTATGTAAAAGCGCGAACTTTGATGATTTGGCTTTCTCTTTTAGAACATGATTTCCGATTTAAACTTTTAAGGACTTTCATGTAATTTTCCTTGGGAGGAAGAGGAATAATTATTGGATGATGGAAAAAGAGATAATAACATTGGATCATAGTAATACCTTTGAAAGGATGGAAATGAGTAGGAGTGGATTTGGAGCTTGAAATTTTGGAGAATTTTTGTAAAACCCTTTTAAGTTTGGTGACATAACTTTCTTCTAATTTAAGTGTAAAGCTTGAAATTTGGTGGATAAGTGCACCTTCTAGTTAGCTTTCCAAATGCATGCTATATTTGGATAGAGTATGTGATGGCAACAACGATTTAAGTGACTTAACCACTTACGATGGCCCACATACACCAATTTCCTCAGATTTCGTAAATGTCAAGATGTTGTTTGGGGCCCACACATAGGGCAAGCCATGTATCACCCAGATAAAAGGCCATATCTGGGAAAATCATTGATGGTCCATAGGACTAATGCATGAAGGATGAACCCACAACTACCCTCTAGCTTGCCATAGTCCAATGCTAGGACCCCAAGTTCCAAAGCATCATAAGTTCATCCACAAGTGGTTGAAGGTAAACACCTATGGTGTTCATACATAGACTTTCCTTGCTCGGTATGATCAATGCAACTAGGACAAAAAAATGCTTAATTGTTAATCATGGAGGTAGGTTATAAATTAGGACATAAACATGCCATGTAAACCATTGGCATAATTTCTCAAAAAATGGGTTAAACCCATTGGTGGATATAACTAATCTCAAATTGTAAGGATCATGTGCAAAATTTGCCCATTTTTCATCTACATGTGCCCAAGCTTTGTTATTTGCAACATGACATACTAATCCATCTACACTCTTATGTGTTGCATGCCATTGTAGTAATTTTGATGTGGTAGTTGATTTATACATATGCTTCAACCTTGAGATTATGGGAAAGTGGCTTACCACCTTCATAGGCACTTTTGTTTTGCCCACTTGTTTGTACTTTGGATTCCCACATTTTGGGCAGTGAATGTGCTTAACATATTGTCCCCTATACAAAATACACCCATAAATACAAGCATGGATTTTGTTGTATTCTAGGCCAATTCAATAGCATAAAGATTTTGCACCATACATGTTGGATAAACAATTACTTGCACGTAATATGAATTTATGCAATAGTGAAAATAGTTCATCTACAAACTTGTTTGAGCACCCATGTATTGTGCACATGTTAATTATAGTCATTGTAATTACAAGTTTACTACATCAAATACCTTCGTACAAGGGTACGCACGCTCCTTGTGATGTTGCCACATTGTCCACGTGATCTAGTTCCATGTTTGGATGCTCAAAGTTTGGTTCCACATTTGGTTCCCCTGGTTTCGTGGGTTCTCTAAAGGGGCTAGCTTCTACTTGCCCCCTGCCCTCTTCTAACATCTCACATGCTTGTTGTACCTCTTCGGCTATTGTCCTATTTATGTCCACTGGTATCCTTTTGACAACTGCCCTAGTTATGCATGTTGGAATCCTTGTTACATCAAGCATGCAAAGGTAATCTTCTAGCTCAATCAAAGGTTATGGTAATGGGAGCCCATCATTCACCAAAACAAATACATCTAGTTGTGGGAACATGTTTGCAAGCTCCCTTGAAATTGTCGCCCACTCATCATTGGATTCATTCTGATCTCTAGGTACCCTCCAAATTATGTACAACATGTGTTTTCCAAAGTCCATCAAATGTTTCTGCACTATTATTAGGGATATTCGTTGCCTGCAACCCTTGCATTTCAAACATGGGCAAACCATCGTAGTCTCCCCATATTTATGAACAAGATTTCTTTCGCGAATCCATAGTCGATCGTTTTGCTTTTGGATATGCATTACATTAGTGAAAGGTACAGATTATTACACATTGTTAAGTGGTTATTGATCCACCATTTTAGTAGGTGGTTTTCGATTCAGTAGTTAATCATGTGGTTATCAATCTTCTGGATCTTTGATGCTTCCAATATGTATTATCATGTTGCACTGTTGTAGAAACAATAATGGGTAAAATTTAAGTAGTGCTTCAACAATGTATTAAGGCACTAGTGTCTTGGCGTGCTATGTGCAACCCACGCAAACGCATGGTCAATTGCTTGCTATGCTTTGAATTCAACTTGTGATATGAGTAGGATATACTAAATGCTTATGTAACACATGCCCATGTGGTTTGAATTGGGATAACAACATAATTTGTGCATTGTTTTTTATGCACAAGGGTTAAAGAGCTAAAGGTGTGGTTAAAAAGGGGTCAATGTTCTTCGGCAAGTTTTCACAAAATGCTTTTCTTTGACTCATTTCAAGCTAAGTTCGCTTTTCTTTAAAGGACGGTTATGATGCTTTAGGAGAGATGGCTATACTTCCTCGTGGTAAATCCTCTTTTCAAGATTAAATTTAGGTGTTGGTGGTAGCTATACAAAGGCATTTTTTTCTTGGCTTATGTTTTGTTTTTTTTTTTTCCAATTTGATTAAATTCATTGTGGTTTGATGTTATTACAAGCATAAAGAACTTGGCTTACGACAATCTAAGTGTTTTTATGGTCATCAATGCCTGCCTTTGCTCTCTTGTGGCCACATCTTGGCTTGGCTCTAATGTTTCCTTTTGTACCTTTAATAAGTCAAGGGATCTTTGTTTTGAAATGGAAAGGGCACTATGATGGCAATTTGAATGTTACAATTTTTTTATGTTTCGGGTATAATGTTCTTAAAATGAGTTAGAAGGATGCACCTAGTGGAGACAAAGAAAAAAAGATCTGATTGGCTTACTTGTTTCTTTTGTTTGTTGTTTGGTAGGTCCTTTAAACAAGGAAAAACTAGGATTGGATGTGGTAGTTTTGAAGCATCCTAGGAAGGACAACTCCTTTGTAACAAACTTCAAGCAATCATTCATAATGGCGAAGGAGGTGTCCACTATTGGAAACAACTTGAAAACAAGCAAGAAATGAAACATTCAAAGTTCATGAAATGGAACAATTGTATTAACCAACAAGAAATCACAAAGGTTGTATGCTTCAAATGCTACAATCATAAAACTATGGCTTGTAACTATTAACAAGACTTGAAGGTTCTACATGCACTCAAAACCATGAAAGGAAAGAATGAAAGATAACTCAAAACCACTCCATTATATACTATCTCCTAACCCTAAAGTAGCCGCCATTTAACCCTAACCTAGCTGCCACCAAACCCTAACCCTAGCCGCCGCCTAGAGGTCTATTGTTAAGTTGACCATTTTGGGTTTTGTAAACATAACATTTTTTTGATTTACGTGTAGAGCTTGAGATTTTATAGGGAGGTGTGTCTTGTAGTTAGCTTTCCAATGAGTTAATGCAAGTTAGATTTAAATAGAGCTTGTGATGGCAATGATAATTTAAGTGATTAAAGGTTTGTTGTCAAGTTGAACATTTTGCCAACTCATTAGAAGTTGGTTTAGGTAGCTAATAATTTAGCATAAAATTCCAAGATCTGGAGAATCTTAATTTTGAAAGTGTATTTATCAATTTTAATTGGAATCAAGTCATTTGAATTAATTGAAAGGAAATGGCGTCTATCTAAATGGAGGCGAATCGATTGTACAATTTTGGTTTTCACAAAATTAAACTTGATGATACCTTGAATTCCTTACCCTCAACATTTTTATTCATTCAAATCATCACCCAAAAAATCATGTATGTGGGGTTTTTTAATTCATCATGGTTAAAAATTTATGCAAGGAAGGGAAGTTGATCAATATGAAGTCAATTGTTATTAGAATAAATCACAAGCAATGCATACGAGACAAATTATTTGTTTTCAACTACAAACGCAACTTGATATCTATAAATATATTTGTGCATTTCTTCTTTCCAAATAACATATGTATTTTTGAGTATAATCACCTCATAGAACTGGGAGTAAAAGGATGGAAAGTTACTTCACATTTTGGTGTGTTTGTTGGGAGGTGATGTTATTAAGGTGATTGGTGTTTATTTTGCATGTTGTTGGAGACCATTGGTGTTGGAGGGAGCTTGGATCAAGGATCAACACCTTATGTGCAACCTCAAAAAATTATATAACCCTAAGTAAATTTTTATTCCTTGCACTTTGCATTTGAAATTTTTAATTGAAGAGCAAGGAACTAATGTGTTAAAGCTATAAGTAATTTTTCTAAACCCTCTCAAGTATTGTTTTATAATTCAATTTGAGATTTCATTTTGAATGACAAGGAGGTTGTCCCAAGTTCCTTTTTATATTGATTGAAAATCTTTAAGTATGTAGTTGTTTTGGATTTCTTTAAAAATGTTTGTTTGTGGTGAGGTTCATCATTGGCAAGAGGACAATTTTTGTTATTGAGCATGGAATGTGGTTGGAGTGATGAGCCATTCCCCCAAAGTAGACTGCCTTCCACACCCAATAAAACCAAATCCCCTGATTATGTTGTATGTCAATTAAACCCAAAATAGAACCACTAGTGCCTAAAAATGATAGGGCATTTCATCTTATAGTAAAAAAAGAATACTTCCAACCATTGTAGAAGTTGTTTTAAAGGTTGAAGAAGAACGGATTTTTGAGGTTAGTATGTTAAAAGGTTCAACGAGCTTAGGGTTAGGCATAGTTCAACAACCACCAAATAGGGGACATGTAGGGGTGGCAAATGAAGTTCATATGGTAGCAGAAAGGCTTGTTATCTGTGTTAATCCACCTAACCTTGACATCCACCATATTGATCCAATGATGTTCCCTAGAGGTTTTCCCATTACAATTCTCAATGGTTTGAAAGGAGTCACCATCCTTGCAAATTTTCTTAAATTAACCAGTTCTCCAAATGAAGATCTAACAAGTCATGTGGAAAGATTTGCAAAGGTCTTGATAATTAGTTTTGTGATCGGCCATGCTTATTACCTCATTTGGTTACCTTCCACCCTAGCCAACTCTGGCTATGCTTAGTATAAATTTCATGCTAAAGGATCTTTCAACTCTTGGGAACAACTCTGAGCAACATTTTTATGCCATTATAGACCTATGATTGGTCAACAATAAGCTTTAATTGCTTTAACAAACATCGGACAAGGTCCTTTATGTCCATCATTTTAAGGTTGTTTGTATTCAATACATAGGGAATTTGTTGAATGATGATACCATTCACTATTATTTCATCCAAAGGTTAAGAATGCATTCCACCATTCGAGACATCCTAAACATGAGGCCTAGGAACTTAGAAATAGTAATTTTTGCAGCCTTAAAGGTTGAGATGATTGATAAAACAAATGATAAGATGTTTTGAAGGACGAAAGAACCTATCCCTACATTCATACCTTTTTATCATGGCCCTATGATGCGCCCTTTGGCTCCTTGATAGACTCCAAATGTGAGTCTGAAGTGAAAATAACGGAAGAACAAGGAGTCGGGGCAATGCTCCCTGGCTCGCAGCACTTTAGGGGGTAAAAGGGCATGCTGGAGCTCTGAGATGGGAATAAGAAGAATGACAAGCACTTAATCACTCACTCGGATTTGCACAAACCAAACAACAAGTTGGTTAGTGCATAGTTGAAGCACTTTTGGTGCTAGGACGGGCCACGGGCAAACTCGGACTCACAAGACTCACCACGATCTGGACTTGGGGGAAGCCACCACCTTCCCCCTTATTATACTTTGTGCCTTTCCACAAGGCCCACATCCAAATGGCTTTTTGTCCCGGGACTCCCAAGGGGGAGTCTCGAAATTACCAAAGTTGGGACTTCTACAACTTTGAGGCCCCATAACTTTGTGTCCAAACCTCCGATTGAAATGAGGTCTAAAACAAAGTTGTAGCCCTCATTGAGAGCTTTTCAATGGTATGTCACACGTCACCTGCACACATGGAAGTCAGGTCGATTCTTGACTTTTAGTGGTTGGAAGTCAAATTGCCAATTTGACTCTTGGCCTTTCTTTTGGCCATAACTTGTGTTTCAGATGTCCAAATGGGTGATGTGATCCCATTTTAGACATTTAAGTTTCAATAGATTTCCAATGGTATAAATAACTTTTCAAACCAATGGGTTTTGACCCCTGGAATTACTCCTTGAAGATTTGGGAATCCTTCAAGACTTCAACTCCCCAAGTGGGAGTTGCCTTGGGAGTGTGAGGGTTCATTCTCTCACACTCTCTTGCACTCCCGAGTGTATAAGATGCGTCTCTCAGATCTCTTTGTCTCGCCCTCTTGCAAACCCTTTGCTTTGATTGCGAGCCCAAGGTTAGGGTTGTGACACCTAATGAGTTCCTTCATTATCCAACAATGGATTACCATCATGCAATGGTCCCACAAGTGCCCACACATTTGACCATGTTGCCACCTCCAAAGCCTATCCAAATGGTGGCTCCACCTTTGGATCACCAATTGGAGGAGTTTAAGGTTGAGGTAAAATAAACAAATGATAATTTCGAGGATGAGATGATAAGAACCATGTGAAGAATTGGTGAACAGTTGTCATGTTTAGTCAAAAATCAAAACCAAAATGTTGTTAATGCATCATGAATCTAGTGATCGTACCTTAAGTTTATTGTGTACCCACTATAGACAACCAAATCACATAGTTTAATTTTGCCTAATTTTGCTACAACAAGGTCCATTTCAATCCATGTTGGTGAATGCATAACCATATAAGCCCCCTCACCAAGTAGGCCAAGCCATCTCCAACCCTCCACCTAGTCATCGATTTCAACCACCCAATTGTGGTATTTGTGGGACCAAACATCTTTTTGGTAAATGTTGGATAGAAAATTAGGTGGTGTGTTCAAATTGTGGAAGATATCATCGTACAAATTGATGTAAAAAAACCTGATAAGATCATACCATTGAATTCTCCCTATAATGATTATCAAATACAAGCTAGAAACAACATGAAGGGTATGAAGTTTTCTGACCCTATGGTAACCAATGGTCTACCAAACTTCTATTATGATCATCAAAATCATAAGCAAACATACAACCCACCAACCATTTTACAAACAAACCAAGGGTAATTCACTTGGCCCAATCTTAGGGTCAAGGCCTAAACCCCTTACTACAAGGTTCTCAAGATGTTAAGTTCATAGAGGTGCAGCGAAATGTGGCACTCGGGTTAGAGACAATATTCCTTTAGTTTAACCTTGTGCACGTGGGGAAATTTGCCAAATACTAAAACATTTTAGAATTACATGCCTTAGTGGTTACATGAGGTATGGCCATCAAAAGTCCGATATCTAAACAAGAAAAGGAGGCCATTTCCATAGACTTTTCAAAATATTCACATCGTTTTTCTAAGTTAAATGAAACATCTAAACACCTAACAAAAAACATGAAAAATAATGATATGCCATTAATTGCAATTGACCTTGATGAAGATGATTACCAATTCGTATGTGGATGAATTTTGGGGAAACCACCTTCACCAAGGCAGAAACTAACCCCATTAAGGTCCATAACCCTATCAAGTCTTATGATTTGTGGCAAGACTTGTGCAAGGCCAAGGTGGACAACTATTTTGGCAAACTCATTCAAATTGCGCCATCTCTTAGGAAGGAGATGAGGGAAGGTGTTGTAAATCATAGGAGGCCAAATAGTATGTCAATAGTAATCAAGGTTACCCTATAAAATAATTACCATGATTTTAACAATGATGAACATGAAGAGGATGATGTTTTTAGTTATGGACCGGTTGAAATTAAAATTGAAGTTATGAAGAAGATTATCCTTCATGTCATAGTGGATGATGGTAGTAATGTAAACATCATACTAAAATCAACCATGTTATGTTTAGGGTCATTTGTCATTAGACCATCACCATGGAAGGTGAAATTAGCAAATTAGAGACTGTCAAAACCACTAAGGTGAATGCACGGTGCAATGGTTTAAAAGTGGTAAAAAATACACTCCCTATAAATCAATACAAGATTCTTTTAAATGATTCAAATGGACATGGTTAATATTTGAATAATACATGTTCAATCACCTACAAACCTTCCCAAATCTATGTGAAAACTAGTATATAATGTAACTAATGTCATTTTTTGATGGAAAGTCCTAAAAGAAAAATCCATAAAGTCCAAAGGAATAATGCCCCATTTAAAACTTTCAAAAAATATGTTTTTAGGACAAAAAATTTGAAAAACAAACAAAAATTGCAACTCATATGGACTTATGAAAATATGGTGAAATTTTAACCATTCAAAAGTCCCTAACTCTTAAACTATTAAGGTTTTCAAAGAAAAGATTCTTCACATGAGTTTATCATCTTGTATTACATTATATATTGAGTCCCAATAACAAACTTATAATGTGAATCAATACAAAAAATTCCATTTTGTGATGTTCCAATTAGATAACCAATCCATATTTTTTGACTTCTAAAGTCCATTAATACTAATAAATTATTTTTTTACGAATAAATAATCACATGGTTCTTTTTGTAATGAGTTGTTAATTTAGATCCAAGTCCCAATTAGTATATGTAAAGATATATTAATCACCACAAGCATTTGAATAAAATTTACCCCAAGGAAAAAACATTGTTTCATCACAAAAGTGATCCACTGTAGCTTGCATCTACCCACTAAGTCAAATGGGTGAAAACACACTATGGTGACCCCTTTTGTGTAATCACACTTAACCTCCGCACTATTTCACTCTACTATTAATGATGAATTATTATTTTTAAAAGGATATACATGTCATATTAGTTCATATTTTGGGAAGGGAAAGGTGTGTCTCTTGTTTATGGAGTTTTGTAAATGTGTTCGCATTTGTGTTAAAAACATATTGAGATTTTTTGAGATCAAATCCAAACCTAATGTCTATTGCATATGCTATTGTGAAAACATCACATGATGAATTGTCTATTTGCTACATTACATTTACACATGTGTATAACAAGTTGTTCGCTTGTATAACTTTGCATAATAATTGGATTGTGTCACTAGGCAATTTTTTTGCCATTGGCATATGTGAATCATATATTATATAATGTAAATTAGGAGTTGACATGTGGATTTCTACTAATATTCAATGATCATTGTTTATGCAATTTTTTTTTGACAAACATACAATTTTTTTCCCTATGATTGCATATGTATGTTCATATCCTAATGATTGTAATTTCTCAACATATAACATTTGCATAGCACTTCTTAGATGTTGGTCATTTAGCCATTTGTTTGAATCAATAAGAATATTATCATATGCTTTAGTTAATTGAAGGTTTTCAATCCAATATCAATGTTATCATATTCATTGGAGTTGTTTTCTGTCGCGCTCCCAAGTTCCTCGTAGACCCACTTGAGGGTCTAAGCATGTGGCAATGCGAAAGGAGTTGGAAGCTTGGGCCACGATCCCGACTTCCAGCACTAGAGGGGGTGAGAGGGGCGTGCTAGAAGTCCCGGGAAAGACTAGGAAGAATTGACAAGCTTATTCACTCACACGGGCCTGCATGGAACCACACAAAGTGGTTAGGACTCATTCTGGATCCCTTTGGTGTTGGGACAAGCCACGGGCAACACGGACACACAAGACTCACCACGGCCCGGACCTTGGGGGAAGCCACCACCTTCCCCCTT
>Ga0116231_10011708_pt1 | contig 13322 bp, 13 predicted proteins | sample S1TSphgellanicum_2_FD_89695 | JGI IMG/M metagenome (GOLD analysis project Ga0116231, IMG submission 89695) | Host-associated microbial communities from peat moss isolated from Minnesota, USA - S1T2_Fd - Sphagnum magellanicum MG | ecosystem: Host-associated > Plants > Peat moss > Unclassified... | reverse complement strand
ACCCAGAGAGAGATTTCCCATGCATTTCCATGCAGTAGTAATGGAGAGACAGCCGCCACAAAAAGAAATGGCTAATAAAGCAAACTTAACTTCCAAGATCAGGAAGTGTTCACACTGGCGTGGCGACTTTATTTCGTGTTACACCTGGTCTTCTTGGTGCTTACTGGGTTTAGGGGAGCTCAGTATGTGATCCTGCATAGTAAAGATGGATGAAGAAAATCCAACATGTACTGGTTTGACTTAGGAAAATAGGTTTTGGCTCAGCATAACTGCGCAGGTTACTGTGGCGAGGCGCAACAGTGGCGTGCACATGCAAAAAAGAGTGTAATAAATATGATCTAACTATTGCTCAGTGTTTCGTTTCTAATTGGGCCATCATAATGATTGGTCCATGTGGTTTGCTATTAGTAGTCCCCCCACCTATTTGTTGTCTCAGTTTCAGTTTTATGGGTGGGGTTGAACAAGAGTACATAACTAAACTTGGATGTGAAAAAAAAGGGTCACATACTGAGCACTGTTGGAGATGCTTTAAGGTCCTTACCAATGTTGGTCAGTTATTGAGAAAACACCCAGTTATCAACCAGGTTATTATTAAACTTTCTAATTCTTGTTTGTGGTTATGTAATAACAAAATAATTATTGCAAATTATAATTGCAATAATAGTATTATGGTTTGAGATAATAATATGTATAAAAATGAGGAATAAAATAATTAGTTTCATAGATTTTATAACGAGAATCTTTTGACTAGAGCATAAGGGTTGATTATGAATAATTTAAATAATTATTTTAGGTTATTAATAATGGGAGATCAAGTATGTAAACTTGATCAAATCTTAGATTCCAAATAATGTAAAACTTATTATAAGTGACATGTGACAATTCGCTTGATAAATGGGATTAGATGTAAATGAATGTGATTAACTATTCATTCACTTCTTTTCTTTAAGTATATAAGGGGTAGTGATTGGAGCTTTGGGCCCATAATTTTGCATTCAATAATTTCATGTTGTTAGTTGTTATCAAGACTTGTAAAAATATCGTATATGAATGGAAAGCCTTAACAAAATAAAATGTGAAGATTATTGTGAACACCATTGTGAAAACTTTGGTGAATGATGTATTATGTCATGAATTGATCAATTGCGTGCAAGACTATCCAATCTCTCTATTGAAGGAAGGTAGTTTGTTTTGTTTTGTTCTGATTTATTTTATTTTGTTTTGTTTTGTAATTATGATATCCACTGAACTAAGATGCTTCAGATCATGTTAATGGTGTTTTAGAAAGCTCTCAATGAAAAGGGGTGCATGGGCTTAATTCCATGATGTTTGGATGTGCGGCGCAAAAGTTTTTGAATATTGACTGACTTTTTCACTGAAAATTAAACTAAATTGTAGCTGAAAATTTCAGAAGAATTGGAATGTGCCTTTGGTGTTGTTGGAAAGACCTTGATGAGCAAGATTTAATGGAATTTATTTGGTAAAATTTGGATTCAAAATGTGGGAAAATATTGTTTTTAAAGTGATTTTTGTCACTGAAAATTCAAATAAATTCAAAAAATCCAAGTTTTGGAAGGAAAAATTAGTTGAGGACATGGTAACACTTGAAGACTTACCATTCAATTCAAGCATGATTTCCTTTCATATTTGGCTATTCAAAAAATCAATACATACATTACAAAACAATGTTCACGTGTTGAGTTCCCTTATTTTGTAATGGGTTCACACTTGGGCCAACAGCACATGCCACATCAGTGTGTATGAAAAAAGAATTGTCTGAATTTTGTAATTTGTAGCACATTCTATCAAGCAAGCCATCATGAAATGAGGCGTTAGGTCAAGAGTGGGCATTCCATTTTACAAAACCCTCCACAAACAACAAAGGAAAAAAAAATACCTTGGGTAAGTTGCATTACACAAAAATGGGTGAAACAAAATGTTTGGTATCCATTAGAAGGTCATGTGAAGTCCATTAAAATAGAAACATTTTCATGTATAATTAGAGCATCCAATTGGGCTTCACCATGATAACCACCATGTGTTTCCAATTTAGTATGTTCAATGTTTATCATCCATCCTTATGGATGTATTTAAAGGGGAAAGGCATTATTTCACAAGACATTTGTTTTAACCATTGTTATTTTGAACTTACCATAAAGGGCATAGATGTTAAGTGAAGATACATTAGGTCTTTTAATTTATAATCTTGACAATTTGGGTTTATTGATTTTTCATGTATTGAACAGACTACAAACAAACAGAGGGAAATTATTTCCATATTTTTTCCAAATGATGTGCAAAAGCATAGAGAGTGTAACTTGCTGAATAAATAAATAAATAAAAATTTTACTTAAATATAAATAAGGTGCTTTGAATTGGATTATGAGAATCCATTTTAAATTATTATTTTAAGTTTAGTAAAATATTTTATTATTTCATAGCATACCAAAAAATATATCTTTTTATTTTAAGTGTTTCATAAAATACACAATGAGTAACTTTGAATAGACTATATAGCAATGTAACTTTCATTTGGTCTCACATTTTCATAGATGTTGTTAAAACCACAATATGGACTATGACTTCAATTCTTTTGAGAAACATAATCATGAAAGATTTTTTATTTTAACTATTGTTGTCTTAAATTTGCTTTAAAGGTCAAAGCAATTAAATGATTATGATTAAGGTTTTTTTTTTTTCAATTCTAAAATATCAATTTTTTGCAATATTTTCCAAATTATTGGCAAAACTAGTTGAATGTACATTAAAATTAAAATTTTCCAAAAATATCTCAATTTTTTGTTAAAGGAACAACAAAACTTATCCCCAAAAAAACACATTGATTGCATGATAGGTTTCTTAATATATTGGTAATTAAAATGTAAACCATTTGGGTTTATTGGCTTTGCATGTAATGAAAAGATAAGAAAATGATGTAGTGTTTTTTTGGTCCCACATTTTGAACAACTTTCATAAGGTGCGGTTGTGAGTTCAATTTTTTTGAAAACTTGATTGAACATTTCATGTTTTTAAAATTATTTTTTGTTTGAACTTGCCCAAGGGGGTGAAACCATTAAATAATGATGATGAATTCTCAATTAATTATCAAGTGGCAATTAAAAATGTGGACCATTTTGGTTTGATTTGTATAATTTGAAATTCAGTATGTTAATTAAAAATGTGGACCATTTGGGTTTGTATTGTATTATGTGAAATTAAGGTTTGTTAATTATATCAAGACATTTGGGTATTATTATATTGCATTTCAATTTAAGGTTTTTTGTTGCATTTTTTGTTTTTGTTTTTGTTGTTGTTTTCTTCAACAATTTGTGAAAAAACCTTGAATTGTAAAGTTATGTTAATGTGTCTCTTTTGGAAATGGTGGCATTAAAGACTTTGTGTTTGAAGGTGCAATTTTAAACATTCTTGAAATATGGAAGATTTTGATTAATTTGCCAAGTGAATTTTTATTTTTGAATGAAAGCACAGTAAAATGTACTTGCTAATCTACTTGTCAAATGAACAAAAAATAAGACTAAAACCCATCATAAAATTGTTATACATTCAATTTTTTTGGTTGAATGATAAATAACAAGATACTTTTTTTTTATTGTTGCACATTAATTTTTAATTTTGCATTGTAAAAGTAAGTTTCAAGTAGACTTTTCTAAATGCAAGTACCGTTTAAAACCTACTTTCTAAAGTATAAGATTTGATTCAAATATGTGTCAAGTATATTCTACCAAAGAGAAAATAGATTTGTTTTTTGGTGATGCCCTTGAATATACAATGATATTTATATTATAAATTTATACATGTATATTTTATAAAAAAATCAATGAAAAAGTAAGTTTAAACATCATATTAACTAGTCAATTTCAGACGTATTTATTCCCTACTTTTATTATTCCAAAGTTTTTGAAATTTTGTAATTGATTTACAATAAACCCAATTGAGGGCTCAATAATTTCAAAATAAATTTTAAGTAAAATTTGAATATACTTTCTTGTGTTTTCATGAAAAACTGCCTCTTTTTAAAACTTGATATTTTGTTGTTAACTTTTTTTATATACTAATTTACCATGCTTTCACTCGTTTATTTTTTGCTCAAAAGAAACATGGGGTGGTGGTGGAATTACAAATCCATAAACACCACCTTTTTTTTCTCCTTAATTTTCATTTGTAAATGGATTTGGTGTTATAACTTTTATTTTTCTAATGTGGTTGCATGAACATCATTCATTGAAATTTGATGTGTAGAAAATCTATTATATAAACTATTATACCCCATGTTATTATAAGTTATGTAACCCTAAACTAGGGTATAGCCTAAAATAATTAGAAATAATCTAAGGTATAGCCTATAATAACATAAAATAAAAATACTTATAATGACCTACGGTGGAATAACCTAAAATAAATATTAAAATATAAAATAACCAAAAACATACAAAAAATCATGTCCATACCAACCCATGTGTTTGTAATTTGTGTCCAAACAAACCATTTTTGTAAAAAATACCGATGTGACTATCTTATGTGGCACCATACAAAAATAACTTAAAGTCGCATATGTTTGATTGATTCATTATTCATTAACGTGTAGAAAAAATAAATTCAATATGATAACAACATAAGTTGATGTGGTGATGACCTATTGGATGGGGGTGTAGTCACAATAACACATACCACAACAAGTGTATTGTCATGCTCGTACATGGTTTCATACATGATGGCCAGTTACGGGTATGCCCATGTGCATTTTTAGGGTTAATGTACGGTCTTAGGCGATTGTACGCTATTAGGTACTTAGGGTTTCAGTTTGTTGGTGACGATATAAAAGGCCCAAACCTTTCTTTCTCCTTTTAGTTTTTCTAGAATTCCTTTGTCAAAAGTTTCCTCCATAATAAGTTAGGATTTCTAGATGCTCACGGCGGCCATTGCACGGTCACTGTCTACATACATTTCATTTCCTTCTTTCTTTGCATTTCAATATACATGAGAATTTCATCTCAGCCTCCCTTGTGCATTGTATATATATATGTGCATGCATTTCTTTTTAATTGATTAGTTTATACTTTTGACTGGCTTTAGTCTTTTTGTTTAGTAGAATTTACTATGTATCTACATCCTTATGACACCGTACGTCACGACACTACACGTCACGACGATATCGTTTTTTTAGTTTTTTCATGTTTTAAAGTCGTGATTTAATTTTATGTTGAAATTGTAAGATTTTTTTTATATAGTTATATTTTTAATATATCATGAGAACATGTGAATTAATTTGACATTAATCCAATGAATAAAACTTCTCTGAGCATCTTGTCAATGTCAACCTCAAGATTAACTTGGTGTGAACTTGTGTATTGGGATTGCACACTCTGCTACCTGGACCTTGTGAAATGTAAGTGTAAATGTGATAATTAAAAGGGCGTTATCCATGTTGGAGATCATGAAATCGCAAATAAATGAATCAGAATAAAACAAAAGCCTTGAAAGCATTGTCCAACAATATACAACAGTAGGAACTTCTGTCCTGCAAAGAATTGGAGATTCATGTGGCTTTGTGAATTCTGGGTGGTGGTGGTGTGCTAGCAGTGTTGGAGGAGATGGTTATGGTGCAAATGAAGACTCTTCTGTATGCCTCTTTTTTGATCTGCTGTCACACAGGGTCCATAGAAACCCTAACTCGGTATGTTTTCTGCCGCATTTCTTGCAGTGATTGTATTAACATTGATTGGGCAGTTTTAATGCTTCTTTAATTTGATAATCGTTGCATCATCTGATATTCAAATTGAGAAGCAAAATGGGTGTAATGATCAATATTTTCTACAGGTGCAACAAGTCCAGCGTGGTGGATCGGAATTTGTATGTAAACCAGTGAGAGGATGACTATTTGCCAAGGGCAGGTTTGGCTTGTGAAATGATGCTATTTTAATGTTGAAGAAAGTACTTGATCCTGTCACTTGCATACAAAGACTCTGAAAGAAGTGTGGAAGTAGAAGAACCTCTCAAAACAAATGTTAGTGAGCCCACCAAATGGGAACTCTGTAGTGGATATTGTAGCTAGCTATTGACCAGTGAAATGCTACCCTTCGTTAATGAGACCAGAGCCTTTGTTTGAATGTGTGTCTGCTCTTTTGCTTTCCTCCTTTTTCATACTTCATGCTTTCTTAATTGGCAGGGATGGTTAGCCTTGACCCTTGAGGTGACAGAGTGTGCTTAGTCATTCCTGGACCTGCCCAGCTCCTTAGACCTTAAAGTTATACTCCATGTTATGTTTTGCTCAATCATCTTTTACCTGTTCAATTGCCTTCAATTTTTATTCTTGAGTGCCCTTGAAGCTTTCACTCAGATTTGATCTGCAAAACAGACAATGTAAACCCGGATGTTGTTCAATTGTTTTGAACAGGTAAAGATGATTGAGCATTGCCGATTTTGAGAAGGCTGTGGTGGCAGAATTTAGCCTCCCACAAGCAAGATTCTGCTCTCATTGTGGAGCTCTTCACAATTTCTAAGGGTACACCTGCATCTTCCATGACACTTCAATCTCCAGCTCAGGGAGATTCACTGTGGAATCAGAACATAATCTAGAGAAACAATTAGAAAATTGGAGTCATTGAACCTCTTGTCTATTTCCCTGAAGGGCCCCCCACCCCACTTTCAAAAACCCTAAGTGAAAAACACCAAAAGGTTTGCTCTTATATCTCTCTAAGGCTATGATAGTTTAGCACATTTCATTGAATGTTCATTTTTACAAGAAATCATTGATTGATTTATTTGACTACTGCAGCAAAGTTTGGCTTGTGATGGTAGTCAGCTGCACTAATTTTGGATATGGCTTTTAGTGTGAAATTTATATGAAATTTTAAATATTGTATTTTTAAAAAATATTAAATATGACCATATGAAAATGAATCAATGAATTTTTTTTCACATGTGATCATAAAAAAAAGAATGGCAATTTTATATTTTTTACATAACTTCCATAAATAAAATCTACTAACAAAATTTGTTTTCTTACATGCAATGTAAAGCATTTCATAATTTTAAAAACTTCCTTTAAATATGTCATCTTCAAATCAATTAAGTCCTTGGGTTGGCATTCATTAAGCAGTGAAAACACTAGTTACACTATAAATGTTTAAATTGTGTGCTCTATATTCATTAAATTCATTTCAAACTTGTTCAAAGGTTTTCAAAATATATTTAAAAAACATTATTATATAAATGCATCAAAAAAATTCAACAATAACTTGAATTGTACCATTTAAAAACATGTAAAATTAAGTATTGTGTTCTTGATTTCATGGCTCATTGTAGCATCGACCCACTCTCAACAACAAGAATGCATCACCATCATCACGCACAAAAAATAACCCCATTTTGACAACAAAACAACTTCAAGCACATCAAAAGTGCCACTCGTACACAATAAAAAATCCCTCTTGGGCACTAATTAACCTAACATGTTAAACCACGTTTTGGTTAATGGAGGGATCATTTTGTTGGGTTATTGAAGATGGGGTCTTGGCTAGGTAAAGTAATCATGATTAAAGAGTTGAAGGAAAAAAACCTTTTGAGGCTGATCATATTCCTTGTATTGGATAATTTTTGGATAAGGGTTCACAATTTAATTATGATCATGTTTTTTTATATGATATTGTTTACACTATTGTATGATTCAATGAATTATTTATTAGAGAGCCTTGTTTATTTGTTTTGAGATGCGATTCAATGAGTTGAGGACGTAGATGTGATTACAATGTTGATTTGGTGTGTGAAGGATGCTTTTGTGTTTCTTTGACATTTGATTCTTTTTGTTGTGAGAACATAATTTGATGGATACATAATGTTTCTTGTGGAAAGAATGATGAGATTTTTTACAAGATAGGTAGATGAATATTAGGGAATGATAGTTTCTACAAACAAAAAATTCTCTAAATAGACTAGTTTCTTAACATTGATTAGAACTTCTTAGTTGTGTTTTTGAGTCTTTTTAAAAAAATAAAAGTGTTACTTCTATGTTAAATATGAATTATTTTTATTTCTATATATTATTAGCCTAGTAAATAGTATTTTTTTTCAAATATTTTTTAAACTCACATTATTTGTCACAATCTACACTCTTGAATTGCACATGTTGGTGGTGTGAAACATAACTCAACTTTTTATTTCTCTTAATGTGTTTATAATTACCATATATGCACCTTGAGAGCTCACATGACAACCCTCTTCATTTCACTTGTTTCCTTGTATTGAAAAACATTGTGTTCAATTTGCTTGTAAGTTGTGTAAATTTTGTTGTATTTATGATACACTTTTTGATATACAATGTATTATGGATTTAGTGATGTGCATTTACATGACAATACGAGTATTAATTTGGGTGTAAGTGATTCATATCACCTATATGGTTGATGACTGCAAGGGGGCATGTCATTGGAGGAAGGTCTTTATTTGAAGAACAATTCTTTTCAAAGGTGTAAGGGTTCATTTCATGAAAAGATGAGGTGGGCATGTTTTTGCAAGAGGTTATGGACCTTTCCATATCATAATTGGGGCTCTTGATGGGTCCACAAAGTCCCAAAGGTTTTTCATTAGACGAGGTTGTTAGTGGGGGATCATGCAAGAGAATATGTATTTCTACATTTCAATACTTTGGTAGATGAGACCCCTCCTACATCTTATGGAGTGTTTCAACACATTTAATGTTTTGATGTGAGATATTAATTCTCCATTAATTAGCACCTATGCTTTGAACAAATGTTTTAAAAGGCTTTTTCAGATTTTGTTGTGAAAGATGCTTTACAACACATTGTTCTTTTTTCCCCTAACTAGTACACAAGATTGGAACTAGAATAGACTTGGATCCCTGATTGAGTTGGATTAACTGCAGAACAAGCATTTCTAAGGACCTTCAGAAGCAAAATCAATGTGTTTGCTTTGCCAACATGGGTGGTACTGTTAAGTGGTCTAAATGAATCTAGGATGACAGGCCACCGAATGGTTGCATTTTCTACTTTAAGAACATTCTTTGTGCAATGCATGGATAAGAAGTCCAATAGAATTCTTAATTCCTTTTGAAGGACACAAAACACAACCTCAATTGGAAAACAATGAAATACTTAAAGCCATCCATAGGGCCAAGATACAAAAATTTACTAAAAACTCACATATAACATAAACTTGATGAAATGGCCAAGCCAGCCAAGCCCGCAATCCAGCTAGTCCCAAAGTAGCAGCCGCACAGAAGTTATTCAAGTGGCCTTCCAAAAGGAACAGTTTCTTAGGTGGCATGATGCTTAAAGTTTCCCAAGAAGGGGATGCGCAACATCTTATTCCCTGGAGTCTGTTTGGTAGAGGCAATATAATCCCATGGAGAAAGGGGGAAGGGCCTTCAAAATGTAAAAACCCATGATGATAATGATGCTTTGTGAGAGCCCTATTTGCTTGCTACTTTACACAACAGGCTATCCTTTCCATAGCGCCTGTAAAAACTTTGAGAATACGAGCTACTGTACAAACCTTTTTCTTGGCTAGCTAGAAAAATCATCAACTCCTTTTGATATCTCTGTGATGACAGTAAGTTTCCCTTTCCCTTTGTACTATCTCCTCTCTGCTCATCTTTCTCTTCTTACTTTCTTCATACCACCCCATCAAATACCACAAGTCCTTGTAGTCAATTAACATGATAAGATCTAGCCCAACTTACTGTCGTACTCTCTGCAATTTGTCAGTTTTGTAGATTAAAAACCATATCCGAAAGGTCTTCAAAGGGAGAGAATCATCACATTTTTGCTTAGTATGTCCACTCTGAGGGGAGACTGAGCTCTGGTCCAGCATTCTGCCGCAGAACAGAGGGGCAAGCCTTTCCACAAGATGCTTGAAGCCAACCATCTTCAAATGATGGTTTTAATGGCCTCAAAGCTCTACTGCCAAGACGAGGTGTAGTTGGCAATGCAGGCACCAAGGTTGAGTGATCTGCATGAACAAGATGCAGCCACTTCATTAGATCAAGATGCAACTTTTCACTGGCAGTGTGCAGAATGGCAAAAAGAAGTGCACTGTTTCAAGAGAAGTGAACATATAATCAGTACAAGCAACTTGGTTTCACCCAACATACAAAAGTGATTTCAATAGGGGAGAAAGCTTGCCTGCATGTGCTGTAGAATGGACAAAAGATGAAGGCAAAGATGGATGCGAATACATGTTATCAACATTCAGGTTTAGCACCTGCACTACCCGTGACGGGAGCAACACAGTGGAACACACTGCAAGATTCAAACAGAAAATGATTGTTAGATTCACTCATGTACCCATGACATAAAAGAAAGTGGTTCTTGGCGAAAGGTCTTTTGTTTGCTATCACAAGACTTACCAGGCTTCCGTTTCAGTTCAGGTCCACTTCCTGCACAGCGTGGGAGGAAGACCCCAGTACCACTGGACTCCCTGCCAGATCCCCCAGACCCCAAGAACACAGCCCTCATTCCTGAACCCCCACCATTTGCAGCTGTCCACTTTGAAGTGTTGTTGTAATCCATGAACCTCTCTGATCGGTACTGACCTTGGCAACCCTTCCCTACTACACCAGACCTGGCAGCTTGATGCTGCTGCTGATGAATGGGAAAGTGCCTGCTCTGAAGAAACCTAGACCCCGCTGCTGCTTCTTCAGACCTGGTGTTGACTGCAACTGCCCCCATTGGCTGTTAAAGTAAGATAGCACCAATTTTGTGAGACCTTAATTCACATGCAGCTTTTGTTGAAATTAGACTCCACTAGGTAGGTCTCATCTCACAGCTTCACATGCTGTTAATGCTCTAGACATGGTGCACACATGCAAAGCTCATACCATGTTCTGAAGATGTGATAGCCTGTGGTTGGATGCTATATCAAAACTGGGAAACAGGAAAAAATTGCACTTACATGACTGCTGTGTAGTCGACGATCCTCAACAACTCTTGAAGTAGAATTCCAGCAATGTTGGCTGTCAGATCCATACACTGCAATCCTATCGCTTCGGTTGTGAAGAGATGCTGGTACACAATGTGGAGCCAGCGAAGAACTAATTGCAGCATTTCTTGCTGCTGCAACCATTCGGAGTCCAGGGCTGCTTCCACCTCCGCCAGCTCCTATCTGAGCAGGTGGTACTTGCTGCTGCAGCAAGTATGCTTGTGGCTGGTGCTGGCTTTGAACATGCTGTTGATGATATCTGCTAACAGGAAAAGATGACAAAGGTCTCTTCTGCTGCTGGTGCTCATTCCTTTTCAGTCTCACAACTTCCCCAGCTGCAGCATAGAGTAAATCCCATGCATCACTCTGCTGTGGGTCCACTGGTGTAGTCGGAGGAGAAGAGACTTGGGAAGAAACCTGTGAAGAGCCCTTGGAGCTTGCTGCATTGCTTGTTGACAGCCATGAGTGGCCCGAGGAAGAACTCCCACCGGACCAGCTTGATTGAGGAGACCCGACTGCCTGCCATTTGTAATATACATGCAGAGAAGAGAAAAACAGACATCAGCTTGCAACCCAAACCCTGCACCCAATGAAGATTTCAGGAAAGAGAGAAGATATACAAGAAATACGCACGCATTCCTTCGGAAGTCTGACCTTGTTCGCTTCCATGTCGGAAGTGCTGGGTGCTGATGCTTCGGAATGGATTCTCGCGCTTGAGCGTCTGGGTCTCTGGTTGAGGCCTTCGTCGCCTTCTAGCATGGTTTGGGCAACTTGTTCAACGAGTCCTGCCAAGAGGTCGTCGTCCCCAATGCTTTCTGTCTCTGTCGAACGAGGCGAGGAGGAGGATGTAACCGGTGAGCTCGGCACATCCGGCCAGCAGGCCGTGGCAGCAGCAGCAGAGCTTTGTAGAAGATGCAGGTCGTGAGGTAGGTAAGACAAATGCGCACCAGTTAGCTGCGTCGCCTTCGCACAAGAAAGAGCAGCTTCCTCTTGAACAAGACTTCCCGCCGTTTCCGTTGCTTTGGAGATGCAGCTTCCGTCTTCGCGGATGTTCTCGCGGATGATGCCGTGCACTCTGGCGACTTCAAACGCCATTTGTGCTGTCAGAAATCTAGATCTTCTGTAGATTCCGCAGCAGGAGCAACTCTTGTGTTCTTCGAGTGTCTTTCTTCCCTGGAAGGCTGCTGCTACCAAGCGCTCTCAAAATGCTGAACACGGGCAAGAGCATTCAGAAGAAGAATGTTCTCAATGAGATAACCAGAGGGGCTTCAGCAAGATCTTGAGCCACAGCAGCAGCGGGTCACCAGCCTGAGGAAGTTGCAGTACAGCCGTTGCAATACGACCCCAAGAACAACGTACCCTCCTCACAATCTCTAGCGCACCACATTTCACAAATAAAATTCAAACCCACCAAAGTACAACGACCAAATTTCACAAACCAAAACACTATTACCAAAAGAAATGCTCAAAGAAACTCCACCAAAAGCCACACTCGGACTACAACAAGCCGGTGACTACAGTCGCAACACAAGCTTAAACAAGAGAGCTGAAAAAGCAGCAACAGCTGAGGGACAACGCAAGGGGAGTAAGTAGTAGCAGCAAGCGAGCTAGCTCATCAATAACAACACCAAACTGGAGCTCGAGAAAAAAAAACCCCCAACATAAGGCGACCTAAGTCTGCACACAAAACTTACATACGAGAGCTGAAAAAGCAGCAGCCGATGAACAAGGCAAGGAAACTGGCTAATAACAAGAACCCACAAAACCGAAGCTCAAGAAGAAGAAAAAAAAAACACTGAAACAAAGCCACAGAACACAAATCACGAGTTCAAAAGACAACAATAAAAATGCGACAACGTAATAGAAGATAATAATATGATGCGCAACTTGTTTGCAAAAGGAGCCGAGTTTGTTCCTTCTTTCTTCTTCAAAGGCTGCCGCCGTTCCGTCGCGAGCAACGGAGCTCTCTTCTGGAGCGCGGCGGTGTCGCTGAGCCCGAAACGAGCGCGGCCTTTTCTGCGACGGGGAGAGGGAGGGGAGAAGGAGACCGAGCTCGGGCAGAAAGGGAAAATTTTCATCAACCCCTACCCGGGCGTTCAATACCTACGTACTTTGCATTTACCCTGGGGTAAATTAAATGCTGCAGTACTACTTCGGCGCGGGAGGGAGGAAGGACGGGCGAGCGGACGGTGGGGCTTTCGCCACCTATCGCCAAATGCAGTTCTTTCTCCCAGTTCCATCTTGTGCTTAAATCAAACTAAGTAAATAACACAAAGGTCCTGGGTTCAAACCCAAGGTCGGTCGGGTCTACCATTGTGCTCCCCCCCCCCCCACCAAACCTTAACTCAAAACTTTTGCTTTGGTTT
>Ga0116231_10011707_pt1 | contig 13322 bp, 11 predicted proteins | sample S1TSphgellanicum_2_FD_89695 | JGI IMG/M metagenome (GOLD analysis project Ga0116231, IMG submission 89695) | Host-associated microbial communities from peat moss isolated from Minnesota, USA - S1T2_Fd - Sphagnum magellanicum MG | ecosystem: Host-associated > Plants > Peat moss > Unclassified... | reverse complement strand
TCATCATCCGATTTGGAGTTGGAATGAAGGTCAACCCTTATCAAGTTGTGCAAGGTGAATCAAGTTTTGTTCCATTTAAAAAATAAAACAAATTCTTAAATGGCAAATTTGTTTTACTTTTGAGTAGATGGACATTACAATATGTCTATTCACATTTCTCCTTTGTTCTAATTTTGGCATTACTCATGAATTTGAAATGCAAAAAAGTTCATTTGATTTATATTCTTTAGTTTTGAAATATAGTACATCCAACCTTAAATAAATCTTAAAAGTAAAATGGTTTGTACTATGTAATTAATTAATATAATTCACCTTTCATCTTTTTTCATATTTCATCCATTTTCAAGTTTCATCCATATTCAAAAAATTGCCATGTGATAAAATATATTCCAAAAAGATTCCTTTCAGCTCACTTGCTCACACACACATGTTCACAAGTTAACATCATTGGGTAATTCCAAGCTTGTTTTTAAAAAAAAATTCAATTGTAAAGTTGAAATGTGCTAATGTCTTCAAATATTAACAAGTTGTATTTCAATTACATGTCTTCAAAAATTGAGTTGGAATGATGAACCTTAATCATGGCATTTCAATATGTCATGTAAAGTTGAATCAATATCAAGCTTTCAACTTTTTAAACTTTACAAAACAACTTATATCTAAAGTTGAAGGTTGCCAATATTTTTAATCCATAAGATATCTATAATAACAACATGTCCAAAGTTTAGGGTTTAATGTTGAAATAGGTAGAGGGGGTTTAAACCTTATTAACTTACTCAAATTTGAAATTCCAATTATGTATCTCATGGGTCAGAGGGACGAAATTTCTATCTGCCCAACCCGGCAAGGGTCAACATCCGGGTATCACCAGCGGTGGTCACTTCTCAATATGTGACCTTGCACATTAAAATTGGATGAAGAAAAGTCAAAACATGCCGGTTTGGCTCAGCAGAATGGTTGAATGTAAGACAGCGCCTAGGCCTCACTGCGAGAGACATAAACGGAGCACGAAAGCTCAACCCTAATCTCCTTTCGATGTTTGCTGGTGTGAACTTTGCTTTGCTCAATATACGTCAATTCAGGCACGCGAGGATGAGAAATTGCTCTCTTTCTGTACAATTTATCTCCTGTATCGAGAGAGACGGTGAGGTGAGATAAGGGAGGTGCATCTGGTTTGCCAAGGAATGGCTTCATCAGTGCAGGAATTGCAACTGCTCGGTGCATGGAGTAGCAGTAGTTGCCGTTCTTTATTACAGGACGACTGTAGCACTCGGGGCGGTGGGACGACGTGCAGCAGCAGGAGAAGGAGGAGCCTGTTATGTGTGTGTGCAATAACGCCCTCTTACCATGCTCGACAAGTTAACTCCGGTGCTCTTCTTCCAAGTGCGCAAGGGATAGCCACAAAAGTGGCGCTCGGTGATCAGCGTCGTTGTCAGTTTCTCTTCCTTTTCTTCTTCTTCTGCCTTTTTCACGCAGTTTTTTGTTTGCAGATGGTTTCTTATCGTGCTGGTCTCTACTATTCCTTTGTTAATTGTGTCATTTGTCATTGCTTCCGAGTAGATGAGATCGTTAGTTTTTCTTATCGAATCCACAAGATTGCAGACAATTCGTATCGGAGGTCTAATGTTGTAATGAACAGAAGTTAGGAGAACTTCTGCGACTATCTGGGAACACAAATTGGTCTTGCACTCGTCCTACTGCTTCCCCTAAACCCTTAACCCTACTAGTTCTCCAATGTGAAGTAGGGTTTTGCTGCTGGATAGTCTTGCCAAATTCGATAACAATATTGAAGGTGGCATTTGACATGAACCATCAACGTCATAATTCCACCAAGAGCTTTCATTTGAACAGTCTGGTCATGTCACACAAATGGGAAAAGCAAAAATGCTGCACTTCCTGGTGATTTTGTACAATGAATGCTATCTTTGGATGGGAATTGATTGTCTATAAATGGTTGATTTGAAATGATGTTTCTTTTTGTGCTTGGATCTGAACATACTCCATAATTTCCCTCTGAACTATTTCTTTCTTCATATTTTGTAGTCCTTATGTGGGAGTTTTCTTTAACAGAAAATAAAATTGCCTGGTTCTGGTTAACTTTTATTTCTGAGTGTTGGCAGATTTTCTTGATAAAGATGATAGTTATTATTCTCCATGATTTTGTGGAAGTCTCTATGTGGTGGTTTTTCTGTTTTAACCAAGTTGCTGTGGTCCCTGCAGACCCAAAGGAGAAACTTTGGCAGGAGTTCTTTTCAGATCCTTTGCAATGGTGGGATTACAGGTTAGAGAAGGTAAGTGAGTATGCTTGCTGTTGCATTTTGCTTGCTGATGGATGATGATGATGATATAGCTTTATTGGTTGTTATCATTGCCTGGTCTGCACAAGATGTGAGCAATGGATGGCTTATTAGCTGGATTTGGATTTTGGTTGAAGGTGAATGCAAGGTATCCAGATTTCATGCATAAGAAGACACGGGAAGCACTCTGGCTAGTTGACCGCAAGAACCCCCCCTGGGTGGAAATGGAGATGGCTGCAATGGCACCAGGGACTGTGGACTTGAACCCATTTCTATGGAACAGAAGGCTTTCAAAATATGTCAAAGCTGGGGAATATGAGAAGACGCTGGGGCTTTTCCGGCAAATGCAATCCAAAGGCATGAGTCCTGACACATTCACTTTTGTTCCAGTCCTGAATGCATGTGCTAGTTTACGAGCACTTAAAGAGGGCAGGTATGTCCATGAACGGATCATTCAAAGTGGTTGTGAGTCTGATGTCTTTGTGCGCAGTAGTCTCATTGACATGTATGCCAAATGCGGGAGCATGGAGGATGCTTGGAGTGTGTTCACCAAGGTTCCCTCAAATGATGTGGTGTCTTGGACTGCCATCATATTCGCACATGTAAAATGTGGGCAAGGGCAGAAGGCATTGGAACTATTTCAACAAATGCAACAGGAAGGTGTGGAGCCAAACTCTGTCACTTTTGTGGGGGTCCTGAATGCATGTGCCAGTGTAGCAGCACTTGAGGAGGGCAGGCATGTCCATAAGCAGATCATTCAAAGTGGCTTTGAATCCAATGTCTTTGTGTGCAGTGGCCTTGTTGACATGTATGCCAAATGTGGGAGTATGGAGGATGCTTGGACATTGTTCAGTAAGATGCCTTCACATGATGTAGTTTCTTGGACTGCCATGATATTTGGGCATGTGAAATGTGGGCAAGGGCAGAAGGCATTGGAATTATTTCGACAAATGAAAGAGGAAGGTGTGAAGCCCAACCCTGTTACTTTTGTGGCGGTCTTGAATGCTTGTGCCAGTGTATTGGCACTTCAAGAGGGCAGGCATGCTCATGAGCAGATTGTTCAAAGTGGTTGTGAGTCTGATGTCTTTGTGCACAGTAGCCTTATTGACATGTACGCCAAATGTGGGAGCATGGAGGATGCCTGGAAAGTGTTCACCAAGATGCCCTCACCTGATGCTGTCTCTTGGAATGCCATCATCTTTGCACATGTGAAATGTGGGCAAGGGCAGAAGGCACTGGATCTGTTTACGCAAATGCACCATGAAGGTGTGGAGCCAAACTCTCTCACTTTTGTGGGGGTGCTGAATGCATGTGCCAGTTTATTTGCACTTGAAGAGGGCAGGTGTGCTCACAAGCAGATCATTCAAAGTGGTTTCGAGTCCAATGTCTTTGTGTGCAGTGGCCTGGTTGACATGTATGCTAAATGCGGGAGCATGGAGGATGCCTGGAGAGTGTTTACCAAGATGCCCTCACATGATGTAGTCTCCTGGACTGCCATGATTTTTGGATGTGTGAAATGCAGGCAAGGGCGGAAGGCATTGGAACTATTTCAACGAATGCAACAAGAAGGTGTGGAGCCAGGCCCTGCAACTTTTGTAGGGGTCTTGAATGCTTGTGCCAGTGTATTGGCACTTGAACAGGGCAGAAATACTCATGAGCAGATCATTCAAAGTGGTTTTGAGTCCAATGTCTTTGTGGGCAGTAGCCTTGTTGACATGTATGCCAAATGTGGGAGCATGGAGGATGCGTGGAGAGTGTTCACCAAGATGCCCTTGCGTGACATGGTCACATGGACTGCCATCATATTTGGATATGTGAAATGTGGGCAAGGCTGTACGGCATTGCAATTGTTTCAACAAATGCAAAGGGAAGATGTGGAGCCAGGCCCTGGGACTTTTGTAGGGGTCCTGAATGCATGTGCCAGCATAATGGCATTTGAAGAGGGCAGGTGTATTCATAAGCAGATCATCGAATGCAGTTGTGAGACCAATGTCTTTGTGGGCAATAGTCTTATTGACATGTATGCCAAATGTGGGAGCATGAGGGAGGCTTGGAGAGTCTTCGACATGATGCCCTTGCGTGATGTGGTCTCTTGGAATGCTCTGCTTTCAGGATTTGCCATGCATGGACATGGTAAGGAAGCCCTTGGACATTTTGAACAGATGTGTGAAGCAGGTGTAGAGATAGATGGTGTAACTTTTGTTTGTCTTCTGTCGGCTTGTAGCCATGCAGGCCTGGTGTATGAAGGCTTGTGCTACTTTGATTCTATTAGCTTGGTCTATGGTATTCCTGCAGCAGTGGAACACTACACATGTATGGTTGACCTTCTTGGCCATGCTGGCCATCTACAAGCTGCAGAGGATATGATCAAGACTATGTCCTGTGAACCAAGTGCAGCTGTGTGGAGGGCCTTGCTTGGTACTTGCAGGACTCATGGAGATGTGGAGATGGGAGAGCACATTGCAAAACGAGTTATTGAATTGGAACCTGAAAATGCTGCAGGCTATGTGCTGCTATCAAACACCTATGCTGCTGCTGGCAAGTGGGATCTCAGTACAAATGTGGAATGGCAGAGAACAGAAAGGGGTGTGAAGAAACAGCCAGGTCGTACCTGGATAGAAGTGAATAATGAGGTGCATTCATTCACAGTAGATGATCGAGTGCATCCTCAAATGACTGAAATACGTGCAGAATTAAGTAGATTGTCTTGGCAGATGAATGATGCTGGGTACATGCCAGATACAAGGTTTGTCCTGCATGATGTAGATGAAGAAGAGAAGTTGATGCAGTTGTGTCACCATAGTGAGAAACTGTCAGTTGCATTTGGGCTCATTAGCACACCTCCTGGTACTCTACTCCGCATTCACAAGAATTTACGGGTATGTGGTGACTGCCACACATTCATGAAGTTCATCACAAAGATAGTTGGCAGAATAATTATAATAAGGGATGTCAATTATGTCCATCACTTTGAAGATGGTGTATGTTCTTGCAGGGATTATTGGTGATGTCAGCTGTGTAGCTTCTGTATGGCACTTGGATTATTGGGTTAGTTTGCTTTGTAGCATGTTGAACTCTTTTGTCATTAGTGCAATATCCAGTGCCTGATGAGAAGACCTCGTGTTGTACACTGAATATATTCAAAGGGAGGATAGCATAAGCAGCCTCCATGTTAACATTGTGTGATGGTGGAGTTCATGAGTATAGAAGGTGTGAACAGTACAAGCAGTCTTGTGTCTAATCTTTGGTTAAAAGGTTTGTTTACAAATGTTTCTTGAGAGTTTTATTAAATTCACTGAGCTTCCTATGAACCTGGGCTTTTCTTGTGTGAAAGGAATGTTCTGCTGGCCATCTACCCTTCTTCTTTTACTGGGAGAATTTGCTGTATCAGACAATTTTGGACCTTACACCTGGAAGTTGGGACTTCCTTTTGCGCAGTAGAGTTTTGTGATTCTTGTGGATTTTGTTTCAGATGGCACTGCTGGAGGATTCATGGATCTTAATTAGTAGTTTTTATGCATAGGTTGGAATGTGGAGTTAGCAGAGGCTAGTGGTGGTACCATGGAAAGGGCATAAATGCCCAGTAACTTCTCAGGGCATTGCCTGAAGTCCTAAAGAAAGGACAAAAAATGGGCATACAATGGGGAGCGCATTACATTCTCGTAGATGCATGCAGGTAGCTACCCATGTGTAAAACATGCCGGCATTAAATTACCCAACAAGATACATGTTGTATGAAAATCAAATTGCCCAATGAGACACATATATGATGAAATCTAATCGCATTGGTGGTTTTCAGTGGAAGACATGAAGTAGTGATTTGTTCACATGGAAACCTCTATATTCATAGTTGCTTCAAAAATGCAGCAGTGGCAAATGGAATGTTTGCACAACAAGGGAAACAATCTAACTTTCTGAACTAATATTAACTTTTTCAATTCTTTGTGTTCACTTTCTTGTAGGATTTCTGCTTCAAGTAATGATTTGCAAAAGCATGTCAGAACAGAATTCTTTTCTAAGGTCTGCTTCTACATCACTTTTGGATTGAGGTGTACCCAACAAAGTTTTCACATGAGCTCAAATGAGGAGAGAAGGCTCAGGGATTACAATCTATTCATATCTGCTAGCACATTTTCAATAGTTTGCTTTGTATTGCCTGAATGGTTTCCACACTGAAACAAAGCTTGCTTTGCAAAGCATAGACCAAGAAACAGCCTACCTTGAGCAGCAACCTGCTTAATACATGTGCATGGAAGGAAGAGGTCTAGTTTGGAAAGAACAACACTAACCAGTATGAGAACATGATATAGGTCTGACAGCAGAACAGGTCCCACATCAACAACACTTATATCTCTTCCCGAAGCCTCATGATTGCAGGCTACTACTACCACCAGACATGGCTAGCTACCAGCAGACACTTCAACAACTGAATACTAAACTTTGCAGCTGCTTTATCTTCTTCAACTGGAAAATTTGTGAGGGTGACGAGATTGGTTGGAAATTGAATAACAATAATGACTGGAAGAGACAATGAGATTGAGATTCATGGCTGAAATCTCTGAATGCTACTACAGTATTTAGCAACTTGCAACTGCCATATCCTTGAGCTAGAAAATTATAAAGGGTGATTCGAGTGGTTGGAAGACTAACAACAATGGCTGGAAGAGACAGTAAGATTGAGCTTGATGGCTACAATCTCTGAATGCAACTATGTGTTGCCCTAAGTATGGTGGACAACCCAGATTTTTGGGGAGCACTGGAAGTGTGACTATGGATGGACACAAGAGCAAACACCTCTGACAATCAAGCCATCTGACAACATTAACCAGCAGCAACATCTGCGGGTGCAGCTCCCTTCCTCTGAAAGCCATCCTGGGGCGCCTTACCTTCTGGGGCTTCCTCACTTTCTGCTGGCTCAGAACCCTGCCAAATTTTACACGTGCAAAATCATGAGCTTACCAAAAATTGAACAATCGATCAAGAAAGAAAGTAGATGCCAGGAATCAAGTATAGAATCACAAATATGGTTGAAGGATTGGTGAGGAGGATGAGGAGGAGGAGCATCATGACGACGACGACGACGACGGCTGCTGCTCCTCAAAAAGGACAAGAGAACAGAGAGGGAAGAAGGAATCCTTGTTTGTATAGGTAGGTACCTCCGAGACATGTGTTCTTGCCTCTCGCTGGATGTTGATGAAGTCACGCGTCGTCTTCTCCTCCGACAAGTTGGGTGTATTTGTCTGGCCTTCCGAATCTGTTGACAAGTTCGGATGATTATTACTACTACTACTCCCAGACTGCTGCTGCTGCTGCTGCTGCAGCAAGTGTTGAGATTCTTGGCTCCCCGGGGCAACTCCGCGCTCTGTGTTTTTCTCATCTATAGGCGGCTCTCCTGCTCCCCAATTGGATGTGGAGCTGTCCTCCGGTCTCTCTTGAGCAAATCCTCTTTGTGCCTGGCATGACAGAAACCAAAATTTCTTACTGATTCTTCTTGCCCAGACTCTCTCTCTCTCTCTCTGTGTCTCTCAACATCTCTTTTTCTACTACTGGCAATTGCATCAAAAAGAGCGCAGTACTCTGGCTCACCACGAACTGTGTGATCCCTGCGGCCGGATGTGATCGAGAGGGAGACGAAAAAAGCCACTTCCGCACGTGAATACCCAAAACTCCTCCTCCTCCCGCTCTAGCCATCGCTTCTTATCACGAAACTGGAAGAAAGAGACTCTCTTCACAATAGCAACCAAAAGAAAGATCCAACAAAAGAGAAAATCCAGCGCCTTCTTCTCTGTCTCCCAAAAGAAACAAACAGCCCGACGACAAAACAAAATGCTGAGTGAACAAAAAATGGTTTCTGGGTCTATGAAAGAAAGTGAGCAAGCTCGATAGCTCGATCTTGACAAGCGAGTATAAAACCGAAGAAAATTGAAGAAAGCTCTGAAAGCGTGGGGCGTGGCGAGCGTGCATTCAGTCCAAGTGCGCTTCACACTTGTCTCCGCAACGACAGAACAACACTCTCACTCACTCACTCACTCACTCGGAGTTGGTTTCACACGGGTCTTATTCAAGAAAATGACATCATCTCTAACCCTATACCTTAATGGAATGTGCAATGGACAACTCATTGGGCCCAGTAAGGTGCCTCTGAGAAGTGGCACTCAAACCTGCCAAGAAAGTAAAAGGTTTTCATGATCTGCACAATCAGCATGTGGATTTTGAACAATGGTTAGGTCAGGTAGACCCAAGGAGACCTGTCCATTGTGCCTTGTAAGGGGACTACAATGAGGCAGAAAAGGCCACATGAAAACCAGTAGGTTTAGGGGAAGGCACTTCTGTTGGTGCCTTTTGTCCCCTGACCAAGGGTAGATCCCAAGGTGCAAGGGTGGAAGGCATTGATAACAATGCTTTCCCTTGCATAACAAATCAAGGGTTGAAAACTATGGCATGAAAGCCAAGCCAAGCTGAGGCATATTGAAAAGCTTTTGTAAAAGGGTGAAAATGCAATCCCGGAGCATTCCTATTCTTATGAAAGCAATGTTGGCGAAAACAAATGCAAGTTATTTCTATTTTGAGAAGAATTACTATCACTTGCTAATTTTATTATAATTATTTAGATAGTAATTACGTAGCATTTCATGTAGAAGTTATATGTATATATATATTTTTCAAGAGACAATCCTACCATCTAAACATGTTACTAATTCAGTTAATGAAACTCATATTAAAGGAGTTTATCATAAGAACAAGATAAAGCGGTATTTGAAAGACTTTCCAGACCATCTAGAGTACTTTCAAAAATAGATAATTTAGTTGAGTGGATTTGCAAGCCTTCAACATTTACTATCTCTTGTTTACAACGGTTGTATATTTTCTTTAGTTGTCTCCTATTGTTTGCACCACCTCCAAACTTTTTGTAGTTGTTTCCTACCATCTACATCACTTGTAGATCCTTTGTGCTTGTTGCTTGCTATTTGCAACAATATCCTTCATTATGTAGACTTCAACCTTCAAATCTACCCATTCCTACTGCCATTTACTGGCAACTACCGTCATGTGGCAACAAGATATTTTCTATTCCAAAGAAGAAACCAATATATACATTTCTATTACACTTGTAGGGAAAAACAAATAACTATTACATAGAACATAACAAAAATGTTATGCAAACTTCAAATGTACTACCTTTCCTCACTATCAAGCATATTCCAAGTCGAAAAGAACACCCACAAAACATTATGTTACTATCTCAACCATTTTCATTGCAATAATCAAAATATAGCTTGACTCCATACTCTCCTCCTCTCTTTGGTGTTACACAACCTTCTTCACAAGAGAGTCATCTCATAGCAAAAACTTTCCATTACAATGTAATAAAAGTCCCAAATTGAATAGAAACCAATAGAATGATCCCCAAGTTTTCCTCTTCTCCCCATTTGAATTCTCCTCCTCCCAAAATCACACAAGGCCCATATTACTCCCATGAAAATCGGTCTTTATCCTAATCTTTCTTACAAATCCCCTAGTTGATTGGTGGATTACAACCAATCACTCATCTACATGAACTAATTAAGACCATTAATTTCATCTTTTAGGTGCAAGACAATAAGTCTACCACTAGTAATTAGCTAGTTATTAGGATGCCCCATGGTACAAATTAGTCTAAGGATTTTTACCCTTAACACCTTTCAATTAATGATATCTCACTCCAACCTGGGAAATTGCACTATGTAAAGCATTCCCAATTTGCATTATGCAAATTCCTTAAGTTTGTTATGATGAAGGAAAAACATGTTCCCATCGGCCTCCCCAAGTTCCTAGTGTATTTGGAAGGTACCTTGTGTCCATGAATATCATTTTTAAAAAAACTTAATATGTTCACTCAACAAGGGTGGGAGGAAAATTTGCCTACTTAAAAGTGTAAGATCCTTCTCATTCTTGAGGAATATGTGTGCAAACCTTCCTTTTCTTCCATTTCATGATTTATGTATGTATAGGTTCATGATAATTTCATGTCATGTTTTATGATGGGTAGAACCCATGGGTGGGGGAGTTCCCCAAATGTGAGGTTAGACTTGATAATCACTTAGTTTTAGGCCTTTTCTTTTGAGAATCCCCCCACATGTGTAGGCTTTTCTTTACACATGTAGTTTTCAAAGCTATAGTTTGAAAGTGTAAGATCAAAAACTAAGGCCGGCTTGCTCTCACAAGCCTTCCTCAACATAAAATACCAAATATTTTTAATTTGAAGGGTGAAAGGTTTGGATGCAGATGGTGAAAGGCCCCTTCAATTGATGAAAACATCTTTTAGGCAAGGAGGTGTTTTAAAATACAAAGGGAAAAAAACCTTAGAAGGCTTTACGTGTAAATTAAGGCACTAAGGTGAAGGCATTCCTAAAATAAGGCCTTTTGAATAAAGTGATTTCAATTGACAAAATTTTGAACTTAGGGGGGATGTTGTGTGTAAAGTTTGGGATCTACATGTGTCAAACGGCCATTTTTAGGGGGGTATTAGATAATTGTCCAACATATTTTTTATCACCCCATTATTATTTTATTTTCTAATATATACATATAAAACCACCCTATATTAATTATAATTCATTTTTCAGATTATTACATACCTCATATTATAATTAAATTGATTATTTGAACAAAATGTACCCTATTTTTAACCAATTAACTTGTAATTTTTACCCAACAACCAGTACATTGCACCCTATATTTTTATTCATGTAATTTTTACTTTTTTTTACTAGTGTCCCCCTTGGGATTTCAAATTGCCAAAGTTTTGAAATAAAATGAAAATAATTAACAAATTTCTATACTTATTTAGTTCATATGGGTAGCTAAGAATATAGAAGGATGCTTAAATTTTTAGTTTTCATATCTCATATGCAACCAAATTTGTGCAAACCTTTTCATTATATGAGAAAATTAAACAAAAATATATATTGGTTACATTGAGAAATTTGCACCATATTACAATTTGGGATTTCATTGTGGACTTGGGACACCTATGTTATTTAGGTCCCTTTCATCATGACTTAAGAACCAATATAATACCAAATGAAGTTGGCATTTAGTTTTGAAACCTAGGTTACCTAGGTTAATGCCCAAGGACCATTTTCTTATTAATTATTATTATTTTGGACATCTTCTTTGGAACTTTCTAAAGGTAATATTTATGGGCTGAAATTAAGGAATGGTGACATAAACAACTCTATGAACTTGGTAGTGGTTGGTGTTTTGAATGTGAAGCTTTGGAAATCAAGAAGCTTTTGGAGCAAGGTTGAAGTGAATGTGATCTAGGTGAAAGGAATGTATGGTGCATTCATGGAGGACCACAAGGAACAAATTGATTAGTTAGTGGTGAATGATTTTGGTAAAAGAGTGTAGATGAAAGATTTTGAAGTTCACCAAGAAAACTACTAAAATTCAAATTAAATGACTAATTTTACAAATTTTAAACTTGGGTTTAGGATAATTAACAATTTGGATGAGTGATGATGCTCTACTTTGGACTAAATGAATATTTGAATTATCTAGAAGATTTGATTTATTTTCATTCAAGTTTTTAACACTTGTTTTCAATTGTTGTGTTTTTGTACAATTTTCCATAGGGTATTTCTTCACATTGGGAATTTTAAGTGTATGGGTCTAGATCGGTTCTATTTCTCGAGATGAAAATAGCTAAAAATGTGAAGAGCAACATAAGAATGTTTACACATGCTCTAGTTGTGTCCATTTAGAAAGGTCAATTTCAAATATATTAACTAGTTTAGAATGGGGTGTTCGATTTCTTTCAAAATTGTGATATGAAAGGACCAATCCATTATCAATGAAATTTTGCATCTCAACTCCTTTTGATATGAGAGTTTTGAGTTGTTGAATTTTTTTGTAGTTTGACATTCATTTATGGAAGAAAGGAATTAAAGAACTTGTTCTTTTTATTTGTTTTGTTCATTTATTTCCAAAAGACAAAGGTAGGTTGTAAAATGAGATTTTTCTTTTTCTTCTTTTTCACAATAGAGGGTAATGCAAGTGGGAGGGTTTAAGTTTCCCCCACCCCCCTTTTTCTATTACATTAGACTTTTGTTGGATCATCCTTTAGATAAGTCGTCATTAAGATTCTTACATTTTGGGGACCAGGTTGAATTTCAATTCTACATTTTTTAATAACAAAATTCATGTTATTTCATAATTATTGTGACTACAAAATATATTTTTTGAATGTGTGATGTTAATATTGCAACCATTCCCAAGAAGAGTTTTTTATAATAAAACAGTTGCCATAATTGTTTAATTGCAATATCTTGTAACAACTTTTTTAAAAAAAATTTGCAATTGATTTTTATATTTAATGTGGTGTGTGTTATCTTGTCAACCCTTAACACATGTGCCTTTTCATTTGCATATCTCTATTTGCATAACTTATCAACAAACAATTCAATCACTTAAAAAGAAATCATCTCTAAACATTTGCATTATTATTATACCTTTTCTAACATTTTTTTTGATGAAAATATGATGTTCATCAAACACACATTCTTTAGTCAAACCTTGGCACATGAGCAAAGTTCATAATTTGATGTATCTTTGTCATATTTTGTTATTTTCCATTGGGCTTTGAACTATTCATCCTCCATGTTTCAATTGCAAGCCTTTCTTGGTGCGATTGTACATAGTTAAGGTGAAATGACAATTGTGCATTGCGAAAGTTTCTTGAATAAAAGATGGTGGATGAAACTAATAATTTATTCCCATACCCTAGATTCTTTTGGTGAAGAATTTTGCAAGGCCTATGTTGGTGGTGTTGCAGCAACCCTAACATTTTTATACATATTTTTAAGGTTTCACACCATGGCCAAAAATGCTACACTTTGTAACACACATGCATTTGGGTTTTCCCATTATGTTTTTGCAAGGTTTTAATTTGGACCTATTAACCCCCCCCCCCCCCCTCACAACCCCCTTTTTGGCAACAACTTTTTAAATAAAAAAAAATTAAAATACATTTGGTTTTTTTTG
>Ga0116231_10011705_pt1 | contig 13323 bp, 12 predicted proteins | sample S1TSphgellanicum_2_FD_89695 | JGI IMG/M metagenome (GOLD analysis project Ga0116231, IMG submission 89695) | Host-associated microbial communities from peat moss isolated from Minnesota, USA - S1T2_Fd - Sphagnum magellanicum MG | ecosystem: Host-associated > Plants > Peat moss > Unclassified... | reverse complement strand
CTGCCGGCGGGCGGTCCGCCGGCGTCGCGAACGATCTCGAAGTCCGGGCCGAGGGAGGAGATGCCGCATACCTTCCCGGCAAGGTCGTAACAGCGCGTCGCCCGACAGCGGGTCCGTCTAGGACCGCATCGCTCGCTGGCCGCAAACTCCCCCCGGCCACCGATGCAGAAGGTGCTTTCTTGCCCACTCGATCTCCCGTCGCGGCCTCGGGCCGGACGGCCGCCCGGACAGCCCCTTGTGTCCCATTCGAAGCTTCGGCAGGCAGGTCGACCGCGGAATCTCGATCGGGTTGCAGCGTGGAATCGAGATCGGAATCGGTAGCCGTCTCCGCGAGCCGGGAGGTCTGTTCGACGAACTCGCTGTGCCAGTCATTCTGGAACTGAGTCGGGCCGCTTGCGGTCTTTCCGGTCACTTCCGTGGATACGATGCTTCCAGACCGATTTCCACCGCTCGCTGGTCGCGAAAGCAAGTCCAGGCCGAGCGCGGCTTTGAGCGCAACCGATTTTCGGGAAGACGCGTGAGATTCCCCCGTCAACAGCCCGGGAGCGTCTTCGCCCGCCCCGCCAGTTCCCAGAACTGATGCTTCGCTCACAGCCAATCCAATCATGCCTGCCAATGCTGCATTGGGAGTGCCAAAGTACGGACTGCCGGGTTAGACGGATTTCATGGAAGGGTGCGGTTGCTTCTAAGTGAGGGAACGCGGGGAAGCATCTGAAGGCAAGGAAATATCCGGCAGGGCGGATTCGCCCCGCGAAGCGACCTGCGGCTTCCCATGGAGGGCCGGCGCGGGAGGCCGGCGCCGGCCGTACCAGTCATCGAGCATTTGCTGGGCACGGCGCACCGTCGCTTCCCGCGCCGCTTCCTCCTCTCGATCAAGCAGTGCCTCGACCTGGCGGCGCCCGGTGCGCGTCGCTAGGAATTGTTCCCGTATCCGCTCCAGGTCGGACTCGGACTTTTCTAATTGCGGCCGGATCTCTGTATGCAGGCGCCCTGCCCGCTCCAGTTCCAGAAGCGCGCCAGTCCGCGCCACTGTATCCGGATCCCCTAGTCGGGCCGCGAAGGTTTTGCGACTCCGGATACCGTCCTCCGTCACTTGGGCTAGTCGCTTCGCGACGCGATCGCGTTCGAGAACGCTGGACTCCAGTTCCATCCTGCTCTGCTCTTCCTCGAGCTCCCGCAACCTCCACAGCCTTTCGAGTACCCGCCGACCCGCCATCGAATCTCCTCGCTCACACATGCCCCGTGGTTGCCAATCCCAGGAACACCCCAGTCGCTGCGCATCCCGTCAGATCTCCTCTGCCAACTCGCCCAGCTTCGCCACGCAGCCGGCAAAGTCCATCCGCTCCTCCGCCTGCTGAGCAAGAAACTCGCGCAGCGCCGGACGACTCCGCAGGGCGCGGTCCAGATCCCCGTCGGCGCCAGCTTTGTAAGCTCCAATTCGAACCAGGTCTTCCGAACGCTGGTAGGCGGACAGTAACCGGCGCACCAGCGCCGCCGCCTCGCGATGCTCGGCCGAGGCGACGGCAGGCATCAGCCGGCTGACCGAATCGAGCACCTCGACGGGAGGATACCAGCCTTCGGAGGCAAGCGACCGCGACAGCACAACATGGCCATCGAGCAGTGAGCGGACCGCATCGACCAGCGGGTCCTGCTGATCGTCACCCTCCATCAGCACGGTGTAGAACGCGGTGATCGAACCGACCCGAAAATTCCCTGCCCGCTCCACCAGCTTGGCCAGACGGGTAAACACGCTGGGCGTATAGCCCTTGGCGGTAGCCGGTTCACCGGCCGCCAGTCCCACCTCGCGGGCGGCCATGGCGAAGCGCGTCAGCGAGTCCAGCACCAGCAGCACGTGCTTGCCCTGGCTGGCGAAGTACTCGGCTACTGCGGTCGCCGCGAGCGCCGCCCGGATGCGCAGCAGAGGGGACTGGTCGGAGGTGGAAACCAGCACCACGGAGCGCTGCCTTCCCTCTCTCCCCAGCGCATCTTCCAGAAACTCTCCGACCTCGCGGCCACGCTCGCCGACCAGACCCACCACCGTGACGTCGGCGGCCGTATTTCGCGTCATCATCCCGATCAGCGTGCTCTTGCCCACTCCCGATCCTCCAAAGATGCCCACACGCTGTCCGCGCCCTACGGTCAACAGGGCGTCAATGACCCGGATACCGGTCCCCAATGGCTCCCGGATTGCCACCCGTTCGAGTGGGCGGCGCACCGGCCCGTCCAGGGAACGAGATGCCGTGGCAAGCGGACGCCGCAGGTTCGGTCCATTGCCCAATTGCCGGTCGATCGGATTGCCCAGCCCATCGAGCACGCGACCCATCAGGGCCGGCCCGACCTCAAGCTCCGGCATGGTACCCAGCGCCTCCACGGCGTCGCCATAGCGTATCCCATCCGCGGAATCAACGGGCATAGCCAGCACCGTCGCGCCGCGAAAGCCAATCACCTCGGCCATATGCCGCCGGTGCAAGCGGTCCACAATCTCACAGCACTCGCCTACCGAGCAATTCGGACCGGCGGACTCGATCGTCTGCCCTACCGCCTGCAACACCTGGCCGCGCCATCGCCAAGGCTGACCACGGGACAGCCGGCGGCGGTAGGCGTCGAGCGACGGAGCCGAGTTTGCCTCGGACCTGGCTGCGCCCTCTATGGGTCGATTTTCAGCGATCATTGCCCCCTCCTTCGGTTGGCGTGGTTTGAGCAACCGGAACCGCCGAGATCGCCTTCGCGGCAAAATCATCCTCCGTTGCAGGCAGGTCGCGCTCGAAAAATCCACGCTCCAGCGCCTCCAGCTGCGCACTCAGACCAAGGTCGGCCGAGCCTAGCTCCGTTTCCAGCCGGCACTCCCCCAACTCGAGGCTGGGATCGCCGATCAAGCCAATCAATTCCGGCCGGCTGGAAAGATTTGGCAGATGCGCCAGCGCTTCGGTCCAAAGCGGCAAATCCACGCTGGGAACCCGCAGCCGCACCGCGGTGTTAGCGGCGAGTTGGCCCAGCGCCACGCGCACCGCTCCCGTCAAAAGCAGCGGATCTGCCTGGGCTTCGCGGCGCAAAATACGAGCGGCAATGGCCAGTGCCAATCCTGCCGTTTCCTGTTCCAGACGATGGATATAGCCGTCGCGGGCCTCGTCGAAACTCCGCAATAATGCCGCCGTCCGCTCCGCGAAACGCTGCCGCTCGTCCTCCACCCCCGCCTTGAGCTGCCGGATCGCCTCCTCGCGCCCCTGACGCCGGCCCTCGGATAGGCCCCATTCCACACCCAGACTGCGCCCCCGCTCTTCCGCCTTCGAGCATTCGGCAGCCAGCAGCTCCCGGAAGTGTCGTTCCCCTTCGCGCTCAGCCACCGTGTCCGCTGGCGTACCCGCCGGCGCCCCGTCCTCCGCGGTATCGAGTCGAGAATCGGATTCCAGTTCGAATCCAGGTTCGACCCGGTATTCGTAGCGCGCCGGGAGAGACAGGCCGGACGGAAGTTCCTCGCCGAGTGCGTCCACGCTCACACTCTCCTGCAGGCCGATCTCGCGAAACAGCGATGCGTCCGGAATGTGCCCCCACGGAGCTTCCGGATAGGAAAAGCATCGGACAACCGCCCCAGGCGACCCCGCAACTGTCGCTTCCTGCTCCATCTCATCCTCCTCCCATCGAGCCCCGGCCGCTTACGCCATCATCTCGTCGCCGGTTTCCATTTTGAGCATGACTTTCCCCTCGGACTCGAGCCTCCGCGCGAGCGTGAGAATCTCCTGCTGCGCCGCCGCCACTTCGCGGGAACGCACCGGACCCATCACTTCCATGTCTTCCTTGAGCATCTCGACCGCCCGCGAACTCATGGCTTTGAAGATCTGAGCTTTCAGCTCTTCGTTGGCCCCGCGCAGGGCCAGCGCCAATTGGCGTTTATCCACGCCCGAAACGATCTCCCGGATGCTCGTGGCCGGAACCGTCACCAGGTCCTCAAAGGTGAACATCAGATTGCGGATACTGAGCGCCAGCTCCGGCTGCCCCTCTTCAATCGCTTCCAGAATCCGCTTGGCCTCTTCCGCGTTGACCCGGTTGAGCAGATCGGCGACCGCCTTGAAGCCGGAATAGCTCTTGCGCTTGGTGTCTCCCACATTTTCCAGGCGCCGATGCAGGATCAGTGCCACTTTCTGCGCCATTTCCGGGGAAAACTGACGCATCTCCGCCAACCTCTGAATGGAGATCACCTTGTGTTCCTCGCTCAGATTGTCCAAGACCTGCGAGGCGCGGCGGGGATCGAGATGCGCCAGCACCAGCGCGATCGTCTGCGGATGCTCGGAGTCGAGGAGTTTGCCCAACTGCTGCGGATCGGTTTTCTGCAGCTTGCCAAGATTGCCGTGGCCGGCCTCCTGCGAACGCCGGACCAGCATGAGCATTTCGTCGCCGCGCTGCTTTCCAAATGTTTCATGAAGCAGGCGGGTGGCAAAGTCCAGTCCTCCATGGGTCATCACGTGCTGGGTTTCGAGCAATTCCCAGAACTCCTCAAGCACCTCGGGCGAAACCTCCGGCGGGACCGTGCGCAATTCGGCCAGTTCCTCGGTGATGTGCTGCACATCGGCTTCGGGCAGCGAACGCAGAATTTCCTTCGCGGCATCCTCGCCCACCGCCACCATCAGAATGGCGGCCTTGCGCACGCCGCTCAGATTCGCCGTCAGCCGCCGTTGCCCTGCTCCGTCCTGAACCGCATCCGCCAAGCGCGCCTTCCTTTCCCCGACCTCACCATGGAACTAAGCTTCCGCCGCATTCATCCGCCAGATCATTCGGAGTGAATCCAGCTTTGCAACAAACGCGAGCTCTGCGCCGGATCGCGCTTGAGCGTCTCCGTTACCTGGTCGAAGACTCGCTGCACCCGTTGCCGTTCCAGTTCCTGCGTTACCTCTTCGCCGGTTGGCAACGCGCCCGTGGCCGCACCCACCGCCAGTTCGGAAGGCGACAGCTTGGCGGTTGCAACGGCGGACTGCCGGGCTTCGGTCAGCGCCGGCCGGATCGCCAGCAGGATCAACAGCGTCAGGCTGGCCAACAGCGTCCCGTACTTGACCAAAACGGGCGAGTGTTCGATCCACTCCAGCGCTTCGCTCATCCACGATGCCGTTGCCGCCCGGCGGTTTTCGTCAAACGCCAGATCCTGCACCGTGACCAGGTCGCCGCGGCTCTGGTCGAAGCCTACCGCGGCCTGGGCCAGCGCGGTCAGGGTGCGCAGCTCTTCGGCGGTGCGCGGCTTCCACGCGACCGTACGGCTCTTCTGGCCCGCCGCGGCATCCACGCGATCGTTGACCACGATGGCCGCGGTCAAACGGCGGATGTGCCCGGGGCCCTGCATCACGTGGCGCACGGTATGCGACGCGCCGTAGTTGGCGCTCTCCGATTTCGCGCTCTGCGGAGGTGTGACCTGCTGCGGATAGACCGGCAAAGCCTGCGAGTTGGGAGCATTCGAGGCCGTCCCCGGCACCCCGGCCGGAACCGGTTGCGAGCCGGTCGTCTGGTCAGTGCGCTGCATGGAAAGCGTGACCACCTTGCTTGGGTCATAGCTATCCTCGGTCACATCCGTCGAAGTAGGGTCGTAATCGACCGTCACCGATGCGCGCACATTTCCTGGCCCGGTCACCGGCTCCAGGGTCTCGATCAGCTTGGCCTCCAGCGCATCCTCCATCCCCAACCGCATCGCCTCGCCCGTCTTCGGCCCCAGGGGCAGATGACCGCTGGCGTCGATCAGCGAGACCTGCGCCGGGGAAAGCCCATCCACCGCCGAAGCCACCAGGTTCCGGATCGCCTCGTCTTCCCCATCGGCCAGCGACCGGTGGCGCAACGTCAGCACCACCGCCGCCTTGGCTGGCCGCTCCTGGTCGCGGAAGAGCGAATCGTGCGGCATCACCAGGTGTACCCGCGCCGACTGCACATCCGCTAACGTGGCTACGGTATGCTCCAGTTCCCCCTCCAGCGCGCGCTGGTAGTTGACCTGCTCGTCGAACTCAGAGCCTACCCAATTGGGTTTGTCGAAGAGCTCGAAGCCCATCCGTCCGCTGCGCGGGCCGCCTTTGGCCGCCGTAGCCAGCCGCGCCTTGTCGAGTGAGCCGATAGGAACTCGGATAGCGGTGCCGTTGGCCGCCAAATCGAAGGGGATCTGGGCCTGAGTCAATACCTGGGCCATCTGCCTCGAATCCTCCGGATCGAGGCCCGCGTAGAGGGTTCGCCAGTCCGTGCGCCCTCCGTACCAGAGCAGTCCAATCACCATCGCAGCCGCCAGAGTGCCGCCGATCGCGATATGGCGCCGGCGCCGGGGGGGCCACTGGTTCCATTGCGCCGAAACCTGGTCCCAGTATTTTCCCAGAGGACCTAGGAGTCTGCCTGCCGTTCCAGAAGGCGCAGGCTGGAGTCCGGTCGAAGTTCCGGACTGGGCTCCGGGATTCGACGGCGATTTGTCCAACTGTGCTCCGGCTGCCATGGCTCCCCAGCATTCCCCATCTGACTCGTTGCGGCATTCCAATCGAACCAAGCGGCCATGCCTGTCCCATATCTTTCACGGACAAATCCGCCGCTTACGGTCCTTCCCCGCGGTTCCTCATCCGTCTAGAACTGCATCCCCAGCACCTGCTGGTACGCCGCGAGAGCCTTGTTCCGCACCGAGAGCATCAGTTCAAAGCCCATCCCCGCCTTCTCGGCTGCGATCATCGCCTCGTGAACATCCACACCCTTGCCCGAGATCAGCCCTTCGATCGCCGTCTTGGCCTGCACCTCCAGATGCTGCACCTCGCCGACAGCCTCGGTCAGCAAATCGGCAAACGGAGCCGGTGCGGCACCTCCCGCAGGCACGGCGGGAATCATGCTGCCCGAAGCCAGGGAGAGGCCGCCCGTCTGCACGGAAGAGAGACCGGCATCCTTTCCCGGCAATGCCTGCGCGGAGATTGGCGTTATCGGACCAAGCGACGCGCCAAACAGCGAGACTGCGTCTTGACTAACAGGGACCATAAGAGCGACTCCTTTGCATCGAAGGCATTCCTTTCTTCGTCAATATCCGCTCGACCGCCTCACCTGGCCAACTCCAGCGAGGAGGAAATCATCGATTTTTCCGCCTGGACCGCGGAGGCATTCAACCCGTAGGCGCGCGTCGCGCCCATCAGATCGACCATCTCCGTCAGCGGATTGATATCCGGGTAGGAAACATAGCCTTCCCCGTCGGCGTCCGGGTGGCTCGGGTCGTAGCGTTTGAGCGGAGGCGCGGTATCCTGCACGACTCCGGCAATCCTGACTCCCGGCGCGATGTTGCCTGCCCCCAGCAGCGAACCTTGACCAAGAAGCGGAGCCGAGGAGCCGGTAAGGCTGGTGTTGGCCGCAAGCGGAAGCGCGTCGTCCAACTGCGAAGCGAAGCTGGGGTCGCCGCCGCCGGCGGCAAAGACCACATGCTGGCGGTGGTAGGGAGTCCCAGCCGCGGTGCGCGTGGTCTCGGCGTTGGCCATATTCGCCGCCACCACTTCGGCCCGCATGCGCTCGGCCTGCATGGCGTTTCCCGATTGGTCGATCATCCCGAACAGATTCAATGTCTTGTCTCCTCGCTTCGATGCCCCACCCGCCGCGCCCTACTTCGAATCGGCATGAATAGCATTCATCATCCCGGAAAACTGTCCCTTCAATAGCGCCACCCCGGTCTTGAATCGCAACTGCGCCTCGGCCAGGTTCAGGCTCTCCCGGTCCATCGATACATCGTTGCCGTCGGGGCGCACGACAAGTCCGTCGACCTGCTTGACTCGAGCCACGCCCACCGCTTCGCCCTTCTCGATCGAGCGCATCGCCTGGCGCATTTCGGCTTCGAAATCCATGCCCACTGCCCGGTATCCAGGCGTATCGATATTGGCCATATTCGATGCCGTGAGCTGGATCTGGCGCGTGTTCAGGTCCAGATAGTGGGCCAGCTCGTTGCTTAGCGTTCCGGTCAGTTCCATGCCGTCCTGCCTTTCCGGTTCCAGCCTGGAACCGCATCCATTGCTGCATTCCCATTGCCACTTGCGGGTGAGCCGGCCTTGAGAACTTTAATGATGAACAGCTGTTTCCGAGACATCGCCGCGCCTCTCAGGGTGGCCGGGATCAATTCATCAGCGAATGTCCAAAGTCGATCTCGGCGGCGGTGATGGCCGGCTCGTCTCCGGCAAGAATCGAAGCCCGTTCCAGCACGTGTTCAAGCTCTCGCACATTCCCCGGCCAACCATGCCCGGAGAGCAGGCGCATGGCGCTGGCGTCGATCCGCTTCACCGGGGACTTGCGCCCCATCTGTTCCAGGAAATGTGCGACCAGGAGCGGCAAATCCTCCATGTGCTCGAGCAGCGGCGGGGTGCGGATGAGAAATACCGCCAGCCGGTAATAAAGATCGGCGCGGAAGACGCCCTTCTGGGCATCCTCGGCCAGCGGCTGATGGGTCGCCGCCACGATGCGCACGTCGACCTTCACGGTCTCGTTGTCTCCGATTCTCTGCAACTCGCCACTCTCGAAGAAACGCAGCAGCTTGGCCTGGAGAGCCAGCGGCATCTCGCCAATCTCGTCCAGAAAGAGTGTCCCGCCGTCGGCCGACTCAATGCGCCCGGTCCTGCCCTGCACCGCGCCGGTGAACGCCCCCCGCGTATGACCGAAAAGCTCGGCCTCCAGCAACGCCTCCGGTATGGCCGCGCAATTGATGGCGACGAAGGGCTTACGCCTGCGATTGGAAAGCCGATGCAGGGCTTCGGCGACCAGTTCCTTGCCCGATCCAGTCGGCCCCTCGATCAGAACCGGGGTGGAGCGCCCAGCCACTAGGCGAATGCGGCGGCTGACTTCGAGCATCGCGGGACTGTTGCCGATCAGTTCTGGAATGCGGTCTGGATGCCGGTCTGGAATCCGGTCTGGAAGCCGCTCGGCCAACTGCGCCGGGGTCTTGGCGGCAACTTCGAGGGGCGGCCGTGGCACGTTGCCGGCAACCGACTGTTGACGCGCGTGGTCCCCCTCCGGAGCGGTTTCCCGCAGGCCTTCGCCCACCCGTTCCATGGGGAGCCGATCCACGCCCTGCGCATTCGAGCGCGAGAACAGCGGAATTGCCGGCAAATTGGCGATCCCACCGCTCTCCTCGAGTATCGGAGCCGCGCGCCATACCGCCGTATCGCCCTCCTGACTGCGGCGCAGGGCGTAGAGCAGCTCCTGATGGTACGGACTGCGGGCACTGCCGCCCACCGCCGTGCCGTCGGTCATCATCAGATCCACCTGCGGGTGTTCGCGATGATAGTCGGCAAGAAATTCGTGTACATCTAGATCGGGAAGCCAGGAATCGATCAAAAGCGCCTCCAGTTGCGGCTCGCTCTCGGAGGCCAGCCAGGCTTCCGCCCCGGCCTGCGCCTCCAGAACCTGCCAGCGCAGGCCCACCAGAGACTGGCGCAGACGGTCGCGAAGGCTCAGATCGGAGCTGGCAATCAGGACCAGTCTGCTCTTACTTCGGGACGACGGCAGCGGCAGCGCGGTGGTAGCTCCAGTATTTACGGATGAAATCGGCATCATGGCTCAGTCTCCCTTTAGGAAATGGTTTCCTTTGGCGGCTCATCGGGCGGGCCGGCCCGATTCAGTCGGAAAGTGCAATTTTTAAGTCTTCGATCAGTTGGTCTCAACACCCATCCGTTGCGCCATCCCCGGCTTGGCAGGCAGCGCGCCTGGACGTAAGCCGTCGGGGCCCATCAGCACCGTCACCGGCAAGTGCATCTCCGCCTCGGATGGCACCTGATATCCCTGACCACGCACCGTCCGCAGCAGAAAGCCCGGGGGAGGGTCTTTCAGCTTGCGGCGGAGATAATTCACATACACATCGACGATGTTGGTGGTTTGCGCCGGCTCCATGTTCCACACCGCATCCAGCAGTTCCACCCGCGAAATACATTGGCCGCGATTGAGCAGCAGATGCTCCAGCAGCGCAAATTCCTTGTTGGTCAGCGGAATCGGTTCTCCCGCTCGGCGCACGGTGCGGTCCAGGCGGTCGACTTCGAGGTCCCCCACCCGCAACATGAGGCGGGCCTCACGCTTACGCCGCAACAGAGCCCGGCAACGGGCGCGGAGTTCGTGCAGACTGAAAGGCTTCACCATCAGGTCGTCGGCCCCCAGGTCCAGGCAGCGGATGCGCGTTTCAACCTCCTGCCTGCCGGTCAGAATCAGGATCGGCAACTGCGGATCGAGCGCGCGCATTTCAGACAGCACCTGCTCTCCATCCATCACCGGCATGCTCAGGTCCAGCACCGTCAGGTCAGGCATTTCCGTACGAAAGGCCTGAAGAGCCTCCGCGCCATCCATGGCGCTGCGCACCCGATGCCCATCCGCCTCCAGTCCGCGCGTCAAGAACAGGACCAGCGCCTGATCGTCTTCGGCTATCAACAGTCTCAAGGGTTGCTCCCGGCGGCAAATTTCTCGCTTCCACCATACGGCTGCAAGGAAGAACGAATGCCACCCCTTCACATTCCACTGAAAGGCTAGAGGGTCTCAAGGGAAATCCATGAGGAGATGCTGCCGGTTTCCGAGATTGGGAGAAACTGAAACGGATTCCCAAAAACGCTCCGAAACGGAACAATTCTGTGCGGAATCCAATGGGAATTGTCCCATCCCATACCCTTCAGGCGCCTTTTCGCTCGGAGAAGAGAGAGCGAAAATAATGCTGGCTTTTTCGCTTTCCTTTCGCTAGAATGCGCGCATGGCAGTTACACGCAGGCAAAAAGAGGTTCTCGACTTTCTGGAGTCGTTCGTGACCCGGAACGGCTACTCACCCTCGTTTGAAGAGATCGCGCGAGGACTCGATCTGAAGTCCCTGGCCACGGTCCACAAACACATCACCAACCTCGAAAAGAAGGGTTTGCTCGACCGGGTGCACAACCGCAGCCGTTCGATCGATGTGGTGCCGGCCGGCACGCGGACGCGCACCAGCGAGCGGCTCCCTCTCATGGGACGGATTGCCGCCGGCCTGCCGCTTGAGGCCTCAGAGAATGCGGAAAGCATCTCGCTCCATGATGTCGTGGGAAATAAAGACGTATTCGCTCTCGAAGTGCGGGGTGATTCCATGCGTGACGAGCACATCGTGAGCGGAGATTACGTTCTGGTGGAACGGACCCGCACCGCCCGTCAGGGAGAGATTGTCGTTGCCCTGGTGCGCGGTTCTGAGACGACGCTGAAGCGCTGGTATCTGGAGGGTTCGCAGGTTCGACTGCAACCGGCCAATCTGGAGATGGAACCGATCTTTGTTCCCGCCGCTCAAGTGGCGATTCAGGGGCGTGTGCTGGGCGTCCTGCGCCGCTACCGGTAAATTGGAAGGCCGATCGCTCGACGACTCGCGGCTGACCGCACAAGGACTCCGTGCCGCGCGACCCTCAGAATAGCGATGCGCATCCCCGGAGAGTCAGGCTTGGATGGCGCCGGAATGGCTGATTTTGGCAGATCGGAGTCGATCAGCAAACGCGATTACATGCGATGCCGAGAAGCAGGGCCAGTTTCTGCAGCCGGCCTGCTTGTCGGCCTATGCCGATGGCGCAATGGTGCGCGACGCCTTGTGCGTTCCAGGCTTCGAGGAACCCTCGGACTCCCAGCGAAAACCGATAGCGGCTGTTGGTGTTTCCGATCTCAAGGATGGGTCCAGGGACCGATTCCCCTTCCGCCACTACAAGCTTGAGCGCACCGTTTCCGGTCTCCGCTACGGAGAGAAGCGTCACCGGCCCATGCGCGACCGACATTTCGATCGACAATCCCCTGCCCACCTTGCCGTGGTACACGCCCAGAGGTCGAAGTTTCGGCTTGCCGTCGGCAATTGCGATATGACCAGGTCCGTCATGGCCCATCAGGATCACATTGTCGTTGAAGTCGGCGGCATAGTACTCGGTGAACGATCCGCCGGCGCCCAGCAAGTCAAGTATCTTCATGGCCTGCACATTCTTAATCTCGAGTTCGCCGGCGACCGGTATCCCGCGACCGGTCAACAGGCTCGTGCCAACGATCACGGAACTCATCGTGTCTTCGTTTTCAGAGATGCCTACGCCTTTGTAGTAGTAGGCCAGAGAGCCCAACCGGTGCCTTTCCACAAGGCGGTCGAGCGCTACTGACGTGCGCGCCGCACGGCGCAGTTCTCTTGCCTCGCAGTCGGGTTGGACGTCGAATGCGGCGCTGAACTGGCTCGCTCGCAGGGCAATTTCCAAGTCAGTCACGTCGCGTCTCAGTGCGGACAGTTCATCCACCTCCACGATTTCGAGGTGAGTGCCGAATGTTGCGCTCTGCAGCGTCAAGTCGGAATAAATGTCCAGCATGCCGCTATAGTAGTGTCCCATTACGCCGAGGCGATTGTGTTCCATTGCGTACTTGACTTTTGCCGCCAATAGCCAATCGTTCACCTCGTCCCATGCTTCATCCGTATCGTCGAGTGTTCCCGTGATTTGGTGAAAGGGGATATGGCAACGCGAGAATACGTTCGCGATCTCTGGGACGGAGCAGGCTTGACAGTGTCCTAGCCACTCGCCGGTCATCGCGGTGCGGTCTTGCGTGCTGTTGAATGCCCCATAGTCGATGGCGGCGTTTGGACTGAGATTCAACAAAATGACCGGGACCTTGGACCTGCGTACTACCGGGAGTACCGTGGAAGACAGAGCATAGGTCGAAACATGGAGAAAGAGGAGATCGACGTCGTTTCGGCGAAAGGCATGCCCCGCTTCAACGGCCGCGTCCGGCGTATCGATCAAGCCAAGGTTGACAATGTCGGCTCCAGATGCGCGGAGTTTCGCGCCAATCCGCGCGTTGAAGCCCATCAGGCGATCTCGCAAGCCTGGAAACTGATCCCAATAGGCCTCAAGCCCTATGCTGAAAAGGCCTATCCTCAAACCATCGGTTTCGCCAGCGAGTTTCGGAACATCGATCATCGTTGCCAAAGGTAATCCTCAGCATGCAAGATTGCAAATAGCGGATTTGATCGATTGATTGCACAAAATGACAGAAGCATCCTTGAAGCAGCACCTAGGACGGATCGCGTGCGAACAACCTCGACGACACACTTTACCTATCTTCCGGTCACTGCCAGAGAGCGAACATGGGGCTTCCGAATCCGGAGCGTAGGGGTCTCGCGCATTGCCCCAGGACAGCCCTATCCGCCCGTACATCACCCCGGCGCCTATCGATTGGACTGGACGCAGGGAAGGATTCTCCAGGAGTTCCAGTTGATCTACATCTCGGAGGGCGAAGGCACGGTCGAAACGAAACGCGCGGCGGTGAACGTGGTCGCAGGGGAAGTCTTTCTTTTGCGACCCTCCGTTTGGCATCGCTATCGTCCCTCACCCGGCGTTGGCT
>Ga0116231_10011704_pt1 | contig 13326 bp, 13 predicted proteins | sample S1TSphgellanicum_2_FD_89695 | JGI IMG/M metagenome (GOLD analysis project Ga0116231, IMG submission 89695) | Host-associated microbial communities from peat moss isolated from Minnesota, USA - S1T2_Fd - Sphagnum magellanicum MG | ecosystem: Host-associated > Plants > Peat moss > Unclassified... | reverse complement strand
TCCTCGATGCTGCGCGGGCCGGCGCCGTAGAGGACGATCGGGATGCCGGCGGCGGCGTAGTGGGGGGCGTCGGTGTAGAGCGGGACGCCGGTTGCGGTGATGGGTTCGCCGAAAATTTCGCTGGCATTTTGGAAGAGCAGTTCGGTCATGCGGGCGGCGGCGGGGGATGGCGTCAGCGGTTCGGCCAGCAGGATGCGGCGAATGCGGGTGGTGATGCCGGGATGACTGGCGGCGGATTGGATTTCGGCGTTGAGGGCGGCTTCGACGGTGGCGGGGTTTTCGTCGGGGATGATGCGGCGGTCGAGCCGGAAGGTGATGCGGTCGGGCACGACATTGGTGTTGATGCCGCCTTCGATGAGGCCGATGGTCAGTTGCGGGGCGCCGATGCCCGGCGTGGCGGAGATGGTTTTGGCGAGGGTTTTGCGGCTGGCGTAGAGGGAGGTGAGGATGGCGTTGGTTGCTTCCAGGGCGTCGGCGCCGGTGGCGGGTTTGGCGGCGTGGGCGGATTTGCCGTTGACCGTGACTTCCAGATGCAGGCAGCCATTATGGGCGGTGACGACGGCGTAGGAAAAGCCGGCGGCGATGGCGAAATCAGGTTTGGTGAGGCCTTGTTGCAAAAGCCAAGCGGGGCCGATTTCGCCGCCGGTTTCCTCGTCATAGGTGATGTGGATTTCCACCGTGCCGGAAAGTTTTGCATGGGTGTCGCGCAGGGCGGCGAGCGCGAAGGCGTAGCTGGCGATATCGGATTTCGAGACGGCGACGCCGCGGCCATGCATCCAGCCATCGATGATTGCCGCGCCGTACGGGTCCGTGCGCCAGCCTTCGCCGGGCGGCACGACATCGCCATGGGCGTTGAGGGCGATGGTGGGGCCTGGGCCGAATTTTTGGCGGATGATGAGGTTGGTGGCGCTGATCATGCCATGCGACCCGGCGAGCGCCGGCGGGACCGGATGGCGTTCGACGGTGAAGCCCAGGGCTTCCAGCAAGGCGGCGGTATGTTCCGCGTGCGCGGCGCAGTCGCCTGGCGGGTTATCGGAGGGAATGCGGACCAGCTCGGCCAAAAATTCCTGTTCGGCTTGTTGGTGCTGGGCGAGGTATTCATGGATGCTGGTCATGCGGATTCCGGCTTTTTGAAATTGCGGAGGAAGTCCAGCAGGACGGCGACGGCGATATTGGCGTCGGCCTCGGTGATTGATTCCGCCGGGGTGTGGCTGATGCCGCCCTTGCAGCGGGTGAAGAGCATGCCGACAGGGCAGAGGCTGGCGATGGCCATGGCGTCGTGGCCAGCACCGCTGGGCAGATGAAAGACCGGCAGGTTTTGGGCAAGGATCGCATCAGCCAGTTGGTCTTGCAGCCATGCGGCGCATTTTGTGGCGGCGGCGTCATGGCTTCGGGTGACGGAGATTTCGATGTTGCGGCTGGCGGCGATTGCGGTGAGCCGGGTGGTGATGGCTTCGACTGCCTGGTTGCGGGTGGCGTCTTCGGGCGCGCGAATGTCGATGCTGTAGGTGGCGCGGCCGGGAATGCTGTTGGGGGCGCCGGGATGAATGGCCAGGGCGCCGACGGTGGCGACCAGATTGGGGATGGCGGCGGCATGGGTCTGGATGAACAGGATCTGCTCGGCGGCGGCGGCCAAAGCGTCGCGGCGCATCGCCATCGGGACGGTGCCGGCATGGCCGGCGGCGCCGGTCAGCGTAACGGCGAGGCGGGTGGCGCCGTTGATCGCGGTGACGATGCCGACGGCCAGGTTATTGGCCTCAAGCACCGGCCCCTGCTCGATATGCAGTTCGACATAGGCCAGGATTTCGGCGGGGTTGCGGGCGATGCGAGGAATGGCACCGGCATCGCAGCCAAAGGATTGCAGGGCGTCGCCCATGGTAATGCCGGCGGCATCGGCGGTGGCAAGCGCGCCGAAGTCGAATTTGCCGGCGATGGCGCGGGAGCCGGACAAGGTTTGCGGAAAGCGCGAGCCTTCCTCATCGCCAAAGGCGATGATTTCAATCGCGTAGGGGAGGTTTCCGGTCAAAGATTTAACCGCGGTTATGGCGGCGAGAACGCCGAAATTGCCGTCATAGGCGCCGGCATCGCGGACCGTGTCGATATGCGAGCCGAGCAGCAGCGTCGGTTTGCCGGCGCTGTTCTTGGTACGGCCGACCAGGTTGCCGATGGCATCGATATGCGTGTCCAGGCCGGCATCGGCCATCCAGCCTTCGATCAGCCGGATGGCGCGCCGGTGCGCCGGCGAGAGGAACAGGCGCGTGAGCTGGCCAGGTATATCGGTGACGGTGGCGAGTTCCGCCAGGCGGTTCATCAGGCTGTCTTGCATGGGCCGGGGGAAATTCCGTGTTGCAGTGCGGTGAACGTTAAGACAGTATGGGCTGGAATGGAAATGGGGCACCGATGACCCAAGCAGAGAGCGACGCCGCCAGATTTACTCGCCACGCGATCGCCCTTGCCTATCAAGGCATGGCCGGCGGCCATGGCGGCCCGTTCGGAGCGGTGATTGTCAAAGACGGCGAGATTGTGGGGCAGGGACATAACCGGGTGCTTTCCAGCAACGACCCGACGGCGCATGCGGAGGTGACCGCGATCCGCGATGCTTCGAAAAATCTCGGCCGGTTCAATCTTTCCGATTGCGAAATATATGTGAATGCGATGCCCTGTCCGATGTGCATGTCGGCCATTTTCTGGTCGCGGATCGGCAAGGTGCATTATGGCGCGCCGGTGCAGGAAGCTGAGAAGATCGGGTTCGATGACGAGGAGTTTTACCGGCAATTGGCCAAACCGCTGGAAGAGCGCGACGTGCCGGTGGTGCTGGTGACCGATTGCCGGGATGAGGCGCTGGCTTGTCTGCAAAGCTGGATCGATAACCCCGCGCGCATCCCCTATTGAGGTTGCGTGATGGACGGGTTCGCAGATTGCAGCAAAGCCGTATTTCTGGAGAAGTTCGGGCATATTTTCGAGCACTCGCCCTGGGTGATTGAGCGCGCCTGGGAGCGCCGGCCGTTTGCCGATATCGAAGGCCTGCATGCCGCGATGATGGCGGAGGTGGCGGCGGCCGATGCGGGGATGCAGCTGGATCTGATCAGGGCGCATCCGGAGCTGGCGGCCCGGGTGGACCTTACCGATGCCTCCGCGGCCGAGCAGATGGGCGCCGGGTTGAAGCAGCTATCGGCGGCGGAGTTCGAGCGGTTTTCGGCGCTGAATGCGGCGTATCGGGAGAAATTTGGGTTTCCGTTCATCATTTGCGTCCGGCTGCAGACCAAGGGATCGATATTGGCGGCGTTCGAGACGCGGCTTGCGCATGATCCGGCGGCCGAGCGGGCCGAGGCGATCGCGCAGATTGGGATGATTGCGAAATTGCGGCTGCAGGATTTGTTGGAAGGGGTGAGGAAATGAGCGCTGCGCTGAAGGATCATGAGGCGGAGAGGCTGGCGGCTTTGACCGCCCGGGTGCGGCATGATCTGCAATGCCTGGATTACCCGGCGCATCAATGGGTGCGGGCGCATCAGCATAGCTCCGGCCAGCATGTCTACGATGCGGTGATCATCGGCGGCGGCCAGAGCGGGCTGGCGGTGGCCTTTGGGCTGCTGCGCGACAAGGTCGATAATATTCTGGTGCTGGATGAGAATGCCGCCGGGCTTGAAGGGCCTTGGGTGACCTATGCGCGGATGGTGACCTTGCGGACGCCGAAATATCTGACCGGGCCGGATCTGGGTGTTGCGTCCTTGACCTTCCGGGCGTTCTGGGAAGCGCAATATGGCGAGGACGCTTGGGAAAAGGTGGTGAAAATTCCGCGCGAGGAATGGATGCGCTATTTGCGCTGGTTCCGGGCGACGCTGGAAATTCCGATGCAGAACGAAACCAGGGTGGAGCTGATTGAACCGATGGAGCGCGGCCTGTTCCGGCTGCAGGTCTCCGGCGCCGGCGCCAAGGGCTCGATTCTGGCGCGCAAGGTGGTGCTGGCGACGGGGATTCAAGGCGGCGGCGAATGGCATATGCCGTCCTTCATCACCTCCGCCCTGCCGCGGCATTTATACGCGCATACTTCCGGGCCGATTGATTTCACCCCGTTGATCGGCAAGAAGATCGGCATTCTTGGCGGCGGCGCCTCGGCTTTTGACAATGCGCAATATTCTCTGGGGCTTGGGATCGCAGAAGCGCATGTATTCATGCGGCGCAGCGTGATGCCGCGGATCAACCCGATACGCTATATGGAAAATGCCGGATTTTTGCGGCATTTTGCCGATCTCGACGATGCGGCGAAATATGAGGCGATGGATTTTTTCCTGAACCACAGCCAGCCGCCGACCAATGACACATTCTCCCGGGCCTCGGCCTATTCCGGTTTTCATCTGCATCTGGGTGAGCCGTGGTTGAAAGTCGAGGAGATTGACGGCGGCGTGCGGGTGACGACGCCGAAGACCACGCATGACTACGCGATGGTGATCGCCAGTACCGGGCTGTTGACCGATGTGGCGTTGCGGCCGGAGCTGGCGGCGGTGGCCAAGGATATCGCGCATTGGCGGGATGTTTATACGCCGCCGGAGGGTAGACTAAATCGGCTGATCGAGGATCATCCGTATTTGAGTCCGTCTTTCGAGTTTACCCCGAAAACACCGGAGGTGGCGGACAGGCTGCACGGATTGTTTGTGTTCAATTACTCGGCGCTGGTGAGCCAGGGGTTGTCGGCGGCCGCACTTTCGGGGCTGAAATTCGCCGCGCCGAAGGTGGCGGCGGGTATTACGCGGCAGCTCTTTACCGATGACTCCGAGGAAATCCTGAGCGATTTCCTGGCCTATTCGGAAGCGGAGTTCATCCACTGAGCGGGCTGACGACCCATGTACTGGATACCGCGCGCGGCTGCGGTGCGGCCAGTATGCAGGTGGAGCTGCGGCGCGGCGGCGCGGTGCTGGCGAATGTGACCCTGGATGCAGGCGGGCGGGGGACGTTGCTGGAGAGGCTGGATGCCGGCGGCTACGAGTTGCTGTTCCATGCCGGAGATTATCAGGGCGCCGGATTTTTCGATGTTATACCGATACGGTTTTACGTGAGCGAGCCGGAAGCGCATTATCACGTGCCGTTGATCCTCTCGCCCTTTGGCTATTCCACCTATCGCGGCGGATGAGGTGAACTATCCGCGGGATATGGTTGGCTACGGGGCGAAGCCGCCGGCGGCTTCGTGGCCGGGTGGCGCCAGAATCGCGATCAATTTCGTGGTGAATTATGAGGAAGGGGCCGAGAACTCCATTTTGCATGGGGATGGGGCATCGGAATCATTCCTGTCGGAAATCGTCGGCGCGCAGCCGATTGCCGGCATGCGGCATATCAGCATGGAGAGCCTCTACGATTATGGCGCGCGGGCCGGGTTCTGGCGGCTGCGGCAGCTATTCGTTGACCGCAACCTGCCGGTGACGGTGTTCGGGGTGGCGATGGCGATGGCGCGAAATCCGCAAGCTGTGGCGGCGATGTTGGAAAGCGGCTGGGAGATTGCGAGCCATGGCTATCGGTGGATCAATTATCAGCATGTGCCCGAGGCGATCGAGCGCGAGCATATGGCGCTGGCGGTAAAGCTGCATACGGAGCTGACCGGGTCGCGGCCGCTGGGCTGGTATACCGGGCGGACCAGCCCGAATACCGCAAGGCTGGTCGCCGAGGAAGGCGGGTTTGTCTATGATGCAGATTCCTATGCCGATGATCTGCCGTATTACGATCGGTCGAACGGGGGCGGCCAGCTGGTAGTGCCCTATACGCTTGATACGAATGATATGCGGTTTTGCGCCGTGCAGGGATTTAATTCAGGCGACCAGTTTTACGCCTATTTGAGGGACTGCTTCGATTTTCTGTATGCGGAAGGTGCGGTGGCGCCGAAAATGATGTCGGTGGGATTGCATTGCCGGATTGTCGGAAGACCAGGCAGGGCGGCGGCGCTGGCGCGATTTTTGGATTATGTGCTGCGGCACGAAAAGGTTTGGGTAGCGAAACGGATTGATATTGCGCGGCATTGGCTGGAGCGGCATCCGGCGTGAAGCGTTCGGGGGTTCGGGAAATTAAAGATGGTGGGTTACGCGCGGCTGTGCCGCGCCCACCCACCCTGCGGGCTGGGGCTCCGACGCGGCCAACGCCCGTGCCCGAGAGTCGCCCAAGTTTTTTGGTTCTTTTTTTCAAAAAAGAACCGCTTTCCTGAAGTCCTTTCAATTTGAGTGTGATGCTCTAGATTGCCGGGATGGACTTGAACTTTTCCGAAGCTGAAATTCAGCGTTATGCGCGGCATATTTTGCTGCGGGAGGTTGGCGGTGTTGGCCAGGCCAAGCTGAAAGCAGCGCGGGTTTTGATTGTCGGGGCTGGCGGGCTGGGATCGCCGCTGGCGCTGTATCTGGCCGCGGCGGGGGTTGGGTCGATCGGGATTATTGATCCGGATGTGCTGGAGCTTTCCAATCTGCAGCGGCAGGTGGCGCATACCACCGGGCGGCTCGGGCAGTTGAAGGTGGAGTCGGCGGCGGCGGCGATGCGGCAGATCAATCCGCTGGTCAATATCGACCTTCATGCCGAGCGGCTGGATGCGGGGAATGTGCATCGGCTGGTCGCGGCTTACGATATTATTTGCGACGGGACGGATAATTTCGAAACGCGGTTTTTGCTGGCCGATGCTTGCGTGCTGGGGCGCCGGACATTGGTCTCGGCGGCGGTGCTGCGGTTTGAGGGGCAGCTATCGACGTTCAAGCCGCACGCTGACGCGGAGGGTCCGTGCTACCGGTGTTTGTATCCGGAACCGCCGCCGCCGGGCGAGGTGCCGAGTTGCAGCGAGGCCGGGGTATTGGGGGCGGTGACCGGGGTGATGGGGACATTGCAGGCGACCGAGGTTTTGAAGGAGATTATAGGTATCGGCGAGTCGCTTTCGGGGAGGGTGGTGATCTGGGATGCATTGCGGGCGGAATTTCGGAAGGTTCGGCTGCGGCGTGATCCGGCTTGCGCCGTGTGCGGCGGCCGGGTTTTTGCGGCGGCTGCGGCCGGGGGCTAGGCCGTGAGGTGGCGCTTGCCGCTCTGCCTGCTGGCCGGGCTGCTGCTGGGCGGGTGGACCGCGGTGCCGGCCGGTTCGGGTCCGGGGCCGGCAGTGGGACAGGTGGATGGGTTTCCGCTGCCGCGCTTTGTTTCGCTGCGCACCGATCAGGTGAATTTCCGAGCCGGGCCGGGGTTTCAATATCCGGTGCTATGGGTTTATCAGCGGCAGGATCTGCCGGTCGAGGTGATCGGCGAGTTCGACGTGTGGCGGCAGGTGCTGGCGCCGGATGGCGGGACCGGCTGGGTGCATGAGGCGACCATTCGGGCGCATCGCAGTTTTATCATCACCAGCCAGCAGGCCAGCTTGCGAGCCAGCCCGGATGACGGCGCCGCCGTTGTGGCGTTCTTGAATTTTGGCGTGTCGGGCAATTTATTGAGCTGCGCCGCGGCTTCCGATTGGTGCAAGGCCAGTACCGGCCATGTCAGCGGCTATTTGGCGCGGGAGGATTTCTGGGGGGCGTTCCCGGGCGAGGCGGTCGGCGGGCAATAGCTCATTACCCACGCCGATTTTCAGAGTTGTCCACAGAAAAGACTCGGGGCATGGCACCAATATATTGAGATATTCGCCCGGCTAGTCTACTGTATATTGTAGCGAAACATGGAGGGGCTACAATATGGAGTGGTCGGACGACGTTATTGCCAGACTCCGGGTGCTTTGGGTGGAGGGCCTCTCGACGGCTGAAATCGGCCGCCGGCTGAATGTTTCGAAAAATGCCGTGGTGGGCAAGGCGCATCGCCTGAATCTGCCGCCGCGGCCATCGCCGATACGCCGCGGGGCTGAGGGCAGTGCCTCGCCGCGGCCGCCGGCACCGCGCCGGGCGCAGGGGCCGACATTGCCGCCATTGGCGGCTTCGATCGGCGGGCCGGCGCCGGCGCTACGGCCGATCATGTCGGCACCAAAACAGACATTGCGGGCAACGCCCTGCTGCTGGCCGATCGGCGAGCCTGGCAAGCCGAGCTTCCATTTTTGCAATGCCGGTTCGGTGCCGGGCAAGCCTTATTGCGAAGACCATGCGGCGATAGCGTATGTCCGCGTCCGAGACCGCCGCGAGGACGCCGCGTAAAACTGGCTAGGCTGGCCATCTGAGGCGTCTGTCTGCGCTTCCGGTGCTCACGTACTTTACGTACGCTCCGCTCCGGTTCTCGACAGACGCCCCAGCTGACTCAGCCTAGCCAGTTTTACCCGGCTTGGGCGGAATGGAAGGATTAATCTAATGCTGCGTTGCAGCGTGGGGTTTTTTCAATCCTTTCAGGTGGCATTTGAAGGTTTGTGCAGTGCGGTATTTTTTTCAATTGCAGATTGGCGTTTTTTTCGTTGCTGAAACCATATTTTAGGGACTAGTCTCCTTTGACCGGCATGAGCCGGTGAGGAAACGATCCATGCCCAAAAGGGCCTAGAAGAAGGTGGCGCAAATGGAAACGGCGCAATTACATTCAGAGCATGTTGGAACCGACCCATCTGACTCTTCCGCGCATGTCGGTGTCGTTAAATGGTTCAATCCTGGGAAGGGCTATGGGTTCATAGCACCGGAAGAGGGAGGCAATGACATTTTCGTGCATATCAGCGCGGTGCAACGCGCTGGATTACGAAAACTCACCGAAGGCCAGCGCATCAAATTCGCGTTGCAGCAACGTGAAGGCCGTGTCGCCGCTGTCGAGCTGCAGCGCGTAAACTAAAACACCTATAATAATACAACCTGCCGATGGCGTGCCATTGGCAAGGTAAACTCTATGATGGCCATGCGCGGCGGTTTAGCCGGGGCGCATGGCCATTTTTCATGGTTGTACTTTTTACGAAGTGGCGTTGGGTTGCCTGGGTCGAAGCCTAGGCCGGTATTATCGGGGCAGGAATCCGATGATGCGCTCGGCTTCGTTGACGATAGGGTCGGCGATGGCGGCGGCGCGGCGGCCGCCGGATTGCAGCGTCGAATCGATGTAAGCCTGGTCCGCCAAAAGCTGTTGGGCGCGCGCCGTGATCGGCGCCAGATGGGCGACCACGGCTTCAGCCAGTTTTTCCTTGAACGGACCGAAACCGGACCCGGCGAATTGCGCCAGCGCCGCCGCCGGCGTGGTGCCGGTCATGGCGGCGTAGATGCCGATCAGGTTGATCGCCTCGGGGCGGCCTTTGAGTTCGGCCATGCTGTCCGGCAAGGGTTCGGAATCGGTCTTGGCGCGGCGGATTTTCAGCGCGATGGCGTCGGCGCTGTCGTTCAGATTGATCCGGCTTTGGTCCGAGGGGTCGGATTTCGACATTTTTTTGCTGGCGTCGCGCAGGCTCATGATGCGGGCGGCCTCCGGCGGGATCAGTGTCTCGATCCGCGGGAAAAATTTGACCCCATAATCATGGTTGAATTTCTCGGCGATGTCGTTGGCGAGCTCAATATGCTGGCGCTGATCGTCACCCACCGGCACCAGTGTGGCATGATAGGCATGGATGTCGGCGGCCATCAGGTTTGGATAGACATAGAGGCCGGAGGAAACGGCTTCGCGGTCTTTGCCGGCCTTGTCCTTGAACTGGGTCATGCGGTTGAGCCAGCCGACGCGGGTGACGCAGTTGAATATCCAGGCCAGGCGCGCATGCGCCGGGACGGCGGATTGATGGAACAGGATATTTTTTTCCGGGTCGATGCCGCAGGCGATCAGGATCGCCGCCATGATGCGGGTTTTCTCCCGCAATTCGGCCGGGTCCTGGAAATTGGTGATCGCATGCTGGTCGACGATGCAATACAGGCAGTCATGCCCGCGCTGCAGCTCCACCCAGTTGCGGAGCGCGCCGAGATAGTTGCCAAGGGTCGGCACGCCGGATGGGGCGATGCCGGAGAAGATGCGCGGTGCAAGCGGTTCGGACATGCCGGGTTGGTACGCTTAGCCCTGTCGGCTGGTCAACTCCGCTCAGGACACCAGCTTTTTGGCCCGGCGGCGGGAGAGCAGCGCGCGGATATCGCTCAAGTCGAAGGCTTGCAACGCAATGCCGCTGCCGAGATAGGCGATGCCGCCCGCCAGCGTCAGGACCGCAAAATCCAAAATATTGGTTTTGCCGGCCGGCAGCAGCCGCTCGGTGATATAAAGGGCAGCGCCCATCAGGGCGGCGGCCAGTAGAATACGGGGCAGGCGGCGTTTGGCGTGCGAGTCGAGCGCGAAATTGCCGCGGCGATGCAGAATGAAGCCGAGCACGGCAGCATTGAAAGCCGATGCGAGGCTGGTCGCGAGCGCCGGGCCGACCGCCTTCAGCGGATGCATGAACAGCAGATTCATCGCCAGATTGAGGGCGACGGCGGCAAGGCCGATTTTTAAGGGTGTCACCGTATCGCCCCTGGCGAAAAACCCGGGGGTGAGGATTTTGACCAGCGCGAAAACCGGCAGGCCGATCGCAAAGGCGGCGAGCGTATGCGCGGTCAGCGCGGCGGTGTGCAGGGTGAAGGCGCCGCGGACGAAAATCAGCTCGATGACCGGGCGGGCGGCAACCGAAAGGCCGATGGCGGCGGGCAAAGTGAGGACCAGGACGGATTCCAGGGCGCGGTTGAGCGTCGAGAGCGCGTTGGCGTTCTCGCCCAGCGAAATCTGCCGGGCGATCACCGGCAGCAAGGCGGTGCCGGCGGCGGTGCCGATGATGCCGAGCGGCAGCTGGTTGACGCGGTCGGCGTAATACAGAATCGAGACCGAGCCGGCGGGCAGCAGGGTGCCGATGATGATGTCGATCGAGACGTTCAACTGGGTAACCCCGGCGCCGACCAGCGCCGGGGCCATGCGGCGAAACAGTTTTTGCATCCGCGGCGTCAAGCGCGGCTTTGGCAGTTTGATCCGCATGCCGGCGCGGCGCACGGCCACAATCAGCAATAGCAATTGCGCGATGCCGGAGATGGTCACACCCCAGGCCAGCGCGTAGCCGGCATTTTTCAGGTAGGGCGTCAGCCAGAGCATGAAGCCGATCGAGAAGATGTTGAACAATAGCGGCGCCGCGGCGGCGGCGGCAAAACGGCCCATGGCGTTCAGCACGCCGGAAAACAGGGCGGTCAGGCAGACGAAGAACAGATACGGGAACATGATGCGGGTGAGCACGACCGCCAGGGCGAATTTCGCATGATTGCCGGAGAAGCCGGGCGCCAGAACGTAGAGCACCCAGGGCATGAAAATTTCACCGAGAATGGTGATGCTGCCCAGCCAGAAGACCATCACCGCGGTGGCTTCCTCGGCGAAACCGGTGGCGGCCTCCATGCCCTCGGTATGCAGGATATGCGAGATCGAGGGTACGAAGGCGGCGTTGAAGGCGCCTTCGCCAAACAGGCGGCGGAACAGATTGGGCAGGCGCAAGGCGACGAAGAAGGCATCCGCGATCGGCCCGGTGCCGAGGATGGCGGCGATCAGCATGTCGCGCGCGAAGCCGAGGATGCGGCTTGCCATGGTCCACATGCCGACCGTGAACGCGCCTTTTAGCATGCGGGGAAGCTCATGGCCGGTGAGCTAGCGTAATATCGGGGACAAGGGAATCGCCGGTTGGATGATTTAAAGAAAACTCGTGGATGCCGGCCTTCGCCGGCATGACGGGTAGCGTATTGAGTGTCACGTCCAAAGCCTTCCGGGATCAGCGCAAAATTCTATTGCGGAAGAATAAAGCCATAGGTCGGGTAGATGGTGCGGCCCATGGCATGCGCGGGTTCGTACCAGACCCGGACTTCCGTCCAGTCATTATCGGCGGAGACGTCGATGACCGGCTGGTCGTATTCGATGCGGTGCGGGAGCCAGTTCGACTGGGTGACTTCAATTTCGCGCGGGGCGGCCAAAGCGGTGACGACGGCGAGGTGGCCGGAGCGCATCGAGCCATGCGGCTTGAACACCAGGATGGCCCCGGGGGCGGGAGTCTGGGCGCGCCTGTAGCGGCCGGCCGCTTCGTCCCACCATTGATAGGCATCGCCGCTCAGCGCGATGCCGGAGGTCTCACGGGCATAGGGAACGCAGGTGAGCGGGGTGGCGGTCCCGTAATTTGCGTTTGGGCCGCCGCAGGCTGCAAGCAGCGCCAGCAGGCCAAAGGTGGGAAGGCGGGAATGGCGCAAGGCGGGCTCAGTTCTGATGCGGAGACGAACCTAGAATCGGCGCCGATTCCCCCGCAAGCGATTGTTGCGGCCGCAACCCCATGCGAATTTCACATATCTCAGAGGCATTAACCTCTCGGTAATCACACAACCTTAGGTAACTCGCGTGTCATTGAACGAGGAAGCTGCCATGGGAATCAAGCCGATTATCGGATCTGTCGTCGCAACCGCGAACCAGCAAATTTCTGTCTCCGAAATGTTCGGCATCACGGCCGCCGCCGGAAATCCGGCCTATCTGATCGTCAGCGGGCTGGACCGCGACGAATACACCGCCGGCTACAACCTTGCGGATATGGGTACGCTTTCGGGCAACGGCGCCAAGCAGGCATTCGCCAATGACGGCGGTGACGCCTATTCGGTCGGGATCGTCTATACCTACCAGGCCTCCACCGGGCTATATTACAACGCCACCTACGGCTATTTCAACCAGCTCAGCTTCACTGCGTCCTCCAACAGCAATGACAATGTGTCGCTGTCGGTTTACGGCACGAGCAGTTCCAGCCTGGCGAACGCCTACGCCTCGGACCCTTATATGCTGGAGCAGAATTCGTCCTATTTCAGTTATGAGGGCAGCGTCAGCGTGGTCACGCAGCCCGCTGCGGCGCGGCCGACGGCGGCTCAGGCGACGCCGGATTCCATCTGCGCCGCGGCGGAGAGTTTTGTCGGCAAGGCCTGGAATATGGATGGCTGCTGGGTGCTGGCGTCCAATATCTCGGCCATGGCGGGTGCCTCGCTGCCGGCATCGAGTACGTTGACCGGGGTTCCGGGGGTCGCCAGCGGTGAGTGGATCGTCGCCTATGACGGTCCAGTAAGCGCCAATGCCAATTGGGAGCAAAACGTCACCGCCGGTGAGATGGTCGGCTTCGTCACCACCTCTGGCGGCGGCCATATCACCACGGTGGTTTCCGGCAAAGGCAGCTCGGCGATGCTGATTGACAACATCACCTATGAGAATGGCAATGGCAGCATTCAGAACGCCGCCAATGACGGTTCGGCCAATGATGTTCTCATCGCGTCTCCGCATGCGGCGACCCAGGAATTCAACGGCGTCAATCCGTCCGATGTGGTGGTCTATGAACTCGACACGCCGGTGGTAACCGACCTGGTGAGCGCGGTGAGCCTGACCGGGCGGACGAGCGATGCGCTGGCGCCGCTATTTGCGGTCAGCAATCCG
>Ga0116231_10011702_pt1 | contig 13326 bp, 9 predicted proteins | sample S1TSphgellanicum_2_FD_89695 | JGI IMG/M metagenome (GOLD analysis project Ga0116231, IMG submission 89695) | Host-associated microbial communities from peat moss isolated from Minnesota, USA - S1T2_Fd - Sphagnum magellanicum MG | ecosystem: Host-associated > Plants > Peat moss > Unclassified... | reverse complement strand
CTGCCTGATTTCCTACCTACCAGAGCTAGAACTCTACCTACTACTTGCCTCCTTACTTCAACTACCTGCCTGATTTCCTACCTACCAGAGCTAGAACTCTACCTACTACTTGCCTCCTTACTTTAGCTACCTGCCCGATTTCCTACCTATCAGAGCTAGAACTCTACCTACTACTTAACTCTTTACAACCAAACTACCTGCCTAAGTTTCCTACCTACCAGAACTAGAACTCTACCTACTTACCTATCTAGACGATACTACCTGCCTGATTTTTCCTACCTACCAAAGCTAGAACTCTACTTAATATTCCTCTTTATTACCATACTACCTGCCTATAATTTTCCTACCTATCAATCCTAGAACTCTACCTACTTACTTACCTCTTTACGACAACTTACCTTCATTTTCACTCTATATTCAACAACCTACCTACCTACCTACCTACACTTCTGGGTACATTCTTTCACTGTGTTTTCTACCTACCATCTTTTCTGGCTCACCATTTGGTAGTTTACTCAGCATACATACCTTCCTACCTACCTACCTAATTTGTAGGTTTTTAATATATTTTATGTGCATTTTTCCTATTCTTTTCACCTTCAGGTTAATTTTTCATGCCTTGTGAATTTTAACCATTTTTATTCCCTACCTGCTAGTCTACCCTACTAGGTATGTAGGTAATAGGGTAGACCAGTAGGTATACATACATACCTATGCAAGTGGTCTAATGCTGGGAGTTTTCTTTCTTTTTCTATTTTTTCTTTTTTCTTTTGTTGGGGTCTTTTTTTCTTCTTTTTTAAATTTATTTAATAGCTTTTGGGGACTTTCGCAGAACCTGGGCTTGCAAAAGGTGGGTGGGGGGGGGTTAGGGTAGGTGTTACCAAAGGAAGGTTTTTTTGTTGTGCTTTGGTCGTTGGCTCTTCTTAGTCTAGACTCAACCATGGTTTAGTCTTTCATTTGGTCCCACAATTTGAGGAATATTCACCAGGTATTGTTGTCCTGTAGGGTAAGGACTCAGATGGGGGGCTGTTTGGGGGAATTAGGGCTTCGAGAGTAAAGAGTCAGGACCCAAAAGGAGGGGCCATTTTAGGGGGAATGAGGGCTCGAAGAGTCGAACATGGGACCCAAATTCCCAAAACGGTCTCATTCAAGGTCCTTACCTAGTGTAAAGTGTAGGGTAAAGCCCCAAGGGGATAACATTACAAATACAAGACATGACATGAAGAACATTTGTTATACTTATTTCGTAATTGTTGAAATTTTGAAATATTAAAATTGTACAACTAAAGCTTATTTTCTCAAATTAATAAATATTTCAACATCACACTATTGAACATCGGTCGTAGGTACAACATATTAATTTTTTTTGTCTTTTTCATATTTGCTATTTATTTCAAAAGGTTTTCAATGTAACATGTTGATTGATTGAAAGCTTATATTTGCCTTCAAGCAATTTTCTTTTTCCTCTTCATGTATTTGTGTGATTCCAATATGAATATGAGACATTTTGAAAAGGTGTAAAGATTTTTTTTAATAAAAAACATCATTAATGCTATTGGTTATATTTGAAATGTGTAGAATCTTTTAATCTTGTTGTTTTTTTTCATGTGTGTGTGTGTGTGTGTGTGTGTGTGTGCTTTGGCAAGCATTTTTTTCCCATCTTCTTGTGCAATTTTCTTGTCATCTAGTTTATTGGTTTATTTCAAACATTTTTTAATGTTGTCACATGTGTCTTGAATTTGGAGGCCATTGCATGTCACAATGTAACATGTTGGTTGTTGTTTTGGTTGTAAGTTTATTTGATGATCTGTTGACAACAAAATTATGTAATTGATTCAACTTGAATCCAATTTTTTGCACTAATTATATTGGACTAGCTGAAATTATATATTATATTTCAATTATTAAGGTAACAATCTTAAATAATGTAAAAATTTTATAGGTTGTAAACTTTAGAAATGATTGGCTTGCAAGTTTGTAGTGAGTTATAATTAGTGTTGGGCAATTTTCACTAAGACCTTCAATTTTCACAAGGAGAGTCAATTGTACCACCAAAGGTGATAATTGGTTTGAAAATCGAAACAACAATTCTCACCCAAGTGAAAACCAAACCCAATGAAAACTAGCTTTTTTTAATTTGGGAAAATCAAATCTATTATATGAAAAAACCAAACCTTGATTTTTAGGTTAGTGGTTAAATCATGGTTAGTAGATTGTAGGTGGCAATGCCTAATGTGGAAAAACCCTTTTGGTGTTAACGTTACTTTTGCTACTACTTGTTCATTTCGTTGTTTTTAATGTTATTAGTTTGTCACATTGTTTCTAATGTTGGTTTGTGACATTGTTGGTTCATTTTGTTGCTGTTGTTGTTATTAGTTTGTCACATTATTTTTGTTACTAGTGATTTGTTGTGTCACTAGTTCATTGTGTTGTTTCTATTGATGTTGGTTCATCGCATCATTAGTCCTCCTACTAATTCATTGCATTACTAATATTGTTGATGGTTCGTGCATTGATGGTGGTGGTGTTGGTTTGTCATGTTGATAATTGTGTTGTTGGTTCATTGTGTTGCAAGTGCTACTATTGGTCCATCGCATTGCTCACAAGAACCCACCTAAACCCTATTCTTATTGTTCCTTTATGTTACTCCTTTGTGTTGCTAGTCGTTAGTTATTATTCTTGTTGCATGTGTTTTGGTGAGTTACTACACCCATTACCGTTGCCTTGCAAATGATAAATTGGTGGTTCTTTGCATTGTTGTACACCTCCTACTACTAGGTACCCACCATCACCATTTACCCCTTTGATGTTGTTTTTGTTATTGTTGGTTTGTTGTGTTGCTTGTGCCATGGTGAGGTACTACCCCTTCCCATTGCCTTGTGTAGGTGGTGGAACTTTTATATGATTAAATTAAAAAAGAATAAATTGCATATGCTTAGAAAAACGATTAAATTTTTTTTTGAATAATTTGTAATTCTTTTCTATAAATGTTTGCATTTCAAGTTGCATAGCAGGTTTTGGTCTTTTGATTTACCATACATCTATTTGGTTTTTTTTTCCATCTCATAACTACATTCTCTTATGAAAACTAAAAATGGTTCAATCTTTTGAAAATGAATAGATGATAAGTAAAAATACATGTGAAGTGTTTATGAATGATATAATGGAAGAAGGATATGAAATAAACCCTAGTCTTCAAACTAAAAGTAGCCAAAACCTAGAACATGAAAAAAAACAATGAAAGAAAAAAAATTAAATTTGCATACTCAAAAAACAATGTGTAAGTCACATGGCAAAAAAAAATTACATTGGGTTTTTTTTGTGTGAAAGATAACAAGGATGTTGATGTGAAATGCCCATAAACCATGAAATGTATACTTTGTTATAGTAGTTCAGTTTTGTTTTGTGACCCTAAAACCTAAGCAAGAAAAATTCTAATCATATATAATACAATGTAATAACATTGAAAAAACATGTGAGTGTAGATCATTCTTATTGCAAAAATGTTTGAACAAGATGTAAATAATCCATTGAGGGGAGAAGTGGAAAGACAACTTGTAAAAAAAAAATCAAATCCACTTGGTAATGCAATTGTCAATTTTTTTGCTGCCAAAAAATCTTTTAGAAGGATCATATGTAACAAAAAATGTTTGTTAAAGATATGGCCATGTTAATTGTTTAAAATCATCTACCCATGCAATTTGTTGAAAATCAATGGATGAAGTGCTTATGTTTGCATTTGTGTCCAAGATTATTCTTTCCTTCCAAAATGTAGTTTTAACAATAGATGATCCCTGAGTTGGTGGAAAAAACTTAACAATTGTACGTTTTCCAAACTATGGCAAAATATATATTTGCAACATTGAGTTTTGATCTTTGAATGTCAAAAGGAGTGCATGACATATTTGCCCTCATGATTAATTTTCAAAGAGTTGATTAGCAACCATAACATGTTACATTTAGTCTTTTGAAGCTATAAATATTTTTGGGAAAATTTTGGCCAAAAGCTTGATTTGAAAAAATATATTATTGTTTATTTGAAAGATGAGGGGTCTAACTTGAACATAAATACTTTTTCATTAAAAGTAGATGTAAGTTATGACATTTAAAAATTTATTGAAAAGTTATTAAAACATTTGTTTTAGGCATGCATTTCCAATGCATGTCAATATGCTATAACATATGAATTTTTTTGTAAAAACTTGACATATGTTTCTATTAAAATTGCACAAGGAGATCTACATATGTGTATAATTTAATCAAAATTTTTGGGAAATGTTAACAAGAATGAAACAAAACATGTGTTGACTTTGATTAAGCCTAAAAATTGTTGCAATGAAAGATATATATGTTACAATTTTTATAATTAGTATAAATTAGTAGTAAGTTTTAACAAATTATTTTTTCTATTAAAGATTTGGAAGCAATATATTTTTAGGAGGAATTGTAATTTCAAAAAATAAGTCTTCTTTATTATAATAAGTGACTACTGTTAAAATGATTACACAAGTGCTTACTCCTTTGACATGGCATATCTTTCAAATCTATTGTTGATGTATTCTCCCTTGTTGTGTCTACTTGTGTTTTTAATCAATCCAAAGGTCATTGGTTGTTAAATGATGTTTTAAATTCTACCATTTCTATTTATTTGAATTGATAAAATAATTTTGAATTTCAAGTTCTTTTGATAATTTTATGGAAGAGGAATCCATTGTTTTTATTGAAATAGGTTTTTTTGGCCTCTAACATCAAAATGTAGGTTCATGGTTTTTTTTATTTTTTAAATTTTGAAAAAAATATGAAGAAAAGAAGACTCATAACATGTTGTCTTTGATGTTGAATTGTACATTCAAAAACTTACATTTAATGTTTTCACTTATTGGCCTTGATCAAAGCAAGGTCATTATTGAAAAATATGATAAAAAACCTTGTATCCCATGTTATTAAAATGTTATCATCATTTGCACCCCTTCTTTGGAAATGACATTGTTGACCAAGGTGTTGATGCATGTGTTGATGAAGATTGCAATTTGGACACTTTTGAAATGATAACAAGCACAAATGAACCAACAAAGAAACTTGTCAATAAATAACTTCCAACTATTTTTCAAATGAATATAAATTTGATATCCAAATTGTGAAAACCAAACATAAAAACTGACTGCTATCACATTGTGAAAATTGTCTTGTTTGGGAACTAGTTTGATTAATTTTCATAAAAAAATCTAATACCTTGATTAGTCATCATGAATCTAAAATAATTTTTTTTAAAAACCAAGTCAGTTCTTTCAAGTGTTAGGAAGAACTAGAATTGGCGATTCTCATAAAAAGGGAAAAAACAAGCCATCACCAATTATAATTTATGACAATAAAGTTTTGGTTGGTAATGTCATTTTCCATATGGCCAAAAACTTTTACACAAACATTACATTTCTTATGATTTTTTTTTAAATTAAAATTTGTTAGTTGAAATATCCAATTGAATCATATAGTGAAAATCTTACTGATTATGAGTTTTGAATTTAGTAACACCCTCCCCAACCCACCTTATGCCCTTGGAGAAACAATTTGATTTACACATTAAAGTCTACAAAAGTTTATTAAATTTCCTTTTTTTAAATATTCAAATGAAATTCAAAATCTTACACGAGCCCCCTTCCCCTCCTTGTTTTCCAACATATGGGTTTGAATTTATAAATTAATTTCCTGGGCATGATATTATTGTTTGTATTTTTTTTAATAATTATATTAGGGACATGTTTGAAAATTTTTTTCCACAACTTGTACATCATTCTTAGAACCTAATTTAGGCAAGTTCCCAAAAGAGGTCAACCTATCATTGTGAAACTTAATGCTTTCAACTTTGATTTATTTTTTTTCAAATCCATGTTGATACAATGTATGGAAAAATTGTGAAGTTGTTGAAGAACATTGTTCTTTTTATTCCAACTCAAATTGAACTATGAGTTACTGATATTGGTTAATTTCCTTGCCACTTTTATTTACATCTAAATCAATTCTAAATTTAAAAAGACAAAGGGGTTGTTTGCAATTATGAGAGTATGCCATGGTTTGAAGTTTATAAAAGTTTTTGTCATAAGCATAAGGTTGTATTTTCTTTGATTTTATAATATTGGAGCAAACTTGATATAATTGAAAGAAAATATGTATGTATATATTTGAAATAAATTGATTTTTGTGTGTAAGGTGAAATATAATTACACAATTTTGTAATTGTGATGTTGAGAAAATGATTTCTTCTTATGTTAAGTTGGTGAACCAAAATATAAAAATGGTAAGTTTGATGACAACCATCACCGATCTTGAATGTTTTCAGGTACACTCCACATGGGGAGGGGGAAATGAATGAGGACCCCATTCACTACCAAGGGTTGGAGGACACATAAATCATCAATTATACTTTTCCATTTTGTCTTGTTTTAATCACATTATATTCTTGTTGTAACAAGTTGTTGTTAATGTTTACATGCACCTTGTCTTTTTGTAATTGAATTGAATTTAAATATCTTTGTGGGTTGTAGTGTACTAGTAAATGGATCAATTTATGGTTATTCTTGATGTTTAAGTTTTCGTATATTGAAATATTGAAGTAAATGGTGTTTTGATTTATGTTGGGATGGATTTATTTATCCACAATAGATTTGTTACATAAGGTATGAAAAAAGTTAAAGAATATACTAATGAACTATATATATATATATATATATATATATATATGGTGTGTTTAATATTTGTTGGGATCCATATTTTGGAAAGAGTGCAAATAATGTATATTTATCAATTTACTATATCACTTATGATTTCAATATATTTAGAAAATAAATTGAATTCCAAGTTACATTATGATAATTGATAAGTTAATTCAAGTTAGAACTTCTTTTTGGTCTTTTGTGTTGGAAGGTTTGTTAATTCCTTCATTGTACATAGGTTGTTAAATGTGTTCAACCTAAGTACAATTACTAAATTATAAAATTTTGGGTTGAAGAGTCTAATATATTATTTAAGGCATCAAAAAATGCTTCCATGTTGAAAGGTATGGGCTTTCAAATTTACAATTCATTATTGCAATGGTTGAAATTTGTCATAATAGGTGAATTAAAAAAAAAATGCAAAATGTATGTGAATCCATTTAAATCCCACGTCATTCATATAATCACAATAAAATAACATACAATTGGGGAAAATATATGTTGAGTATTACCATGTTTTCTATTAAGTTTATATGAATTTAGTTCCAAAAAAACTAAGAGTAGATCTAAAAAGTATTTTTGAAATTGATTACATAATATTAGTAACATAAAATTGGTTTAATATGTGTTCAAATTTAGTTTTAACTTAAAACTTTTAATGAAATAAATATGTATTAAGTTAAGATATGAAGATCATCCTATATTCAAAGGCCTCATCAAAAATAAATTTACATCATTTTTGATAAAAACATGTTTGACACCTAATTGAAACAAAAGTCAACATTGCAAAAATAAAGATTGTAAGTAGATTGCATTTTTAAAAATCAACTAAAAACCTATTCAAACACTGTCAAATTTGAAAATTAATTCACATTAGTAAAAAAAATCTTGTCTTTGATCATTTAATTAAACACATTTAATTTTTCGCAATTTGTTTTGTTGACATTTTATTGGGCAAATTGCATCTAATTTTGACAAGGTAATCCAAATTTGTTCATGTTAATTTGCTTACACCTCAACTTGAGTTTTTATTTCTTTTAATAATCATGCAATAGTGTATGATTAGCTTGAGATTAAAAACTAACATAAACCATGATATGGTGAAATCTCAACTTGATATGTATTTTACTTATAGGGTTAGGGTTTAGTATATTTTGATAATTTTTTTTCTTCCTTTCCTTCCATCCAAACCCCCACTTTCCCCTTCCTCTCTCAAATTATCATGTTTTCATTTTCTTCCTTCTATCACCTTTCCACCATTTTCCTTCCCCATCCCAAAGTGAACCTTAGGAACCTTTTGTGTGACAAAACTTTCATATTTATTCAATTTAAAAAATATATATTTCAAAACTAAAAATAAATTATCTACCTACATTGATATGCTTGATTTTAGCCTCAACAAAAGAGATATCATTCAAAAGACCATAAATATCATTTTAAACATCTAATGGAAAGCATTGGAAAAATTCATCTAGATTTTTGCCTTTTTCAAAGAAGCCCTACAATTTTTTATGTGACAATATTTATCATAACTTGGATATAGGTAGTTAAAAAAATTGAAGGAATATTTCTTTGTTGGGTATGTACTTGTCTTGCAACAGGATTGAACCTAATGTTGCATTTTGTGTTACGCCTACAACCCCAAATTTAAGATTTTGAAAATTTGAAATATAAAATGATCTTGAATATGACAAGAAAACATGGGAGGGGGCTTTGCACCACTTGGTTTAATAGTTACAAAGACAAAAAAATATTCAAAGGGGAAACATTGGTAACTATTCGAATATTGCAATATTAAAAAAATAGTGATTTTAAAAAACAATTAGCAAAATTAGTAAAATTTAATTTAGAAAAACAAGATGTGTTATACACAATGGCCTTGCCATTCATTTAATATAAAAAATGGATATTGTATATGATAATTGGTCATAGTTACAAGATAATTGGTCAAGTTATATATTAATTTTTGCATATGAAGGATGCCTTAACCATTTTTGGAAAAGGTAGTTTCATATTTAGTTTTGTGCATTATGGATTGGTGACAAAGTCACTTGGGGCTAGGTGCACATTTGAGGAGGTGGCAAAGGAAAAAATGTCAAAAGATGAATGTGATTCCTTTTACAACCAATTAGGATGAATAATCTCACTTAGTTTCTAGAGGCCAAAGTCCCTTGAAGCTACTATATTCTATAATGATTCTCAACACAATTTTCTTACCTTACATGGCATGGTCAACAAAAATCAAATAAATTTCTCAATTTTTTTATTAATTAATTAATTAAAATTCTTTTGTGTTGAAAACAAAAACATTATATATCAATGACCATGCATATAAAGTTAAGACATGCAATGATAGGAATGAAGTTGATTGATGGGTACAAACATTAAAAAACATGGGATTTCTTAACATTCTATTGAAGGATGACAACCTACATGAAAACATGCAAAAATATTAAATGGAAATGCATGTTTTGAGCTTGTAAAACACAACTTAACATTCATTGGTGACTTTAAACAAAAGAATTATATAATAATCATGTGTTTGAATTGTTGAAATGCAAATCCAAGATGCATTAATTATTGTTGTGTTTATGTTTACAATCTTCATAACACACATGGCATGGTGTTTTAAAAATAAGATGTTTGTACTTGAATTGATTTAAAACATGTGGTTATAACACATTGATCTATTGGATGAACTAGTATATGATAATTTGAATCACATTAATGAATGGTGAAGTGAATAGGAACCTTGCCCCAATACATGAAAGCCTTGCAACTAAAAGCAATGGATGGAAAAATGAATAATGATGGTCATGCCATTTAGAAAATATTTGAGTGGGATGTGAATTTCAATAGTGGAAATCTTTAACAAATGGGTATATTATTAAATGAATAGGTTATTGAATGTTTATGACATTATAAATCTAAGAAAAATATACAAATGGGGATCAAAATAGTTTAGAAAAATCAAAATCCCAAAGCTCTAAATAGGAGTTTTGTAACTTTGTAGTCCAATTGGTTTCAATTGAATGGTTTTTGTAGGTGGTGAAAAACTTCACAAATTGTATAACTCTATAGGATTTACATTCTCAACTTTCACAAAGTTTTTCAATAAAAGGATTTACAACTTTTAAAAAGTTCAAACAAAACATGATTCAAAGCTTCGAACCAACAATCTGTTAAGAAGGGAAATTATAGTTTTTAGTAATGAAATAATTCACTCTAGAGTAATAAGAAACACAACAAATTCTTATTTACCGATATTGTTCTAAAAATATTTCTTTTAAAATGTTTTAAATAATATAAAGAAAAAACCCCTTTAAACTACAAAATTGGGGGTTTAATTACCTTGCCAAAAGGTGGTGTGAATTGTTTTGAAAGGCTACCAAAGTGGTTTTAGTAAAGGCAATGTCGACCAAATGTTTGGTCAATACTCCTCTTGAGCCTCCAATGACATTTTCAAATGGTCACCATCCTCGAACTAACCTTTAAAACATTTAAAAACTTATTATATTGGTAGTCCAAGTTTCTAATAACTACTAAAAGAACAAAACTTTCAAAGTTTTTTTTTTTCAACATCATCCCCCTTCCTATTTGAGATTACATCCTCATAATTCCTAGTTAAGGGGTTGAATTACTAATCCTTGGGTTTGGATCTAGCTATGGAAAAACCCTTAAGTCCTTTGATTGTTTTTGGCACTCAAACTTTCTCACACAAACACACATAGAACACATCCTCTTTCATATAGACATAATTTTTTTCTCTTTCTCTTTTTGTATTTTAAATCTTAAAACACACATGAACAAATAAACATGAATGAACCACAATAAAATTTTCGTGGGCACAAACAATTGTAACATGCACAAACTTGGGACCAAACTAATGCGACCATGAGTTTTGGTCCAAAATTGAATTTCATGCTTCATTGACTTTGGAAACGATTGTTGCAAACAACAAAATCCCTTTGTTTATATTTCATAGCATGTTCCAAATTTCACCCCTTAATGTTGCATTGAAATTGGAGGTTTCAATGCCTTTTTTGAAGGATTTTACAAATGATTATGTTTATAATCCAAGTTTTAGGAAATGACATTCCAATTGGTCATGCATCAACCTATAATATAAAACTAAGACTTGATTTCAAATGTAATGCCAAATGATATAAGGTTAAAAAATGATATAGAAAACAAGTTCTTTATTTTATTTGTGAAATATTTGAATGAAAGGAAACACAAATCCATGAAGGGATCTATTATGGGTGGTGATTCCAAATTTCAAAATCAACATGGCCAATGCACATGTTTCAACCATGACATTTTAATCTTTTTATGCCAAAAAAATCATGATTTAATATAATTTCTACACACTAATTCATTTTTCAAAATGTCAAGTATGACAAAACGTTTTTTAAATAATCCTTTATAGTTATGTTTTCCTTTTCAATTTTAACTTGTTGGTTTTGGGAGCTCTTTTAATACTATGATAAATATTAATAAAATCAATGTCAAAATTGTCTTTCACATATCATTTTAATGATTTCAAGGCAATAATATGAGTCCAAGCTCTTTGGTCGGTTCCCCAATGTGATTTGAGTGAATTATTTTAAGTAATCCCCACCAAGAGGTTGGAGATAAATCCACAAGTGAGTCATAATTACAACTTCCACACATTACTAGTGGAGCTCGAAATATTCAATAAAAATGACTAAACACCACTAGATTCCCAAGCTTTCAATTTTTGGCCATTTATCATTTTTTTTTACCTTAAAAAATTATTAAGTTCCAAGTGTAAAACATTAAAGAAAAAATTGACACAAATAACTTAAAATCGTATGGCCTTGAGCATTTCATACTCAAATCATGTAACATTGCCTACTTCTTCATTGTCATGCTAATATTTTATTGTTGAATAATTAGTAACCTACATTAGATATTAACCCCACCCATGCCCCCACCTCCCCCTTCTTTTTTTACCAAATGGCTATTACATACATGCAAGTTTATGATGTTCAATGAATAAATATTCAATATTCAATTGTGTTAATTTAAAATAAGGTATTGTACACAAGGGTTAGAGTGGTAATCAAGTGTTGAAATATATATTTTTATGGCATCCATGACTTTGGCACTCCACTTTTAATTTCCAAACATTTTGATATTGTCTCTTTAGTTTTTCAACATTAGTTTCTTGGTTTTGTCAAGTTTTGCCCACACACTAAACTCTAGGTCCACACATCAAACTATGTGTTATTCACAATGGTTCATGTCAATTCACTTTTTTATAATTTTTCATATTTAGGTGAAAGTCTTGAACAATGGAGTTCTCTTGCATGTTTTCTATCTAATTAGTTCAAGAATTTACTTGCCATATTTAATTTTACAAATATCTTAAATATTAGACAAAATGATTAAAAATTTTCTTAAAAAATCTAACATTTTTCTAAAATTTCCAAGATTTTTATGTACATTCAATATTTATTAATTAATGCCTAATTTGGCCCATGGGTAGGGTAATTTAGAATGAACATGTGTAACTACATCTTTAACAAACTCATGTTCTTGATATTTAGCCATAAGATGTTTGACTCCCCCCCCCCCAACTAGTTCATAATTAAAAAAACCTTTGTTGTGCTTCATTTGCATTCATAGACATGATGTGTTGCTCAAGATAAGCGCAACTTGCAATGTTGCCCGTGTAACAATTACAACAATTTTGCAAAAGTTGAATATCTAGAAAGCCTTTTGTTTCCATAAATCCACTTTACTCAAGCTTCAACCCTATGCCTTTTCCCCTTGTGTTAGCTTAATATCATTAACAACCTTTCAAAGTCAAAAAAAAACTTGAGCTTCCATCCCTAAACTAGTTTTTGTTGTCTCTTCACAACCTTGCTCCTTTTATTAAATTGGTAGATTAGACTCCCAAAAAATCTACTTTTTATTGTTTCACCTAGTTGTGAAACCTAGAGCTAGCCATGATATATAGTCTAGCTTCTGACCTAAAAATGTGTTTATTGAAGGGTTAAAGCCATGTCCTTCTTTTCATAGGTGGAGGTGGAGCTCTTGAGAGTGGGGAAGAATTTCTTCTAACTTGGTGTCATTAATGAAAACCAATAGTTAATTATGGGAACTTGCAAAGGCAAATATTTCATCTACAAAAGGGTGAGTGAATTTTCCAAATAAGGTCTCCCATGTATGTGCAAATGTCATCCGTGATTAATTTCAGCATGGAAATATAAGGTTGATTTTGGGTTATTCCTAAATAAATTTAGAAAGTTGGGTAGAAGAAATCATTTGTGGTGGAAACTTGTTGTAAGGTTGATTTTGGGTTATTCTTTAAGAAATTTAGAGAGTTGGGTAGAAGAAATCATTTGTGATGAAACTAGTTGTAAGGTTGATTTTGGGTTATTCTTTACGAAATTTAGAAAGTTGGGTCGAAGAAATCATTTGTGATGAAACTTGTTGTAAGGTTGATTTTGGGTTATACTTTAAGAAATCTAGAAAGTTGGGTAGATGAAATCATTTGTGATGAAACTTGTTGTAAGGTTGATTTTGAGTTATATCTAAAAAAAATTAGAAAGTTGGGTAGAAGAAACCATTTGTGATGAAACTAGTT
>Ga0116231_10011700_pt1 | contig 13328 bp, 11 predicted proteins | sample S1TSphgellanicum_2_FD_89695 | JGI IMG/M metagenome (GOLD analysis project Ga0116231, IMG submission 89695) | Host-associated microbial communities from peat moss isolated from Minnesota, USA - S1T2_Fd - Sphagnum magellanicum MG | ecosystem: Host-associated > Plants > Peat moss > Unclassified... | reverse complement strand
TGTGGGTTGTGTGCAGGCCCGTGTGAGTGACTAAAGCTTGTCAACTCTTCCTAGTCCCATCCCGGAACTCCAACCCGCCCCTCTACCCCTCAAAGGGTTGTGAACTAGGGAGCGTGCTCCAACTCCTCCTTATTCCGTTGCTTTCTACTTGGGCTCACATTTGAGTCCCTTGAGGAGTTGGGAGTGCGTCACGTGGGCTCACCAAGCATCACAGATGCTGTTTTGGAATCAATCATTGGCGTTGCTCGAATCCTCACCAATTATTTATGCTTGACTTTGTGGCTGCAACAAACGTGGATGAGGAGGTTGACCCAGATATGGAAGTTGTGGGAGCAACAAAAGATGACGATCTGGAAGCCGCTGATGGGAAGCAAACTCGAAAAAGGGGCCTGCTCAAATACTATGGTAGACAACAGCAGCTAGAATTGGTTTTGGCTGCTCAAGAATTATCTGAGCTCAGAGATCGATCCAACAGGATCGGGAAAGGAGGAAGACTGTGGTTTGGAAACAAAGGACATTGACATCTGGAGAGATGCGACCTGTATGGCGCTGCTGAGAGAAGGAATGCTGCTAGACACAATTGAGCTTGAGGAGGGCAAAAGGGCTAGAAAGCGAGCAAGCAACTACTGCTGGAAGGAGCAGAGGCTCTACTTCAAGGAACTACAGTGGAGCTACATTGTTTCTAATCCTGATTTTTGCAACCATCACTGGTTTGGCTACGCATTACTCTCATTTACTGCTGGAATGCATGGCGGCTGCTTCTGGAGGGCCAAGGAGGCTCATCGCGCGTGAAGAAGATGACACGCGATTATGGTTTGGGGAGGTGTTGCAATCATGATTTGAGGCGGTGGGTCGCGTATGGCGGCGGTGGAGCTGGTAATTCGGAGGCTTGGAGAAGGGTTTTGAAGGGGTAGGCAAGAGAAGAAAAAAAGAAAAGAAAAAGGTTTTTGGGAGAGAAGGAGCTGCATCAGGAAGCGAAGTTTTTGGAGAGAGAGCAGGAGTGGAAGAGCAAGGCAAATTGTGTTAGACGTTTAGAGAAATGTGTAGGTCGAGGTGTGGATCAGTTGTTTTTGAGAAGTTTGGACTGGTTACAAATTTTTTCCGTTGCGCCAGTAACCAACCAAGTAGTTGGAATTGGCATCCGGAAGCTAAGCTTTGAAGAAGTAACAAAGCAAGGCTAGGAACCAGAGATAGATTGAAATCGTTTGTATGAACTGCTAGGATCTGAGAGGAATGTTGGGAGGATGGCCCTCAGCTATCTGTACATTTGACGTTTTTGTACATGTTCGCACTTTCCATGTTTGTAGTAAACGAGCTTCAGGTCAAGAAAAGCGTTGTCAGGGTCTTGCTGTTGCATTCTATTAATAAAACAAGTTTGTGGTTTTGCTGATCATGTGTATGCCAAGAGTCACTAGTCGAAAGGACCAAGTCCTATGAGCTATCCGATTGATGTCAGATCGGTAGAAATTATAGTGCAATTCGAGTCTGTGTACTCTGTGAATAAAATTCAAGGTTCTGAATTCCATGATCGGAGTGGTGAATGTTCCAAGAATGTAATTTGTGTGTGTTTGAAGATCTAGGCGTGCACACCGATTGAGTCTTGAGCAGAGTCTGAGAAGAGAAGGAAGATTAAGCGCCGCGATTTAGTTTCGGGACATCAGGAATTAGCGATCCGTGAGGATCTGTGTGTTGCCAAGGTGTTCAATGAGATTGTGCACCCTCCTTTTTTGGTTACAGCAACTCCTCAAAGCTTATCATCATCATTCTTTAGTTTTTTTTTTTTCAATTAATGTTGCATAAGTGGCATCAAATTTCAAGCTTGTTGTCATGTGTTTTTTTTTGTTTTATGTTTTTTTGTGAGACAAGGGCAATGTAATGCTTTAAGCTAGTTAACATTCTATCTAGTTTTTGTTTAATTTGTGTTGTCGTACAATGGTGACAATGAGTTCCAAGGTCATTATTGTTATAATTTTTTTTTGTTTATTTGCTACAAGTAACATGACAACACATTGTGAATTCAACATCATCAAGGTTTTTTATTTGGTTGTGCTACAAGGGTGACCATGAATTTCAAGCTTGTTATCATTTAGTTCTTTCTTTTTTTTGTTTACAAACATGGTTGTAAGTAGCTCTAAACTATAATTATATCATATTTTGTTTATAATGTGTTACAAATGTGACGGCAAGTTTTAAGCTTGACATTGTTATGTTTTTCATTTTTGGTTATTTTATTGTTGTGAACACAACATCAACAAGCTTTAAGCTCATCATCATCAATATTCCCAAGTGAAAAACACTTTGGGAGTTGTAAATTTATAAGAGTCCTAAAGTTGTAAAATAAAAGTTCAAATGACATATGATGTCAAAATTAGACCTTCAATATGGCATTGGAAATGTTGTGGAAAATAATTATCAAAAGTGGGTTCACATTTTTTATTTGGAGTTATGAAATAAAAGTTATGGCCAAAAAAATAGTCATGAGTCAATTTGGAAACTTAACTCCCAACCACAAAAGGTTAAAAAAAAGGATTAAATCACCTTTTAATTGAACATGTGATATGAAATTGGAAAGTCTCTTCAAATGCTACAACTTTCCTTTGAGAGATTTTCAATCAAAGCTTGTATGTAAGGATCATGAACCCATAAAGTCACAAGAATCATAACTTGCCAAAATCAAAAATTTTCTAGTCCGCCTTTTAGGAGTTTAGGATTCTCGGATATTCCTACCATTTTGATGCACCCCCTAATCCCATAGTATATACTACAGGAAAAAAATTGATGGTTCCTCTCCAAGTCTAAGTTGTGGTGTGTTTTATGAAAATTTTGGTTCACCCATGGTTCATATAGTCACCATTTAGATTCCAACTTGGACTAATTACATTTTTATCTTTGCATTCTAAATTAAACATGGGAATTAACATTGTTTTCACCCCACATGCTATAATCTAAATAAATTCCATGGATTTGAAAATGGAAACATAAATAAATCTAGGCCCTAACTAGCAAATATCTTCCTTTGTGTGTATCACTAGTAAGGGTCAATAAGGTCCAAATTCTTTAAGATGTACCAAAATCTTGTCACCATGTTCAATCTTTTTTACCTTGTCATTTTTACCATGTAATGACACATTTATGGAAGATTATGACCAAATCTAAAATTGTAATGGTCTAAAATATGGTAGTTATGAAATATTTGACACTTTTTGATTCATTATTTTTATGGGGATCAAAATATAGGGTAAAAAAAGACTAGATTAAAAACTAGGTCCTTTTCATCCTGGGTGGCACATTTTAAAAGATTTTGACTTGATGATTATTAATTTTTTCATCCACCAATGGAATCTATTCCCCCCCAACAATAATATCTTCCTTATTTTTAAATAAAAACTCAATAAACTATTTATTAGTGTGGCATATGTTTTGGGTTTAAGGAGGACATGTAAAAACTAGATTTTTTTATGGCTTTGAGCAATGACCATCAAGTTGAAACTTGATTAAGATGCCACGGTTGTCAACAATTTAATATTCCAACTACAAGAAAAACAAGGATTACAATGTTATAAATTTTTAATAAAAAATTCAAGTAGACCAATTTGCTAACCTTGGGCTATGCAGGATGTTGATGTTCACCTAACTTTAAACAAACAATTATTTTTTAAGTTTGATGTCATCCTTTTTGGGACTTGGAATGGGGTTCGATTATTTCCTACATAGGAAATTTTGAAAATTTATATGTTGCATAATAGGGGAAAGTGTATATCCATATTTATGTGTGTTGCATATTAACCTTCTTCAATAGAGAAGACCATCTTGTTATGATTATAGGGGGTATACATGATTAATTAATGTGCATTCAACTATAGTCAATCATTAGCTTGAATAGAACATTGGACACAATTCCAATCATATTTTTATCAAATCGACTTCTATGCCTTGCATTTCTATAAATTGGGCAAAATGAACATGAATCTTTTCTAGAAATTTTCCATTCCGGTGTAGTCATGATCCCCCACCAATTCAATTCTAAATTGACAAGAAATTTAATTTGTTGAAGAGTCAAAATGGAATTGTTTGGTTTTTTAAACATGTAACTCAAACTAATTTTAAAACTCCAAAATTGTATCCTCCATCAAGCCTCTTTGTCTAAGTCCTTTTCAATTCCAATGAATTTTTTTCTTCCATCACAAAACACTTAAAACTCCACCAACAAAAGGAAAAAGTTGGGCTGTTGAATTTTTGGGGTGGTAGTTGCTCACTTTGAACCATAAACCACATGGGCTAGAGTGAACCAACACCCATTAGCACACCATCCACTAAATGCCCATTTATGATTGAATTGAGATGAATTCCAACAATTGAATCAACAAATGATTTCACCTTGGTCACCCATTATCCCATTGTAATTCATCCATGCATTCCAAAATTGTTCATGCATCCATTGAATATCATTTGTGAATTTTCAATGGATGAATATTACATGAACTTTCCATTCACAAGTTTTGTGGATGAAATTTGAAGGATGAATGATAAATTTCCATGGATGATGAAATTCACTTGATGAAATAAAGTTCAGATCCATGAAATATCATTAAAAGTTTTATGTCATTGATGAAATATAATTCATTCACAATTTGATTTCATCCTTTATGATTCATCCAATTTCCATGGATGATGAAATTCACTTGATGAAATAAAGTTCAAATCCGTGAAATGTCATTAAAAGTTTTATGTCATTAATGAAATATAATTCATTCACAATTTGATTTCATCCTTTATGATTCATCCAATTTCCATGGATGATGAAATTCACTTGATGAAATAAAGTTCAGATCCATGAAATGTCATTAAAAGTTTTATGTCCTTGATGAAAAAAATTCATTCACAAATTGATTTCATCCATTAATATTCATCCAAATTCCATGAATGAAAATTTGTGAACTATGATTTGTGAATTTGTACTAGATCAATGATAAGACTTTAATTGATCAAATTCAAGATGAAATAAATTTGAATATGAGATATTGTCCAAAAATGTATTTCATTATTGAAAGTTCATGTGGGTTGTCATGTTAACATCACCACTTAGTTGGTCTTTTTAAACATGAAGCAAACGTTACCTTAATTGTAATTTTTTTTTCACACAACCTTGTTCTTTTTAATTTTCAAAATGCAAGTAAATAAGTATTTGAAACAATGACTAAAACGTTCATATAAAAAATGATTATGTTAATATGAAGGCCATTGCCTAATGGTGACCAAACATGATTGTCATTGTTTGATGTGGATTGAAATCATCATCATTGTTCAATGGTAATCAAAAGTAACATCCACCATTAGGATAAAAACCAAAAGTGATTTTCACCATTCAATGGCACCAAAACAGTAGCTATTGTTGAATGGTGATAAAAATTGTTGAAATTTTATCTCCAAAATCATGATGACCAATTTTGGTAAGTTGTCATGAAAATTGACATAAAAAAATTTCATGGATGATTTGTGATAAATTTAATGAATGATGTTTCATGGATGGTACAAGATTTTGGATGAAATTTACATCATCATACATATAATCCTACCCATGGGGAGGCCACTATTTATATTTTATGGAACATTTAAGATTAAGAAAAATATTTATTAGTATGCTATGAAATAATAGTATATTTTAAGTATATTTTCATGATTAATTATAGGCACCCTATTTAAATTTAATTAAATTATATTTTATACTATTTTCAATATTATTATTGCACCTTATATGTTTTGCAAATATGTTTGAAATAAAATGGAAATAACTTCCCCATGATCCTACCACTATGGATGTACCGATTTGAACATGACACAATTCTTTTATTAAAACTACCATTGCAATGCCAAGTAGGTGGAACATAATTGAAAATTGGTAGAATGTATATGGAATCAAAACCAATTATTTATTTTGTTAAAAAAATTTGGTGTTGTTATTGATCACAAAAGGCCCCAAAAGAAAATAGAAGTTTTTTTTTGGCCTTAAAATCTAAAGTCTTGTGGTCAAAGTTATTTAGACAAAAGGTAATGCTTTGATTAAATAAAATAAAATTACAATGGTTATAGTTGGAACAATTATCAAAAAGTAGGGTGACTATTTATATTTTTTTGTCCTTTTTAAAAAGTTATATTTGAAAATTTATATTGGCAATGACATTGCCATCCATTAACAAGCAAATTGAATTTGGGTTATAGTTTTTATTTTGAATTTTTTATAATTTTTTGTCTACTTTAAAAGGCTTCATAATTCTCTAGTTTAAAACCTATATCTACTTGGGTTTCATGTTAAACTTGCACTACCAATGATGATGATTTATTTTCCATTCGACACAAATCAATTCAATCAATTCTATTTGGAACTAAAACTAGATTCAATTGGACTAATCATTTTAGTTGGAATTAAACTTGTTATAACAACTATAGAATGAATAGAACATCTTTATGGCACTTTTAAAACTTATTTTAATTATAAAATTATGATGAAGGTCACAATGTGGTGGGGTGATGATTCTTGTACGGCAAAATTAGGCACTAGTGAATGTAATTCACCACCTCCCACAAGTAATAGTCTAGGATCATATTATTTAATAATAGTTTGGAGATATGTTAATCTTTCCATGTGTCCAATAAATATATATTCTGCACTGCCTACATTTGTTTTTATAAAAATGAAACAATTAAGGTTCAAATCTAGGAGCATGGTTCCATACACTTCGCAACGCAAATTTGTTACACACATCAAGTGGTGGGCATTCTAAGAGGATCTTCAATGGTGCTCAATATATGACATTACAAAAATATTTGTCACATTCAAGTTTAGTTATTTACTTTTTTTCAACCACACCCATCAAATTAAAATTGGGACTACAAATAGTTGGAAGACACTAATAACAAAATATTTGGACCAATCATTATGATTGCCCAATCCAAAACAAGGAGAATACTTAGATTATATTTATTACATTACTTTGTCATAGGTGTTTGATCTTTTTGTGCCTTTTACTAACTTCAACCAATTGTGCAACAATCTTGGGCCAAAACCATTTTAAAGCAAAACCTACAAGGTTTGATTTTTTTCATCCAAATTTAATTTTTAAGGTCACACACTAAGCATTGGTGGAATTGTTCTAATAGACTTTGCAATGAGGTCAAGATGTCACCTTCAAACCTAAATAGGTTTTAGAAAAAGGCAAATGTACAAAAAGATGCACCTAATCAAAAAATGGATGTTGAACAAGATATAGCTCCTCCTTGGAAGAATAACCAACCCTCATGTGACATTGCTCCATCAATTGAAACATAGTCATTAATTTATGTCTCCACCCTTCAACAAGATATTAATGTCCCCCCACATGTCTCTTTTGTCAAATTTTAACCCTCTTTCATATTTAGAAAACCCAATTCATGATGCAAATAGTCCAATAAACAAAGACAACTTATTTTTATGTCATTTATATATTTTGACCACATTATGGTTGTCCTTACAATTTGCATCACTCATTAGTCTTGTAGTTTTTGCATGTAAGCTAAATAATTTACCTCAAATTGGATGGTGTAATAATTCTCAAATTTTTTTTGTGAATATTTGAAATCATTCCATGTGGTCAAAATAGGTTAATAAGCCATGGGATCTATGATAATGATAGGCAAACCTAGTAGGAAATAGTTGTAGAACAAACTTCAAGGGATCATATTTCATTTCTTCTCTAGAAATTTACATCAAAGGGACCCCTATGGTAGACATACTAGCACTTGCAAAAATGATGAGATTGGTTTTGATGCTTCTACTTCTAACAATATGCCAACCTCCTCCAATCCTTAAGAATGTACTAAGAATACATGAAATGGAATACTCCTTGTTCCGTTATCAAGCAAGGCTTTCCTTAGAAACATCCAAGACTTAATTCATTCACTAAATAACAAATATTTTCAAGAGTATGTGCAAAAATTCAAACCCTATAGGAAACTTGTCATTTGACATGTAACATGCATATTAGGTACTCAAGAACATAAAATTACCTCCTTGAATCCATTTCAACTACTAAATTTGATGTATTCCAATACTATCCCAAATTTTCATATCTTATAATAGAGGGTAAGAATTTGATATCCTCATTGATTATGAGTAGTTCTCTTTTATACAAGACCTCTTATGACATTGCAATACTTCATCTTTTTTGTAATGCAACTCCCTTGCTATACTTATTTTTCCTTGACACAATTTGAGTTTTTTTCTTCTTTGACTACTTATTGATATTTAGATTTTGGATTGTTGTATTGTTTCCTTACCCTACTCACTTTATGGTCCATAATTAGTTAATTAACTAATTGAGTTCAAGTGAATACAATTACAATTAATAGAATGTAATTCCAATTTGAATTGGATTTGAAATTCAATTCAATTGAATGCAATTCCAATCAATTGAGTTTCAATTCCAATTCAATCAATTTGCAATTGAATTTCCACTGACTTTAGTTGAATAAAAATTAAATTAAATTGAACTCCACTTTGGACATTAAATTGAATTGAATTGAATTGAATTGAAATCCCTCAACAATGGTTGTTGATTTTCAGAATCCAACACAAGAAAAAAATTCCAAAATATGTTCAAAGGCAAATAGAAAAGGAAGCACCTTCCCCCTTTGTTCAACAATTCCTTATTGAAGTGCATATTTACTTAAGAATTGGTTGACTATGTGAAATTGTCAAGTGGGCAACCACTAATGAGCTCTATACTTATTTCAAACTGATTTTGATTATCATTGTCGCTAAAATTATTTGCCAATATGATTGCAATGATTAAAAATGAGGCATATTTGAATTAAAAACCCATGTTAATGGTATGTAAATGGAACACTATGGGGGAGACATATAGACATCTCACAATTTTTTTTTTAAATGACTAACAATGACATTGCCATCCATTTGAGATTGGAACATATCTAAACCTCTTTTGTTATTATCATCATTCATTGGTAGGCATTACATATCTCTACCTTATGTATATATGTGTGATTGTATTACATAGACTTAGGTAGCAAGCAAAAGAAGAAAGATATTCTGTTTACTCCTTGAGAATGGGAGGGATCTTACACCTGAAGTAAGTATACTTGGTTCTTTTAGATGTAATATCCTTCCCACTATGTAACTCTCCCTTCTTACTTTCCATGATCTACATATGTTTAGGTTCATGATAACTTTAACCTCATGCTTTATGATAGATAAAGCCCATAGGTGGGGAACATTCCAAAATGTAGGGTAATCAACTATAACCTCATCCTATGCCAATTTATTTGGGGATGATGCTATCATGGAGCTCTACCCTACACAAACAAGCTAGATCTATGGCTTAAGGTTCCCCCCATTTAAAGATTTTATGGGATATTATTTGCTTGGCTAAATTGTGAAGTTGATTTTGCATTTTCAACTACTACACCTTGTCAAATTATCATATTGACATCCATTTCATAAGTTTGCTAAATCCAATTTGATTATTGTCATGAGGTTCACCAAATTGCCAACCACACATTGCCAAGTTGCCAACTCCATGTCACCAATGCCACATTACCAACTTGTCAAGTCTATTGAACTACCCAAAATGCTTTGAAATGTTAGAAGTTGCCCAATATTGCTTGAAATGTGTTTTTTGAGGGGCCAAATCTTGCCCCAAAAAGTAAGACAACCCAATTTTCACACATTGCCAAAGGGCTCAAGACTTTGTTTGTTTCTATTACTTTTGTTTTATTTTGTTTCATTCATGCGGGCACATCCAATCTTCATTCATAAAATTCCATCTACCAAAATTCATAACAAGATTATTTGCTAAATGTTAGTTATTTCTTGTGTTAGTTATGTTGGTTTAAAGGCTCCCTGGTTGTTTAATGCAATTGCATATCTAATGTCATTGTAATTTTGGGGTGAAAGTAAACTTCATGTGACAAGGTAACACGTAATAGGTGACATGACTTTTGTTGTTCACAAATTTTGTGACTAGATTATATTATAATCCTACATAATCCCATGTTCCCATATTACAAATCATGGATGATATGTGGATGAACTTTTATGTATGGAATAAAATTTCATGGATAATACTTATTTCATGCTGAATATGTATGAAATTTTATCCATGATAATTCATCCATTGGAGATTCATGAAAGATATCTCATGGATGCTCATCCATAAAATATGAATATTGTTTGCTCAACTATTTTGTAACTTCACTTTACCTACTTCCCAAAATGCCACTTTGCCAAATGGTGAAGTTCGGGTTACTATTTGGCTAATTTGTAAAATCAACTTTTCCAGGCTGTCAAGTCCACTTTGCCAAATCACAGAGTGAACAGTGCCCAATTATCAAGTCCATGGTGCCAAGTCAACATTCCCAACCTAGCAATTCCACACCACCAAAGCAACATTGCCAAATTGTCAAGTCCAAATTTGCTTTGTGAACTGCCCACATCATAAAAAAATTCTGGGTTGTCCAATGTCTAATTTTTTTCAGGTTTGCTGAAACTTCTGCCCAAAAAATCCCGACCCTTTCAAAATTCAAACTACCCTCTAAATTAAATTTCAACATATTGAGAGCAAATTGAAAGGTTTTGAGTTTCACAATTCATATTTTCTTTACATCCATTTTTATGAATGATGTGGATTTAAAGCCATCTTAATGGAACAGAAGTTCATCCATGAAAATTCATGAAAGTTGAAATTCATTTTAAAAATATCACTTATAAATTTATTTCATCCATGAAGTTATAGTTCATTGAGAAAAAAAAATTGGCATGAAAAGTCAATTCTTTCTTGTGGTGCATTCAATAACTCTTTTTATTTTTGTCATTCCTATATATATATGTTAATTTGGTCATCATTATTTTTTAAGAAATTGTCACATTGAGAATTGTAATAGTGTAGGGTAGAACCGCACATCACCGAATATGTACTTATCATTGAATATTGTGTTCCTCATTCTTTAACCAAATTGAACAAGTTTTGTGTTGTTGGACCTACAAATTGTAAGGTACAAATGTTCTTTGAGTGTTAGAAGTAAAGGAGCAATGCAGAAAACACAGGAAGAGGATGAACAATAGTTTGCTTCAATTTTTTTGAAGAAAATATTTTTAGACCCCTCTCTAGTTTCAGCCCTGTATCTTTCTCATTTTTCTTCTGTTTTGAGTGATTTAAAACATGATGGGTGCACCAATTAGGGTTTTACAAAAGTTCTTCGTCTTCCAGAGGCAAAGATGCAACAATCCAAAAATTTAAGCTCAAAATCCTAATTTGTTTTATTTCACCCATCATTAGACATTGAACCTCCTTACACCAAACACCCCCATATCTTCCCCATTCTTTTATGGAATGAAGCAATCTTTGTAGGGCTGGAAGTGCTAGGTGGAGGGCTACAAATGGTCTTTGAAATTCAGAAGCAGAGGAACAATGTCTGAGTAATCAACCTCCTTTGAGTTCTCAAGTGTTTGCTTACCAGCCTATCTATCCTAGTACCTGAGCTAGTTTGACATTAACAAAATAATTTATGAAATTTTTGATAAGTATCCAATACATCGTGGGTGCTTTGTTTTGTGGAGTTTGCCAAGGTCCTACAAACCCTAGTTGACATGTTCAAAGTCTATTCGAAACCTGGGTGGGGATAGGTTCTAGTGACATGTCCTAGAGACATGTTCTCTTCAGTCTAATTTCAGGACTATTTCTAGTACAACTTGTTATCCTGGGTCATTCCTGGTAACATGCATATTCATTTCAAAAGAGGTTTTGGTTTGGAAAATGTTTGTGAAGAAACATGTAAATTTGTTTCCCTATATGGCTATATCATTCTGACAACAATCATTTATGTGTACAACAATGGTCGCACCTGATGCTCCCCAAACTTTTGGTTGGTTTTAGTAGAGTGTAGCAGATGATGTCATAGTGGCATTGCTGAATGGAGGTCACAACAACTTTGAGGATGGATCTCTCACACCAACAAGAAGATGAATGCACCAATCTTGCACAACAATTTTTTTTGCTTTGAAATTTTGCCAACATGTTAAAATGTTTTTGAGGTTATGACCACTAAAAGGTTTCTTTTGAAATCTTTGAAATTTTTTACCAAAGAAGTAGGCTAGGGTTTTTGGGACTAGGTTTGCCAAATTTAAAGTGAATCCTCTTGCAGGTTGTCAAATAGCGACAAGATTATAATTTTTCTTTATTTGTCCTATAGTCAAATTTGACTAGATCCTCTTGTGAATGATTGAGAGTGTGGCTACACCACAAAAGTGAAAAGAAAACCTTGATAGTCCATTATTGCATCCTATACTCCATACACCCTAACCCAAGAAATTAGTTTTCAATTTTTTTTTTTTAAAGGGTACAAAAATGTGAGTTCTTAGAAGTGTGCATGAAAAGAATGGATGCCAGTGCATGTTGATGAAAAAGATTGAAAGTCGATGATCTTCATCATTGTTAAAATGTGCAAAAATTGTTACAATTTTTAATCCAATATCAAACAATATAAATTGAATGTCAAATTTAAATTTCTGAAAAATAATTAAATATTCGAAAATATATATACCAATCTTGTGACCTATAAATTGGGTATTTGCATTACAAAATCCCACTACCAATCAGTAGGAGCCATCCCTTTTACTGTGTTGAGCCATCCCTTTAAGCTGCTGGGGTTTTGGAGGGTTTTACGGCCATTGCAAGCGGACCGATGTTCAATCTGGAATTGTCCCACCAACAAGTGCGCAAGTGGTGGTGTGGGTGAGAGATTGCATTTGGGTCGACTTGGGACGCTCGAGAGGGAATTGCATTTGGGTTTTTGCTTGGGATGCTCTCGAATTGTGAGGAGTGGTAGCAGTTGCCAAAGGTTTCTGCAAAGCAGAAAATTCTTCTTCATCATCAGTGCAGCGAGTGCAATTGCCACGTGCAAGGTCTAAGTCTGTTCTAGACCACAAACGCAGCAGCTCCACCACCACATGGAGAGTTGGACGAGGAGGATCTTGTTGCTACGTGTCAGTCTGCACCCGCAATTTCACTTTACACATCAACAGCTTTCGAAGTACACCGCTCTTCATTCCAGACTGCCCCGAATAGAAACAAAGGCGGCACTGAGAGATCACGGCAAATGTAAGCTTTCCTGTGTTTTGCCTTCTTCTAACAATACATGTGTTTTGTTTCTTGAAAAATCTTGACCTGATTTGATTACAGTGATATCGTCCCAGTCAAATCGAGAGGCTGGATACAATCTGTGCAAAATGCAATACCTCATCCTGGCTTCTATGTGATCAGAGTTCTCGATTTGGC
>Ga0116231_10011699_pt1 | contig 13329 bp, 8 predicted proteins | sample S1TSphgellanicum_2_FD_89695 | JGI IMG/M metagenome (GOLD analysis project Ga0116231, IMG submission 89695) | Host-associated microbial communities from peat moss isolated from Minnesota, USA - S1T2_Fd - Sphagnum magellanicum MG | ecosystem: Host-associated > Plants > Peat moss > Unclassified... | reverse complement strand
TCAACACCAGCACCTTTAGCAGCAGTCACTAAACCATGAAAACCATATTTTTTCCAACCTTCAGCATACTTTCCTAGGCTGTCCTCACTTGTACTAATCAAGAGGAATGCCTGATTTGCCCTTAACCTCATTTTGGAGATGTGATCACATTTACTGTGTACTTCAAGTTGGAAGAGGGTTCGACTGGGATGAAGTAATGCCTCTCGATGAAACATTATGAGAGCATCATAACGTGTCCAATTGACAAAAAAGAAAGAAGAAAAAACAGTTGAGATACCTACAGCATCACAAGCACATATGTGCTTGTCAAAGACTTGCACACTGCCATTGTTCTGGAAAATGGCAGATATGTGCCATTGGAGCTATGAAGGGATAAATATAATTTGGACCCAATCACAGAAACTTCTTGCTCAGAACATAGAAAGAAGGGTTCTATGAAGTTAGTTGCACCAAGTTGATAAGAAAGGTGAAAGATGACTAAGTATGGTGCATGACATCATTTTCTCATCACTGACCACTTTCCAGTTTCCGTAGCAATAAAATCTACTTTCCAAAAGAAGAATCTTCTCCAGATAGTAGCATAACAGTCTACATTCCTGGCTTATTAGCAAAATTGTTGCACCCATTTCATGCAAAAGGAGGGGCTCTTGAGACCATCCATTTTCAACCAGTGCAACGGAATATCCAAATATTCAGGAATGCAGTTACAGTGAGGCAGCAAAAGCATACATACAGGTGCTGGATACCACTATCCTAAAGGCATCTTTGCTTCTGCAAAATACTGAAGAATGGGCGGGGGAAGTGCATACCTTAGGAAGCCAGTTCCAGCACTCATTCCAAAGGCAAGTCTTCAACCCGGTGGAATATGAGGTATATGTTATTCACTTGACAGTTAGACCATAGGCATGATATGCACCATGCAGAGCCTAAAGTAAGCTTGCATGCACATTTTGCAAATGCCCATCTTGCACAAGACCTTTAGTTCGAGAAGGCAGCAGCTCACCTACACTTTTATCTAGCTGACCCAAGTCCTTAAAATACAACAGAAAGTCTAAATGTGTATTCTTCCATAAGAAAATCTGTTCCCTCCTGTACCAATCCTGCTTCAAGAGGTGTGAAGGAGGAATGTTGATAGTAATTGCCATCCAGTGGCCCTCCATTGTAGGCCTTGACCAACTCTGCAGCTATCAAGCGCATCTGCAGAGCACAAAGTCATGTCAGAAGGCTTTCCCAAAACAAATCAGGGGACAAAACCCAAAGCAAACATATGAAAGCAAACCAGACCAGCTGAGGATGACAGAAATACACTGACAAGCATTCCCGATCTAATCATGCAATAAGCATCTTCTAGGGTTTAGGACCCTGTACATGGCTAAGCCATTCCTAGCTCCTAAGATCGGCTGCAGAAAGATGTCAAAACCCTATGTCCCTGTTTCTTGGAAAACCTACTTCAGCATTGTACAGCTCTCATGGTGAACATCAAGCTCACCTTCTAATGTGACCAGAAACTGAGGAAGGAGGAGTAAGTTGGTTTCTTTTTTCAGAAAAATTATGCTATTGTTTTAACATTTGACTGGCATCAGGATTGTTCATGTGCTGCAAGAACTCCACAAAGATTTTAGGGTTCTAGATCAGAACACACATCATGATGAAGATTGAAGAAGGCAGAGAAATCTGGAGTTTTCTTCTTTTTTCATGCTTCAGTTTCTGAGTAAGAATTCAACATACATTTTTAGGGTTCTAGATCAGAACACACATCACAATGAAGACTGATCATCTGAATGAATAGGAGTAAAAAAATAGGCTGGCCTTGCCATGCCATGCACAAATTCATGCAGCACAGGAACAATCCTAATGCCAATCAAATATCCTGTTTGAAGCAGCAAGAAGAAAAAAAATTCACAACCAATCACCAAGCTGAGAAACATTCCTCTTTCGGTGTGAATTTATGCAGAAATTGATATCAATGGGCTTACTTGTTTGTAGGAGCATCCATTGCCTGGAATGAAGAGGACAGGGACACCCAAGAGCTTGACGAGATGCAACTAGTAGTCGATCTTCTTCCAACCCTCATGATAGAGACAAAGGCCGTATTTCTCTTTGGAGGAGGAGGAGGAGGAGGAAGCAGTAGTGGTGGGAGTCAACACTGGAGTATAGGTCGGGTACATATATGTCATGTCGCATCCATTCAGCAAGGGCTTGTGCAACTTATGGCAGCAAGAAAAACTAAACCCTAGGACTAAATCTTTTGATGCTGCCACCGCCATTGCTATAACATGGTAACGATTGTGATTGAGCTTGCATATAATTATGAACTGTGAAAAAAAATCTTTGCTCTGAAAACTTAGATTGAATTTTGAGCCTTCAAGCCTACCTCCACTAAAAAAAAAGGGGTAGTGAGGAAGTGGGGAAGTTCAAAGAAACACAGAGCTTCATTCAACAGACCTAACCCACAGCGGGTTCTGTTCGACTGGTGCATTGGTGGGTGCTGGGTCACTCCAGCCCTCCACCATGGCTGCTTTCTCAGCAGCCGAACGATCTCTTACGGAACTGCTTATGAGTTGTGAGTCATGGAAACGGCCTTTCCGACGAGGGCACAACGCTCCCACTCACACCTTCAGGCGTATGCACCCCGTCCAAATTCAAATCAAAACCAGGTATCAGAATATCCATCTTCGACATCTCGTCCGGGCTACACACGTATAACGGCAGGTCGACTAACGAAGGCAGCCCGTCGCTATCACTCCAGTTCACGCCGTCCTCAGCAAATGTTGACTCATGTGGCGTTGCTTGCGATGGATTGTAACAAACAAGCTGCGTCACTTCGACTGCCGCGTCGCTTACAAGCTTGGAATCTGCCGACAACGAGAGAGAGCTCACCTCCAGAGCCGACGCCCCCGCAAGTCTTTCGGCACCTGCTGCAGCAGACGTCACAAGAGTGACCTCAATGTCAGAGGTAGCTCCAGCTTCTTCCCTATCGCCTGCAAGTACCACAAGCTGGTTCGTTGAAGTGCGTGCTTCGAAGATCAGAACATTGGGCTTCAGCTCCCGATTGCGCATCGCATACTGATTCGCTTTCTCCTTCAGGAACGCCTCAAAATCCTTTGTCATCGGCTTGTTCTTGAACTTTGGAGGACAATTTTCGAAAAAACCTTCTGGATAGTCGAAATAGTATGTGGGATTACCCAGGAAGTGTTGTGCAGCATCGAAAGCAAGCATGGCTGCCTCCTCTGTGGCAAAAGAACCAATCCACACCCGTGTGGAACGCGTCCAGTTCGACGCGCGGAAACGAAACTCCACCACCCATTTTCCCTGCCGCTGGCGAACTCCTAGGCTGCCGACAACGCTTCGACGCACGGGTCGCGCAGGCAGCTCCTGCAAACCTGCACGCCGTTCTTGCACCGGGTGCTTGGGCTTGCGAATTGCTGAACAGCCGAAAACCTTTGCACGAACGCGTTGTGGCTGAGGCAGCCGACAACCAGCTTCATCGCCGTCACGACTTCGCTCCTCCTCCATCCCCCAAACTGCATCCAAACTGCTTCCAAGCTTCGAGGTAGTAGTACCTAATGCATCAAAAATCAAAACAAATATCTTCTAAAACTCCTCTATCCAACAGACATCTCACTGACTTCTGGAACTATGAATTAGCTCTGAATTTGTAGAAGGGAAGGCACTGCTAAACCCTAAATCCTAAAAGCATTGAAAAAAAGAGAAGAGCAAGGCCGAGGGTAGCTTTGCGGGATAGATGGGTGGCCGGGTGCAAGTGAAAACCACCTTAACAACCCTCATATACGATAAAATGAAACCATTTGTTACTTAAATGTATTGTAAGGATACTGTCTACATCTGCAGTCTAAGGATGAGATTCTTGCAGATAGTTGGGCTTCTCCATTTTATGGGAGGGGGAGGGGGAGGGGTGGGGGGATGGGGAGAGGGCGGGGTTTCTTTCCTCGTAATAGACTTTGATATTTTCATGCCAAAAAAAAAAAAAGAACTCATCATGTTTAGAGTTTTAAGGACAGACTTGAGAAGAGATAATAAAAAAAAAACTTGAAAGTAGAACTAAAAAAGATTTTATTGACGTTTTCTTGCTTTGCACCTTTTTGTTTTGCTTTTTTGTTGGGACTTTTGCATAATTTTGTACAATGAAAAGAATTAAGCACTGTCGGATGATGGAAAATTATCATGTATGACTTTGAGGGAGGGAAGAAATATCTTACTCGTCGTTATCATCGTCAGTATTACTTTTTCTAAGTTTTGCTTTGGTAGAAGTGGGTGCTGATATTGGATGGACGTCTATCCATCTTTAAGTGGTAAACCCAATTCTTCATGGGTGGGGCAACTATTTTGGGATTGGAACTTTCTTCGCAAAAAAAGCAATTGGTTTCGTACTAGAGCAAGATATAACCTTTAAAAGTTTTAATACTAATCAATTGAAAAAAATGAATCAATCTTATGTATGTTTCTTGAGAGAAATTAGTGTCGGTTTCCCTTTTGTAAACTGAGGACAGAGCCCCAGGTCCAGGGCAGATGCCTACCTCTTCATAACAAAGTAGGTGATCTAACAGATCACCTTTTGCCCTTGCCTTAAAGGTAAGGCCACAGTGAACCAGCACCCACCAACGCACCATCCATTGGGTTGGTTTAGGGTTTAGGAGTTCTAAGTTTAGGTTTACTAAGTTGTGGATGAACCTCAACTCAGTTTATATTTGGTTTCACCTTGGGAACCAATTCTGTAGGAAATAGGTCTCTTATAGGTAGATCAGTAGGCAAGTAGGTAACTATTAGGTAAGTAGATGGTTTATACATAGGTAACGGCTGTTTTTACTACCTACCTGATAACAACCTGTTTGTGGGCTGTTATTAGGCAGGTAGTAAAAAAAAAAAGCATTGAGCTAACCACCATGGTTACCTATGCAACTGGAACCCAACAGAAAACTGTTTCCTGACCACTAGCCATTTCGGGGATTCTAAACAGACACGGGCGGTGGGGGTGTGGGTGGGGCATAGGGGCAAAGGAATCCTTCCGTATTGGGGAGGGAAGCATATTTAGGCTCCCTCCAAATATTGGGGAGTGCCACATGTCTCCAAAATATTTGGTGATGGGCCAATCAAATGGCTCCTTCTGAGGAGACCCAAAAACAACGAGAAATGTGGGCACACCGTGACGCAAGGCTAATTAGTAGAAGCATGATTAAAATTATAAATAAGTACACCCGCGTTATAATGGGCTGCCCTGCGAACGTGGTAACGTGGGTGGGACAAGAAAACCATAGTAAGAGCGGCAGGTACTTTTTCAATAACCAGCCGACCATGTGGACTGTGTTTTTTGGTAAAAAGCCTCTCTGTGAGGGTAACCAGTTCGGTGAAGTGCCTCTTTAGGAAACCTCAGTACGACGAGTCCTGTTGGACTGGGGGAAAAGACATGGCAGCTGCAATATTTGGGTGGTAACTTGTTGTGTAGGTGGCGTTGGATTTCGTAGAGTAGTGGTGACAGAGTCTAAGACTATAGCAAAGTTAAGGTTTGTCGGTGGCATAACACCCTACCCAGGAACTCTAGGTGGTTTTTCAATTTTTTTTTCCTTTTTTCATTCACTTAGTTTTTGCATGGTTGCTTTCCTAGATCTGACATTGCCTAGTAGGTAGTCTTTAGAAAGTGAGGCATATCTGTAATTTTGTTCCCAGTAAACATCTTTCATCATGGGCATAAAACATTTCATGTCCTCTAGTTCGTCATGTCACACCAAATTTTATAGTTATCACCACTCATTTGTTTTTTTTCTGCCCTAGCACAAACTTGTTCTCCACTTCATCTCCTATGCACATCTCACACGACCCTTTCTTGCCCCCTATCACTTTAACACCCCAAGTGTCACCTGTGAATTCCCCCTACCAAACCCTAGCCCTTCATGCAAACTTGACGTCCCAACCTTACACCTTCCCAATCCCCATCAATAATACACATGTGAGACCTTTTCCCCATCTATTACACCGACCCCCACAGTTGTTCATGATCAAACCCTGCAACCAACCCCCATTTCCCCACCACGCATGTAATTTTCACCTACAACCTCTTGCCCCAATTGTGGGCATTAGTTGACCCTTCGAAGGTTAGTCCATCATCAACATTCCTATCAAGCATCCAATTCATCTAATCCAAACCCATGTGATCATCCTGATTCAAGACCTTCCCCTACTTCCACCTCGCATGCATTAGCTTAGCCTTAGGTTTCAACATAGGATGTCCTCGAGTCCTTCCATTTAGGTTTTCATCATCTTCAATTGTACAATTGCATCCCTACTACTTTACAACGTGATGTACAAGTGGCATTTCATTTTCCATTAAATAAGCTCAGACAAAACCCCTATGATGTTGCAGCTTGACATTTGCTCCTCTTGTTGCCACAATGGTGTCTTTTTTTGCCCCCTTGAGGTGGAATTATTAGGCATAGAAAAACATAAATTCGACTCAAACACTTTTTAGTGGATGATTGGGAAAACTTGTAGGATTTTATTTTTTTTCGAACCCAAGCCTTGACAACAAGTTTGAGTTCAATGCTTCCTCCCCAACATGATTTTTCAATTCATAAATGCCTTCTATTTAGTTTAGGTTATAGTTGTGGTGTGCTTATAAATACATTTTTACAAGGTTTTGATGAATATTTTGATGCAAGGTTGTTTTAGGTCAATTTTGTTAGATTCACAATTGTTATAAATAATTAAATTTTCTTTTCTTTTACAACTTCTAAGAAGAGGTTGCCATTTATTGTTAAATCCCTTTTGAGATTTTCACTAATGATGGTACATCAAAAAATTCAAAACAAAACACTAGTTGGTGTGTTCTACAATATTTTTTCAACAAATTTTATGATGCAACCAAAGTGACAACCATCCATAAAAAAGTTTGCCCAAATATATGGGTGATTGAAACCCCCAAAAAAATAACTCCATTTTTTTTTTATCTTTTTGAAGAAATTTTGTGAGTAAAAATTAGGAATGGCCATGGGTCAATAGAAAAATTTGGGATTCCTCCTATATTTTGGTGACACACTAAGACTTATTGTCCAAATATGGTGACTTCAAAAGAAAAAAAATCCTCATAATGTGATAACTTGGGCCCCATTGTTTCCAAAAAAAGGATCTTTTTTATCATTCACAACTCCATTATTTTTCCCACCACAATATGAAAATTCACCCCCCCAAAAAAAATTGAATACAACCCACAATTAAAAAAATTAGTGGACTAAATTGTTGTAATTGATTTGTAATATTTGATTCATCTTTTTTTTTGAATGATCACCACTTTAAATGTTTTTTTCAAAACATTTTGTGGCATGTCAAGCCCTCCAAGTGTTCTTTGTGTGCATTCAAATAAATCACAAGCTTATACTCCAAAAATGATTCATAAAAATTGAAATAACATTTTTTTTAAATTAGTAAAACTAATGGTTTTCATGGAAATATTCATGATGTAGTCCATAAAAAGATGGAACCAACAATGCCAACATTCCATAAAAGGCCATCTAAAACTCTTTTAGATAACAAAGGAAGTTCTTTTGTGTACATGTTAAAGCCAACCAATACATGGGTTAGAATTACAAATTAGATGTCATTTTCAAAGGGTGGTTTCCTTTCTTTGTTTATATTGTGTATATATGCATGTGAGAACATTGTTCATTGTTAATTTGCTTCATCTAGATTTTATCATATCGTAGTGTTGAATCATACATAATTATTTTGAGGCTTATTCTTATGACCTTTGTTTTGTGTATGGTTTCTGAATGAAATGATGAATTTTTAAAAACATTCTTTAATACTCTCATAATTTAATGTAAAATATTTAGAATTATCAACTTTGTTACCATAGCATCTTGGCAACTTTGACACTAATTTATTTTAAAAATGCTGAAATTTCCAAAAGAAAATTCCGATAAAAAATTCTTGCAAAAAAATATATTGAATCTTCAAGAATATAATTCTATTTCTCAAAATGAAAATTTCAAAATTAATTAAATATTCACAATACATATGTCAAAGTTGACAAGGCACTATGGTATTTCTTATAGTTGTCTTAGGTCTTCGTCCTTTAAAAGTATTCCAAAATTTTATCCATGCATGTCCATTTTCAAATTTAATATAAAACTTCCAAATGCATTGATATTAATTATTAAAATTTGACAACTAATTATGGGAATATGAAAATTTAAATACATGAAAATTCATGTAAATATATATGTTTCATATTATTATTTTACATGATTTTTATCTAGTATTTAAATTTGACAAAATATCAACATAAACTTTAAAATTAAAAATTCATAGAAATACAATAAATAAATATGGCCTATTTTTTTAATGTTTGGCATATGTGAAAATTATTTTGTTGACATGCAATGTTCAAGTTTTTCATTTGTTTGATGATTATAATGACCATTGAAAATTTCACAAAAGATTTTAAAATGAAATCGGTTGAGTTGAGTTTGGGCCAATCTAAATGATTGTATACCAAAATCCTAACCTAAGCAGTTTTGGTCAACCCTAACAAACCAAAAATCTCTTGTCATCCAACTTATGATTTGTATTTTTCAATTTAATGATCTTTTGGCATCTTTCATCTTTTTGTATCAATGCAAAACATTCACAAGTCTTATGGTTCTTTGTTGAAATGCATAATGCAAGTATGTTTGTGACCAATTCTTTCAAAAAATTTATTCATCAATATAAATCAATTGGGGCCCTTCAAGATGTGAATAATATACAAATCGTTTTGTATTGGGTGTGAAGACCTTTTTTGCAATTGGTGTTTTGACCTTTGTGTTGTTTTGTAAGTAGGTGTGATACCTTATTTTGCAAATAGTAAATGACATAAGTGCAAATGGGTAGAACAAAACAACACACGTCATAATTTTTTCCCAATTCTATTCAAAGTTATTCACTCAAATCATAAATTTTTCTTGGTTTGATTTGGAGTTATTCACCCCTTTGAATTATAGTATATGTACCCATTACAAATGCATGTACAAAATAAATGTCAATAATATCAAAATGACATGTTGAGATGAAATATTAAAAACATAGTGTTAATTTCATGAAAATTTCAATTCAATATGTTGAAAGAAGATATGATGTGAATTCATGTAAAAAATTTAAAATAACATAAGGTATTCTAACCTAGAATAGTCTAAGGTAATCTAGGGTAGGTAAACAATTAGGGTAAGTAGGTTAGGTTGCATAGGTAAAATAGGAAGAAATGTTCATAATAATACAATGACAAAAATTATTAATTCTTTAAAATTTTATTTGCAACAGCTACGAGCTTGGACTTTTAATATAAAGACAATGGATTCAAATCTTAACACTTCAACTTGTTTAATTGTGCTTAATTAACCTACTTAACTTAATGGTCAAAAAAATTGAAGTATCCTCACATTTTAGTCATTAAATTAATCATAAATTATTGTGGCACATAGGCACATGTGATTATAAATTTTAGTCATAAATGATCATGTTGCATTGGCTAGATGAAAAGTTGGTGTTAGTCACACTTCAATGTGATTATTGGTTCAACTAAGTGTCACATCATGTCTTTTGTGATTAAAATTTTATGTGACTTGTTCAAAGCAACTAAACATTGTAATAGTTGTATGTGGCATTTATGATTAAAAAATAATCTTTTAAACATCATAATACACAAATTCCTTTTAATGGTAAATTTAAGCTAGGAAATTATGTATACTTCCAACAAACACCACCAACCACCAATGAGGATCCCAATTTGTTCAAAGCTACGACACACCCAAAACAACCCACAAATTTAGAAATGTCATGTTTTGTAATTTCCCATTTCCTTTCCAATGATGTCATTGGTTTCTCACACTACTTGTTGTTAGTTTATGATTGTTGGAGTGGCTTTGAACTCATTCCCAAAACTTGTGTAGCTTTTGACCATTTCCAATAACAAGATCTTGTTATACATGCAAGAACCATAAACAAAATTGGCATTCTTCATCATCTCCAAAATTCTTCCCCTTGGATTGTTAGACTTGTAATGCAATCTCCAAAATGAGAATTGGTGTTTCCCTTCCCATGCATGATGTCATAGATTCAGCTTTTGAAATCTCAACAAGTGTGATGCAATGACCTATAGAACACTCCTCTACCTTATTGCTTGAATGTGCTTAGACGGGAGAATTTTGATAAGCCTCTTGGACTTAGTGATGCGTTAGTGTATCAACGGCACTTTAATGACCATTTGCAATAAGGTACTGTTTGCAGTCGGTTTAGGGTATCCTACTCAAGATGCTCTTATATACACTAAATCACATCTCTATTCCACTTCATCTTCAAAGGTATCACAGTTAGAAAAGTTGCAAATCTGAATAGCAATAACAATCAGCTGTTCACAAAAGCAAGAGAGTGTGAGCAAAAAGAAAGGAATGTCTACTATCTAGACTTCAAATAATCAAACAACTCTCTTGGACTATGGATAGGTAAGGCCCAAGAAGAGTGTTGGATTTTTTGGAAGTTTAGAGAACTTTATGTTCCTTTATATTGGTCATGAGAGGAAGAGAAAGTACCACAATTTGTCGGGGTGGAGCATGGAACAAGTGAAGTGGTGCCTACCCTTAACCCTGCCAATCCCAGATCACCAATAAATGCTCAGACTGCAGGTTAATAGGCAAAACTAAGAACCATGGATTTGGAGTCTCTTGAGCTAGACTTAGCCAAACAGAGAACATGGCTTTGGAATCTCCCAAGCTAGAGTTAGCCAGATGCAAATAAGTCACGTTTTTTACACTCTCTAAAATCTGTGGCTAAACAACTTCCACCAATTCTAGAAATTACTCATAAGAAGTGCCTGGGCATAGCCTTAAAGGGATAACATCCCCCATATGGTTCACAAGGAGCGAGGAGCAAAACGGAGAACAACATACAAGCCATCATGCTTACCACCCAGTTCAATATCATATGGGGAGGCATTCTGGTGCCACAACCATGTAAGAACCATTGGGGGATCAAACCATAAATATAACTGTGGATGTAAAGTCAAATATCTTGTGATTGAGGGATGACCAAAGGAGAATCCAATGCATTTAAAATATAGGGGATCTCCTTGTGGGATGGAGTAAAAGGGACAGCCAAAGCTTTAGATATAAGAAAATAGCAGAAGTACAAATGCTGAAAGGACCATTATTTGCACACCAGCAGGAGAAGTAAGCCTAACCTCAGTGCCTGATGCAGTATCAGCCATTTGGCCCTCTGTTGCCTGCAAAGACCAATTTGTGAATATCTCATAAACCAGCTTCCATCAGGTGAAATTAACAACACACATTTCAAAAGTTTTACACTTGTGTAATAGAAATCTTTGTGACCAATTGTAGTGTTATCCTTGTAGTCAATGTCGTCAATGGACACACTAATCAGTGAAAATGGGAGTGGAGTTAAGAGGTGGGGAATGCACACTGTGAAAAGAGATTGCACTCGAGAAGGGTGCCTAAATGTTTCCTTCTACAGAATGCACAAAGACCAACTTAAAAACAAAACAAAACATACCTGCTGTGAAGTGCTATAGGCTTCGCCATTGTGAATTGCCATTTCCTGTGTTCCACAACCACCTTGGCCAAGTTCACAATAATGAGAGGCCTCAGATGAAAAAGAGGTTTGTAACAATCACTGAGGACAAAATTTGTTTGTCAACTAGCTTCAGAAACAGAAGTAGAAAATGAGAACACACGTTTTAAGAGAAACATAAAGAAGAAGGTGAAAAGACAAAGTTGTGACAGAAAAAGGGGTTACCTTTTACAAAGTTTATATTGGATCTTCAGCCACAAATTATCTGTGATAATTTCTAAATGTATCTGAAGTGGGGAGATAATTCCCAATATAAGTTTGAAATGAATATAACAACTATAGAACAATGAAAAACATTTCTAAAATTATGTACCTAGTGCCTTCATCACAAACTTAATGGGCCATTATTTGGCAACAATAATTGTGCGAAATCTGTTTTTCATAGGTTCATATGGAATAACATTGATGTTATTCATCTACTTGTGTTGTCATTAATATTGTGTGCATTGTTTAAACACGAATGTCATGTGCCTATTTGTATAATTTAAACATGGATGTTATATGTTTATTCATGTTGTTTACACATGAAAATCATACACACGACGTTCGTGTTTAAATAATGCACGACATTCATGTTTAACCAATATGAACCTATGAAATAATAGATTTCACACGGATTTGGAACAAACCTTTTAAGCTTGTAAATTTGTGATGTTTCCTACTTTATGGACTCCTTATTATAAAAAAATTTAATTCATTTTTAAAAGACATATGTATTGAATTTTTTCAAATGTATTTTTACATAATAATATAGTGCAACATCTTTTAGGATAGATACTAATGTGAACTTAGGATTGTGGTGTTAAAAATATTCCTTTTGTATAACCAATCTAATGTTGCCATGTCATCTTGATTAATTAACCCACTACTTATAAACAATATACAGGAATGGGTAGTGGCCACCTTTAGCATGGATTCACCCTTGTCCATATCCTTATTATCATTATCATTAACATAACCAATAACCCAACACAATGCATATTTTAGCTTTTCTTTAAACATGCAACTTTTGCAAATTCAATTTTATATTTTCTTCATTTTGTTAAAAAACTGTTTTTTTTTTTTTTTGCAAATTGTGTTGATATATTTTTTATATTTCTTACATATATTCTTCATCCATAGATGTTTCATTAATATAAATTTCACATGTGGGTGTTTCCACATTAACTTGAATTAACTTGATGCAATCACCTTATTATGATATGATTACTTAAAGAGCAATAAGAAGTTTGTCAAGATGATTTCGCAACTATGATTGATCATAGACTCAAGGTGATGGATTAAAAATCCATAATTTTTATGGTGATCCGAACACTAGTTACACACCGAATGACTTTTATTAATATGGTTACACTCATGTTTTATTTGTAATTATTTTTTTTTAAAAATTTCCATTTACTAGAAAAATTCTTGTATTATGCCACCATTCAATTTGCAACTATATGTGACTAATTGTCATTTATAATTATATTTTGTCATTTTTATAATTATTCACCATCCTTTTTAATTCATTACTTTTTTTGTGATTATGGTGTGACTAGTTTACAATTACTAGGTTTTTCTTCCGTCCATGTTGATTAATGTTTTGGGCTTTTCATCCAAGAAATGGCCTTTATGTCAAATAAGTTGCAAAAATAGTTGCAATTTGGTTACTTCTATGTGGTGTATTTATAATTTTAGAATATACTAAAGTGTTCT
>Ga0116231_10011697_pt1 | contig 13333 bp, 9 predicted proteins | sample S1TSphgellanicum_2_FD_89695 | JGI IMG/M metagenome (GOLD analysis project Ga0116231, IMG submission 89695) | Host-associated microbial communities from peat moss isolated from Minnesota, USA - S1T2_Fd - Sphagnum magellanicum MG | ecosystem: Host-associated > Plants > Peat moss > Unclassified... | reverse complement strand
ACTTTGTGTTTTGTGAATTAAGAGTATGAGTTGAGATAGAATATAAAATAAAATAGGGAGGGATTGGAGTTGGGAATAAGATGGGAGAAAAAAAGTAGGGGGGGGGGTGGGGGGGGGGGGGGGACATTATTATCACATTGTACTTATTTTCAAGGGTCCCGTGTTTGAACTTCAACCATGTCATACTATAATAGATTTTCAGAATATTTTTGCATATTATGGTAAATCAAAACCCAAAGAAGTCAAATGCCAAAAAAATTATATATTTTATTTCATATGATGCGATGTTAGAATATATTTGTGCAAAACAAATATACATTGTAACGTATTAAAAAATGCAAATATATTCAAGAAATGATTGAAACTATTTATGAAATTTGTGATATCTACTAAACATTGTGATTCCATATGACTGGAATAAGTTTTTAAATCATGTGCAAAGTTTGAAAATTATCATATCATAAATGAGTAAGTGTTTTTTAAGGTGATGACCATAAATATGTGGTAAATATTTTTTTTGACAAACAATCACTTTCAAATAAACGATGACAAGACATGTGAGGTGAACCATTTTTTTAAATTCCATTTTAATTGTTTTTTCATTGACTATTTCAAACCAAAACCATTGCAACAATCATTGTTGGTGGATTTTGTTTGGTGATACATAAGTGGCATCTCAAATTGGAGTTCGCAAATTTAGCAACTAGCTTAACTTTTGGCATTTTCATGTTAGACAATGGGGGGGGGGTTCATGGCTCATGTATAAATTTCTTAAGGTCCATTGCATTAATCAAATGTGTGCCTCTTCTAAAGACTTGGCATTTTTATACTAGTAGTAGAATGTCTTATGTTGATCTTGTAGCTCAAGTTTGATTAGTTATTTGGTATGCTTTTCAAGTGATTGAATCTAATGGAACTAACATGTACACTCTTTGTTAACCAACTTAACATTTGCATCCCTAAAACCATAAATGATTTTGATAGCATTCCAATTTGCTTGCATGTTATTCACCATGACTCCCTTCAAGTTTGGTTTAGGATACATGTGTTTGACCATTGTGTCATTGAACTTTGTCCACATGATTTGTTGCATTTCAATGTCTTCAAATTACATATCCCAAACATTAATGTTCATGATTTTGTAATAAATCAAATCATGTACATGGCAAGCCATTGTTGTATTGTGGGTGAAATGCTTGATATGGTTAAACATGATTCAAGAATTCTCCAAATCTCCCCAAGCTACATTTACATGCAACTAGGCCTATTTTGTTCCCAACCTCGTCAATCGGCATTTTGAAAATGAAAACCTTCTAACCAAAAAAATTCCTTAGAAATCAACATTCATAGATGTAATGGTAGTCATTCATGGATTTCAATTCAAGGATGTTGTTAATGTAGCCTCCCTTCAAATGATGTTTGAACGATGTAACAAGGTTACGAATATTTAGAAAGCTCAATTCAACAAACTTGTCATGGATGCATTATAGTTGTTCACCTTTTAAAAACTTGAAACTACCTTCACTACTATCATTGAACAAATGCTTAACCAAGAGAGATTTTTTTGTGTTAAAGGCAATTGCCAATGTTTTCACATCAGGTGTTTGATTGACCTCCTTCTCAATCAACATTTTAATTTCTTCCACAACCTTTTTACATTTACCATTTGCAACAAGATGGAGATGCACACCAAGGTTGTTGCTCTTGAAATGGATTAAAGTCTTTGGACAATGTAATAAATTTAACCTTTGCAATTGTTGATGCAAAATGGAAATTGTTGAATTTGCATATGAAGGAGGAAACATGACAACCCATCACCATCTACCTTTTGACCAAAATGTGGGTCTAATTTTCCATTCCAAGAAATCTTGTTGCAAACATTCGAACGAACAAAAAAATCACAATCATCTTACATAATGCAAATGACCCAAGCAACAAGCCTTCTTGAAGCTCAAGCCAAAACTATTTTTGATATTAGTTATGATCACCTTGGACCAAACATGGCCATCATAATTTATGTCCATGCCTTGCATTGTGATGAGTAATAATTGCTTTTGGACATGAGAGGTAGCTTGAACAAAATGTCTCCATTGAATGTCATCACAAGGAAAAAGACATTTTGAATAACAATCTCCTCATAGTCCAAATTCCATAACTTGTTAAAAATATGTTGTGTCAATGACATTTGTGTGGAGGCAATCAACTACCAATTGAACATTCGTGAGCAACATGGAGAGGTGCAATGTCGGTTAAGAGAATGCTAGTTGCAAAAGAATAGCCAAACCATGGCCTTGACATGATGTCATGATACTTTATAGCTAGGTTGGCATTTCATCTCTTGACAACAAATTAAACAAATCAATGAACACAAACAATGGAAGAATGTCTAAGAGTTGAAGGTGGGTACCAATACCTTTAGTTTCTTGTTTCTTATACCCATCCACAATCTTTGCTTTGACCATAGATGCAACAGTTCTTGGCATCAATATGGTATCTTGCGAATGAGTAAGCACATTGTCGCCAACGACCCTGTATCATCAAAAGTTCACCACCCATTGCTTTCCTTGTGCTATAATGGTTGGCATTTGGTACATCAAACTTGAAACCTTCTTGTTTGCATCATATGTTACATCCTTGGAGATATGCAAAAAAATTGTTGGAACCCAAACATAGCACACAAACATTGCTTAAAGATGGTAATTATATCATATTCATATACTAAGATGGTTAGTTTAGGTTGTCTTTTAGCACAAAAAGTGGCCAAGTAATCCACGTTTTTGTTGGAATTCAAACAAGTTATGGGGAAAACATATGAATTACACAAGCTAGAAATGCAATAAACTTTGAAGTATAATGCAAATTATTATGAAGATTGGGGTTTGCAAAATTGAATTTGGGGGGAAACATTAATAAGCAAACAAGAGTCAAAGCTAAATCTCCAATTGTAAAATAACCTTCAAAAGAATTGTTGAGTATTGATTGAAAGATGATTTATTCACTACCCTAAAAAAATGAAGCTATTGATTTATTTCAGATTTTAGATTTTTAAAAATCTTGATGGGAAAAGTGCCATGGGAAAATAAATCCAATCGTTGGGCCAATTGGTAAATATTTATTATCTAGAAAACAAAATAAGGACTAATGTCAAGCAAAGTGTAAAAAAAGGCCATAGTACAAAGGGTCAATGTCGAATTTTAACAAAACTTTAGACACAGACCAATGTTTTATGGAACGAATAGTTGCTGGAAATATAACATCTAATTGTAAGCAATTAATGAATTTCAAAATATTTTTTTCTAACATTAATGGGTTGTTAGTGGGTTTATAAAATTGTGTTGGTCAAGAACAATCCTTTTGGGTTAAAGTACAATAATGAAGGAAAGAGTAATGTAACTTCCAAAATGAACTTTGGAATTTATAAAGAAAATGAGGTGGACAAAAGATGACAAAAGTACTTTCCATAGTTGATTTTGTGAAAGCAAGTTTACACATTTACTAACAATTCATTGATGGTGGAAGTAACCCAACAACCAAGGTTCTAATCCTTGTAAACTAAAATGAAGGATGGTAATTACAAAATGGTAATTTAGCATGGCCAAGTTCCAACTTGATGAATGTGTATGTTAAAAATGCTAAAAACATGTACAATTATTCATATTTTGATTATCATATTATGTTGGAAGACTATTTTAATATATGAAAGTATCATGTCTAGATATGCACAAAGTTTCCTAGGCAAGACCATACATCATATTATCCACTAAGAGATTATGTCATATGATGAATGTTAAACATCCCTTATGATTTGACTTGATTAAATTGTTGATGCAAATCTATCACTACAAGAAACCACAACTTTTTTTACGAAGAATTTTGGTTAAAAGAACCCCCCATATGGTTTTTTGGCCCCAATGTCCAACTTGACCAAAGTGCCATTTTGGAAATTGCAATAGATTAAAATGATTTTTTCTGTTTTAGCCTTGACTCCTAGTGTAAAGCCCTCGGGGATTATTTCAACTTTTGCACCAATAGGAATGTTTGATTTGAATTGAACATTGGCCTTGACCCCTTGTGTAAAGTGGGATTAAGGATGGAAATTGAATAAGATGGCAACAAAAAACACATGTGCCAATTAAGAAATGTAACATTAAATCTATTTCCAACTCATAGGATTAATGGCAATTTCAAAATTGACAAAAGATCTAATGGTGGACACCATGAACAATTGGAAAAAATCTTGCCTACAATAAAATTTGATTATATCTAAAAGATATTAAAATTACATTTGAAATGTACAAAATTATGTGGAACATTCAAATCCATTATGATTGTTAATGCATGAAGGTTAAACAAAGGTTGATGTACTTTTAACTTAATCATTTATGAATAAGGCATTATATTTTGGTAGGCAAACTCTAAAAGATATAAAAGCCAATCAACACCTTTGACACAAAGATGAAACATGTTGTTTGAATTCCTTTTAGGTAACCATAGAGCTAGATGTTGCGAAATGCCCACAAGTGCCACCATAACATCTTTTACATTGTAGACACGAAAATATAAATACCTTAAAAATAAGCTTCATTTCCCAAATGCAAAAGTTAAATGGAACAACAAAACAAGCTCCATAGAAAATAAAAAGGCAAAAACACAATTGGACACCTATAAAACATTATAGTAGACAACCACACTAGCACCAAAAAGGATTCAAAGATGCTCTTTAAGGATTCAGAGATGCCTTTTGAGGATTTGGAAACAACAAATGATAGAACTTTTTGACTATGAAATGTTGCTGAGAAACAAAAATGCAATTGTGTTATGTGCTAATGAATCATTATTGAATTGATATATGAAGGAAGTCAAAGAATCTAAGGAGGGAAGGTAGATTGATTTTTCTAAAGATCACTTTAAAGAGAGGGAGGCAAATGAGGAGGTATAGATGATTTAATTTTTGCAAAAGAAGATTGGATCTTGATATTTCAATATTGGAAGAACTATAATTTTCATGAATAATTTTTTATAATAACACCCTATGCATCTTTTTTGCATATTAGGAAGTAATTAAAGAGGATTATGGCCAAGAATTTGAGGATGATAAGGCCAACATAGAACAAAACAAGCTTTTTGCACTCAATATGATAAACAAAAAATTAACGTTTTAGTTCATTTTCAATTAGCAGCCTTAAGGGCTTGGGAGTATATATGTAGTATTTGTGAGTATAATTCATTTTCATTGTGAACTTGTTTGTGTAAGAAGAAGCAAAAGGCAGGGAGACCTCAAAGGTGTTAGAGACCATCCAAGAGGAAAGTTCCAGCTCCAAGGTAAGCTTCCCAACTCCTTCCTTCCTTTTTTCTTTCTCTCTTGCTTGCTTTCAATCCACAAGGAAAAAAAAAACTAAATTTGCATTTGGTTTGAAGCTTGAACTTGAGCTTCAAATCAAATTTAGCCTTAGGCTTTTTGAAATGGAAACAAAAATTTGAATTAGACCTCATATCTGAGCTCAAACAAAAAGCTCAAATTTGAACTTGAATCCAAATTTTTTAGAGTAGTTGAACTATTTTCAGTGCCAAAAATAATTTGACAATGGTCTCTTAAAAAAACCCAAATGTGAGCTCAAAACCTCTCTTGGACTGGAATTCAAGCTCGAATTTCCAAAAATGTCTTACAAACTTGAACTTCAATTTATGCCAAAAGAGGACCCAAACTCACACTCAAAAATTTAGACTCCAGAATATTAATTTATAGATCTAAATGTTTAAAGGTACAAATTGATGTCAATTTTTTGGATCGGATTAATGGAATAGATTTACACATTTACACATTTAATTTTTAGGCTTAGATTTTGGTACAAATGAAAGATAATGTGCCTTATTCTATATTAAAAAATCTTCGATATAATTTTGTAACTTAATTTATAAATTATTTATTAAAAATTTATTTTATAGATTGCAAAATTTTGTGGAAATTATAAGGTTTTAATAATTCACAGATGTCTACATTTTAATCAAATTGAAATACATATTAAAGGTTATGAAAGTTTATAAATTTAGGTACAATTTAGAGATTAAAATTTAGTTCACTTTTCTATATTTTGTACATATTTCAAATAAGGTACAAATTTAAAACTAAGGAATTAAAGATCAAAATTTTAGGTTTGAATAAAGTATAAATATCTATCCATTTTCATTAAATATGATTAAAGTGTTTAGGGTCCTAAAAATTAATTTCCTTCTTGAATATATGCCCTTGCCACTTATATTCTTGTGTTGGGCAATTCCAACACTTGTGTGGGCAAATTTAATTAATAAACCATTTTACATTTTTCAAATTTTATTTTGCAAATCCTAGATTCCATATGAAGGAATTTTTACATTTCAATGTTCTATCATCATAGAATACATTCAAGGCCTTTAAATATCATTTAATCAAAACATTTTAATTTGGTTCATTTTGACATCTAAATCTTCATAATGCAATAAGTTTTTTGCTCTTGCCTACAAGCTCAAGTCTTACATTCACAATCCTATTCTTTCAACTTCTATTCATTAGGCCTCTTTATACAACCTTCCCTTTCAATGAAAGATCCAAGGATCAATCTACCATGCATATTTCAAATCTTTATTTTTCACATTTCAAAACAATGAGTCCCACACAAAATAATGCAATCAAGCTATTTTGCATGAATGTTCCATGACACATCCTAAATGAGAAACTTGGAATTGTGGTTTTTTTCACATTCATTTAAAGCCTAGATTAAGCCTTTGTGGTGAATTGAAGAACTTGCCATGTTTTGTTTCTGTATAGTCTTTTCCATAATTGATACTCCCATCCTTGTGTTTGAGCTTCCCAAATTTTCTAATATTCTATTCCTTGTCATTGGGTGACATGATCTATTTCTATGTAATCCCAACTAATACATTGATCTCCTTTTCAACAAATTGATGTTAGAAATGCAACTACCCTTCTTTTTGTCTTCATGAAGAAAAACTTTACTCATTTAGATTAGTCATTCTCTTCAAGTAAAAAACAAAATAATGGACTTCCTACATTTTCCGTGCCTTTTAAAATTTTCAATCTTATATAATTATGTGATGAAACTTGCATTATTTTGTGTCATCATTGTCATCAATGGTCTTTTCTATGAATGTATTCAAGGAAGCTATTTTTTTTGGTTAATGACATTTTGTCATTGATATTGTTATAGGAATTGTGGATGTCATTTGATGCACTTTCCTTTTTGTTTACAAACTATTTTGAAGGCCCTTTTGAATATGTTAGATTGGACTCCTTTTGCACCTCCCCAGGTCCTCTCACATTTGACACCAATGCATTTTGTTCTTTGCTATGGACTAAAACAAGTGTTTCATATGTGTCATATTTTAAATCCACATGGTTTTTTGGCCATTTCTTACACATCGTGACTTCAAGACCATAGGTTATTTTGTTTTCGATCTTCATAAGATAATTTGATTACTCTTAGAAATGTGTTTTATATTTTTAATTGGTTAGCCATTTCAGCCATGGATTATCTACAGGAGCCTATTGCAAGCTATTTAAAAAATTTGTAATAAACATATGAATGATATTTGCATATATTTTGTAGTTTTACAACCTATTGTTTAAAGCTTACTGTCCAAATTTTAGTTTGTATTTTGCATCTACCCTTGCCAACTCATTTGGATTTATAGGTGGATACAAGGGTAGGTCTACTAGAGTTCTACAAAAACATTGTTCACTACCTTTGGACATGGTTGTAGTGCTCTCGTGATGCCTATTTCAAAGAGCTAAAATTGTAAAATATATAGGTTGTGCATTGTTGATGCAAAACTCTTTTTATACATGCAAAAAGTATTAACCTAGATTCACTAATGAGGTGGTGGAAGTTTTTCTATTTTATTGGGGGTTGTGATAGCTTTGTTTACCCCTATGGAGCTAATAATAAAAGGATTTAATATATCATATAACATGTATTTAATTAATTTTGGACTTTTTAACTTGGTGGTGAGGATTAGGTTTTCTATTGAATTTGAAACAAAACATTATTAATATCTATTGTTGCATCATATGGTGGCCCCTAAATCAAGGTTATTTTCCAAATTTCCAATCTCCAAGTGGTCATTTGTTAATTTTGGACCTTTCAAAAGTCTAGAATGAACTAAGTACATGATATAGATTGTTACATTGTGCACTTTTGTTCAAAACATTTTATCATCATTAACCATTTCAAAATTATTGGAGTTTGATCAATTGAAAGATATTTTATCCTTACATATCCAAGACATTCGTAAAAAAGGATCAACATTGCTATCTAACACATTTTTACCTCTTTCAACTGTTTCACAATTATTGAAGTTAGATAAACTAAATGAACTATCCCATTATTACTCCATTTGGTTCTCGAATAATAAAGGTGTTCAAATAATATCTTTTTTTTTACTAGCTTTGTTTTATGATGGATTTATTGAATGTTTGAATCAAATGTGTTCATTTTCAAATTTTCCCCACAACATTATAGTGTATTTATTGATCTTAATGGATTTATTGTGGATAGAAAACGTTCAAATAATGGCACTTCTAAGAAGTTCATTTAATGATTTGATTTTTTAATGGGATCTCATGTATTAAAGATGACAATTCTTTTGAATGGTGTTGTAGTGGTCATAATTCACCTCCTTTACAAGGTCCCCTACACTCATTAAATTACAAAATCTTGTTGTTAGTCTAAATAATTCTCCAACAATGTAATATGTGCAAGTTTTTAAATTGAGGTTGGAATAGATTTTATCATAACAAGTGTTCACCATTAGATTTTTTTGATTTTAGTCATGTTACATTTTGTTCAAAGTAAGATTTTGCATGTGATGACATTTGTCAATCTTTTGTAATGATCACTCTATGTCATTTAGATTTATTTCTTAAATACATATTGAAGCATGTTTTTAGAACAACTTTGTTGACACATATATGTTTAATGTTATTCAAGGCTTTTGTTATAAGAATGAAGTCTTATTTGTTGTGTTGTTCCCCTTTCATTCAAGCTCATTCTAAAGCCTAGAATTTTTTTTTTGATTATGCAAGTAGTTCACTTGTACATTGTGATGTGGCTTATGTGTTAGGGAATGTTCAAATATTTTCTTGATGTGACGACACTTTGGGATGTGTTAAAGAATATTTGATCTACATCAAGTGAGCCTGTTAAGGAATATTCTCTTGGATATTAAAAAATATTCCTATCTATTCATGCTCATTTGGTCATGCTCATGCTCATCTATTCACCCAAATAACATCCTTGTTCTTGATTGTGATGTCAACAACTTCATTAAAAACCAATACCATTCCAAATTCATGCCAATAGAAATGCATTGGGTAGTCTATGCCCTCATTAGTTTGTACCATGCCACAAAACACATATGGTAGAAACATAGGTTCCTTTGGAACTACTTTTCCAATTGGCCATAGCTCAAGCATAGCTACTTTTCTTTATCCTTGTTTGACAAACCTTTTTTCTAATTGTATCCATCATCAAGGTGTTTAGGTTGTTGTGATGAAATCAATTTGAGTTTTTGATAGTACTAAGGGTAACAACTAAATCCTTAGAACCGATAGTAAGGGTATTATTACCTGATCGTGGTGAACTTTTGCTTGTTTGAACCACAATCTTCCCAATAACACAGAGTATGATTCTTGTCCATCCTCCATATTCAAAATAGTTGTGAAGATTTTTTATAAATATCCCACAGTGTCTATTTTCAAGTTTTGAATTAATTTAGCGGGGTACACCTTATGCTAGTTAACAATATGTACCATGAAAGAAATGAGCTAGTTGAGGTCTCCTGAACCTTTGAGCTTCTTTTTCAATTAAGATGATGTTGCACCCAGTAATAAATCTTTCACTCCCAACCTTCCAACTCTTACTTCAACAACTGGCATTGCCTCCTCAAAGTCCTTTGCCTTGGTTGTGATGACTTTGTAAGCATTAGCCACTCCTTTCACTGAGGAGTTTTTCAAAAAAATTCTTAATTGTGGGCAAATCTACAACAACTTTCCAAGCTTCACTTCAACCCTCAAGTCCATAAAAGCTTCAATTAATTCAAGCTTAACTTGTCAACCTATTCCCTTGTAGACATGTCTTGACTTTTCTGACCCTACATTGGCTTGTTAACCTATATTAGCCAACTTGCTTGGTCTTACCAAACCTTGGTCCTTTGTGTTGGGTAAAGTCGGGTGGGGGCATTCTCAAAATAAGGGGCCTAGGATGAGGTGATAGTTGAATCTGGCCTTGCATTGTGGGAATGTGCCCCACCCATGGGCTTTACCTATCTTAAAGCGCGAGGCAAAATTTATCATGAACCAAACCTATGTAGATCATGAGGTGTATGAATGGGAGGGTTCTTATGCCTACTCTTCAATAGGGGGAGGGTCCTTACACCTATAAGGAGGCATAATTTCCCTCCCACCCTTGAGGAGTAGGCATAATATCCCCCTCAATTTCTAGGAGGGAAATTCATGCATATAAGGTGCCCTCCACATACACTACAAATTTTCTCCGATTGCTTTATGTTGACATGTTGCCACTGCCTAGCATGTTATCCAACATGTCCTTGCTCATTGGCATGGCTCCTTGGCAAGTAGAACTGGATCAAGTATGGAACTAGACTTGCCTAAGAATTTATTTTAAAGGACAAGGAATGTGGGGGGTCTTGAAATGTGAAGAATTGGGTCTAGAATCGAACTGGAGGTTCTCTTGAAAAGTAAGAACCGAGCAACAGTAGACCATACCTAGAATTGAAATTTATATGACCATGATATGAAGCAACTATTGCCCCAGGTCCCTACCAAGCAAGCCGGTTCTTTGATACAAGGACCAATATTAGTATATATAAATATATATGAAGGTTTCATCAATATACTCACCTTACTTGGGTGCAATTGTAAGTGCGAGCGGCCAAGATCACCAATCACAGCCCGGATGCATACACTTGTTTGATCAAAGCCTCACTCAAATCCATATGAAAGTTAGTGATCAGCAAAACCATATGAAAGCTCTGAAAAACCCCCTGTGCAACTCCAACCCAAAAAAGAAATTGAAAAGTATTTGTTAGATTTCTATCACCCACATCTATTTGAAATCCCCTAGAGAAAGCCCTTTTTGACTGAATAATGCATATAGGGGGTAAACTAGGCATACCCAAAAGACAGGATGACTTCACAGAGATGACTACTCTATTTGTCTACAGAAAATATAGCTCACTTATTACACCTCTGTCCTACTCTGTCATTGTGCTTGTGTGGACTGTGGACCTCGCCCCGCCCTCCCCCCCAACTAGGATTGCTGCAGGGCATGGCTGGCTATCTGAGAACAATTATTTAACATCAATGGTACTAATGTGAAAGCCAACCTGCATGGTATTCTTCTATACAGGAGTGCTAGCAACACTCAGGGCATATGGTTTCAGAACTTGCAAAACAATTGTGGGGTTTCACTGACCTGATCTGTTTGTCTGTTCAGAGTTCAGACACTTTACATAAATGCATAAAACCTGCAAAAAAGTTGAGGCCTTTTTGATTGAGTGTTCAGATTGGGATGAGATTTTTTTCAGTGTCCACTAGTGTTGGGTGGGATTTTATTGTGTTCAGATTTGTGTTGTGATGTTGAAGGATGTGTGTTGTGTTTTGTTAAATCTTTCTTGGCAGCTTTAGCACGCTGAAATTATGAATAGCGAATCTAATTAGGACTCTCTGCAAAAGACTTCACAATAATTTTCACTGCTTTGTGTGTTTGTAAAAAAGATTGATTGCATAAACTTTGCTGCCTTTACTAAACTTGCCAATTATGAAAACCATATAGCTCATAATCAACAACAGCCCACTGGGATCGAAATTTTGCTACTTGAGGAAGCTGAGGAACTTGGTGTATTTCGAGAATGTATGTCAATGGACAGCAATATAATGATCTGTAAACAGTAACTTGGATGATGTTCAAGCTTTAAATAGTGTGAAATTGAGTTTGGACTTGTAAATATACACATCATGCAACGTCCTCAAAAAGGCTCCAACAAGAAATATCATTGGATTTTGTTGGCTGGTCATAATGATTGGATCATATGGTGGCATTCTTACTCTACATTGTTGGGGACTTCATCCCTACAGGTTAAGCAGTGGAAATGATTTGCACACTGTTTTGTATGTGATCGACACTCATAGCCAGTGTTTTTTTCTTGGGGAAAAATCTTGTTGATTTTTGACCCAAAACATTGAGAAAAAAATGATTTTTTTTCTAGTGTAAATTGAATTTTAATAAATTAAAATTTATGGGGAAGTTTCTGGAATTTTACTATATCACAATTTTATTCTTTTAAAAAAAAAAACCCTTCTCAAAGCATCTCACATATTGGGTGTGGGTAGATGGGTGGATCTGCTAACATAGGTGAAGACTTGATATATAGTGATACTGCCTTAAGAAGAGATGATGCTCGTTAATCAATGGGTTTTTTTGAGGTGAATTCTTGCGATTTGGTGAATTTGTTTTACAGACAGTGAAAAAAGCATGAAAATTTGTGATTTAAAGGGTTTTTTCACCAGTTTTTGAAATAAAAATAATTAATTATCCACATCAAGATCTAGGCACTTCCTGGGTGGATCATTAGGCGAGGGCATTCCTGAAGTAAGGGCCTAGGACAAGGCAAAAAGCCGCATGTATTCGGCCCCACATTTTGGATTGTCTCACACCTGTGGGCTTTACTCACCATAAAGGGAGAGGCAAAGGTAATCATGAACCTAAATATAGGTAGGTCTCCAAGGCGGAGGAGGGGGAGGGTCCTTATGCCTATTCCTTAAATGAGAAGGATCTTACACCTTTAAGTAGGTGTAAGATCACTCCCACTGTTAAAGGGGACGGCATAAATCCCTCCTCTTTTTTGAGAGGGATCTAATTACATTTATTACGCACCTTCCAAATGCACTAAGAAAATTCATTTACCTTCACTCACTCCCATGGAATTGATCTCAAGGTTCATTCCAAGCCAAATAGAGCCCATGTTCTTCTGGTGCATGTGTCTCCCATTTCTCTGTGTCAGGAAGTGGTGGGTTTTAAATGTTTGTACAGACCAAAATAGGTACTGCAAAGAAGAGTGAGCACACATCACACTAGAGTGAGCAGCTTTTGTGGACTCTGCTCAAGGATGACCCATGACCATGAGTGCACTCCCCTCCCTGCAAACTGACTGCACACCTTGTGCAAAACTCTTTGTGAGGGCATTACCCTAGCCTAGGGCCTAGGGTTGGGTTGGCTTCCACAGTGACAAGACGAATAATTAATTAAAAAAAACTATT
>Ga0116231_10011696_pt1 | contig 13333 bp, 11 predicted proteins | sample S1TSphgellanicum_2_FD_89695 | JGI IMG/M metagenome (GOLD analysis project Ga0116231, IMG submission 89695) | Host-associated microbial communities from peat moss isolated from Minnesota, USA - S1T2_Fd - Sphagnum magellanicum MG | ecosystem: Host-associated > Plants > Peat moss > Unclassified... | reverse complement strand
TTGGTGGCGGGCGGTGGGGGGGGGGGGGGGTGGGGCGGGGGGGGGGGGGTCCTTCAAGTCATGAAACACTACACCATCTCCGAGGCCCTTAACCTAATCTCATAGGTACTTAGTAGGCTGACTTTGCATTAGGGTTTTTTTTTCGGGGTCTTGGTTTCTGTGAGCTGTGCGTCTTTTGGCCTTTCTTTGGCCTTCCCTTTTTGTCTCCCCTGGGATGGTTCCGATTATAGAGTTATTATAATAACTTAAAAGGATTTTGGTTTCTTCTAGAGAATTTGCTGAAGATTATAATTTTTGCATGGTGAAATATTTATATTTGAATTTTCATAATTATTAATTTTGCATTAAAATACTTAAAAAAAATGTAAAATGGCAAGGGCCCAATGTGACACACATCCGTTGTTTAGTTAGAAACAAACTAAGAACTCTTGGTACAAAATCACATTAAATTAATACAAAAGCACATTAAATTAATAATGTACACACTTCCCAAATACTTAATATATACAAATAGGCATACAAAATAAGAACAAAATTGAACACTCACCAAAGAGTTGCATGCAAAATGAAGAAAAAGACAAAAATAAAATAAAATAAAAATAAAAAGAAGAGGTACACGCCTACCCACCCACCCCACACTCACCCACCCACTCACTCCCCACCTCCCTACTAGCAGCCCCTCTCTCCCACCCAACCCACACACACCCACCTACCTACTACCCCTAAAGCCACCCCCAAAAGGAATTTTTTTTTTTGGGGGGGGGGTCCCCACACCCCCCCAAAAAAGCCCATTCCCCCAAATTAACCCAAACCTAGCCCAAAAATATTACCTCTATTGCGGGTGGTTCTTTTACCCTCTTTTCACGAAGAACCGCCGGTTCCAATTCTGAAATGTAAAGTGGGATTTACCCCAGGTTGGTTCCACACACAAATAGCAGTGTGAATCGGGTTCTGGGTTTAGGGTTTATCGTTTTAATACAAACAATTTGGTTTCCGATTTGGATTCCGGTTCCGGTTCTGAAAGGAACAATTGACTCGGATTCCCCGGTTCTCAATTGAAACCAATTGATTCGGATTTCCCGGTTCTCAATAAAACCTATATATTCGGATTCCCCGGTTTTAAATATCAGTCTTGGTTCGAATGCGGTTCTTATCGACCAAAAGCCGACCGACGGTCTTTAGTTTTTTCCCTGATGTAACCGACGGTTCTTACCCGCCAAAGAAGATACCCGCCCAACACTGGTAAAATACAATATTAACCCAAGAAAACGAAACGAAAAAAAGAAAACTGAAGACCTCAAAGGGCCAAGACCGGAAACCGCGTCTCAAAAAACGGCAACTTATTATTATTATTATTATTAAAAAATTTCCACGAGACCCACGAAACGAGGCATTCCATAGTTTTTATTTATTTATTATTTCTTAAATTATTTTTTTCGGGGTGGGGTTGGGGGGGTGGGGGTGTGGTAGGGGAAGAGGGTTCTTTTTTTATTCCTGCTAATTCTCTATTTCTATCGAACGGCATGTATCAAAACCACATCAGATATTTGTTCATCTTACGGTTGAAATTAAAAAGAAAAATTTCTATGTCGAATTTTAGCCCACCCCCCCCCAAAGCCAACCCTATTAGGCTTAAAGAAAGCCCAACCCTTTCTTAAAGAAAGCGACACCAAACCCGGGGGTTCTTAGTTTCTTACCAGTTCTCTATTTCTATCGAACGGCACGCATCAAAACCACGTCAGATTTTCTTTTGGGTCATCCTACGGTTCAAAATAATATGAGATAAAGAGAAGAAAAATTCAATATCGAGATTTAGGCAAATGAAAGCCGTGCTCTCCCCTTCTCCGGTCCGCCCGCCTGCCCGGCCCGGCCCACCCCCTCCCCCGGCCCCGCCCACACGGTCCGTGCCAGCAATGGCCACGCGCAGTTGCTTGGTGTTGTCTTCTTCTTTGTGGAGCTGCTGGAGCCCGCGCTTCTAGCGCTTCCTTTGCATCTCGGGGGGCAGGCAGGCGGAGGGGAGAAATCAGCGGTAGAGAGGAGACGGCAAAGGCACAAAGGAGAGGAGAACGATGCCTCTCTTCTTCTGAAGTCTGTAGCAGTTTCAGGGATGTAGACGGAAACAGTAAGGTGGGGGAGGGCGGGGGCGGGAGTAGAGAGGGGGTCAGAGTAGAGAGAGCGTGCGGGTGTATAGGCCTTTCTGGGTTGTGTTTGTGTTTTGTCTCTTCTTAGGGTTTGATGTGTTTTATCGATTAAGGAAGAAGAGGAGGAGACGAAGCAGAAGAAGAAGAAGAGGAGTACTGAGATGTGAGAGTGGAAAAACAGGGAGAGGGTTCGCTGCTTCGTCGTCTTGCTGGCTGCTGGTTGCACTGGTAGTGGTAGTAGTAGTTGTCGTTGTAGTTGTCGTGTTGTGGTGGTGGTGGCTCGTGGTAGCGATGAGGAGAAAGTGGAGATGTTTGTTTGCGGCGGAGTAAGGCAGACCTTAGTCAGGATCTCGGAATAATGGCGAAGCGAGTGTATCAAGTCTGGAAAGGCAGTAATGTAAGTGTCGCAAACTCTGTCCTAACTTGGACAGTTTTGGTTTTACCCCCGCCCTGCCTTCTTCGACTACTGTTGTTATTGTTGTTGCTGCTGGGCTCTGGGTTGCTGCCTGGCATACGGCGGATTATCTTCATTTTTCCACCCCTTCTTTTTCGTCTCTGCAGACTGGCAGATGAACAGTAGGTCTCTCAGAGACTTTTGGTAACTTAACAGTCTTTGGTTGAAGGCCATCTTTGTCGAACCAGCTCCCTTCTTTTCCAGCTCTGGGAGATGTCAAGTCAGGACATGATAGCCTTATTTAGTTCATGTGGTATAACAGAACAGGAAAACTGTGCGCACCCTAGCCACAATCAGTGACCGTGGGCATCTACAAGAGTAAGAATAACTGGGTAATGCGATCAAGAAGCTGTCTTTCATCGCTCTTCAAATTATCTCCCCCGCTTACTATGGACGCATTCTTAGGTCTCACATCCCTCAGCTTGCGGAGCGGTCTTATAAGGGGGCCGCTGGACATGAATCATAGAAAAGAGGAAGCAGTTCTGTGTGGAGCATGGTCATAAAGGTGTCAAGATTTGGAAACTGAATTTTGTGTTAAGATCGTTACAGGGTGTAGGAACACAAGAACTGGGATATGTGACTGACTTGCTTAAGCCAACCTTAAGCAAGGTTAAGGCAAATGCTTTTGACTTGTGATGGTCCTTAATGGTTTTGTTGGAAAGTCTTCTTGTGGTGACTGGTTGCATAATGAATACCATACCACTGAGAGACTGCATCCTTGTGAGCAACTAAAACGTTTTCAAGACATGCACATAATCAATCCCTATGTGGAGATATTTGGCTCCTTCTCCTGTTTTGAACTCAGCTTTGAAAGCACATATGGCATCAAAACGGCAGGCTACTTGGCTTGTTGCAGCTTGTTATAAGGGTACTATTGAACCTTTTTGTTTAGCTTTGTCTCTTAACTGCTACCTGATATCATGGCTGAGTCTTTTTCTGTCACTTCTGGAAATGTGACAGAAAGTAAGGATACAGATTGTGGTATAATTGTTTCCCCCTGAAATTCAGGCAGATTTTTATTTACTTGTCTAAAATCACTGTTGGGAGCTGATGACGTCAGTGGGGAGTCATGGCAGCTAGCTGCTGCTTTTCATGATGGAGGGGATGATCTCACACTTTGTGCAGACATGCACAAGGGTTATGACTGCACTCATCCTTGTCATTCTAGTTTTGGATTTGCTTGAACTGACAGAACCTTCAGAGTATTGTTGTGGAGTTTCTCTGCAATCTCCGAGATATGATACTTTCTGATTGACACGCTCACAAGGCAATGATCACTCTCATTCTTGTTGTGTTAGTTTTGCTGGAACTGCCATAATGACTACCTTCAAAGTGTTATTGCGGAGTTTGCTCTGCAATATCATAGACGTACTTAACTGCAGAATGTCTTGGTTGGTGAGATGGACCTAAGTTTACTACTTATATTGACCATTTAGTTGTGTTATTTTGAGTGTGGTGTCCTGGGCATGACTATACATTTATATTGCACACTACTTATATTTACCATTTAGATTTACCATGTCTTTTCCTGAACCATGCACCAATGTTGAGTTATGCATGAGGATTGCACCCTTAGGTTTACAGGCTTGTTCATTATGTGTTCAAAGGAGGAATGATGATGCTAACATTGCTGGCTGGATTTGCTTTTTGTGTGCAGAGGTTCTTTCTATGTGGGAGATTCATATTTGGACCAGATGTGAGATCCTTGGCAGTGACAATTTTCTTGATTGTAGCCCCGGTGGCGTGCTTTTGTGTGTTTGTTGGTCGCCACCTCCTTCACCACTATGGCAATGCCGGCATCGCCATCATTGTTGTTGCTGTTGTCTACACTGTCTACGTTAGTTCTGCTAACTTCATTCTATCTTGACAGGAATTCGTTTGGGTGTCCTGTTCTCTTAAGGATTGTGCATGTCTGGTCATTCTGTTTCAAAGAGTGGCTTTATTGTCCAATAGTTTCTATGCTTCCATTATGCTTTTCTTCAAGCCTAAGGTTGGATGATGGAATAATTTTTGCTGCCTTAAGGTCCTGATTAGAGTTTTTGTCACATGTTTAATTTTCCATCCAGTTCACCTGATGTGTGTTGTGCTAGCAGGGCTGCTGTTGGTTGTAGGTTTCTTTTAGTTCAATGTGGGCCAAAGAAGTCTCTGATTGTTATGGCATTGGGCTTGTAATCAGGTGTTGGTCCTTTTGCTGCTGACATCTGGAAGGGATCCAGGGATAATTCCTCGTAACACCCACCCACCGGAACCTGATGAAGACTTTGATCCTGCTACCTCACCAGGTGACTGGGGAGGACAGACTCCACGGTTGCGATTGCCCCGAACTAAGGATGTGATTGTGAATGGGGTGTCAGTGAAAACGAAGTACTGTGAGACGTGCATGCTATATCGCCCACCCCGTTGCTCCCATTGCTCCATTTGTAATAACTGTGTCCTCCGCTTTGATCATCATTGCCCCTGGGTTGGACAATGCATTGGCCAAGTATGTTTATCCTTTCTCAGACTGCCTTGCTCAATTTGTAGTTCTCATAGGCCTTGCAGTGGGGTGTGATTGTGTGCTGAACTCAAATGATTCAGATATCAACATCATGATCTTGATTTCTACTCTACTCATGTCCTTATGTACCTCAGCCCTGTTCTGCCTTCTATAATATCCTCATGTTAGGTTTTGCTGGCAATTGTGTTGCTTTCTATTTCTTTTTTGTGATTAGATCTTTTTGTGGGTCATGCTGGTGGCCTTCTCTCTCTCGGTTATTCCACTCCAAAAATCCTGGTAGTTGATTGCCCATCACAGTGGGTGGATTGCAGTGTGTTGTGGCTGATGCTGGTGGAAGAGCAAAAGATGGCTGTTTGGGTGAGAGTGAACTAACAAGTGATGGGGATGTATGTATGGGTGCAGAGGAATTATCGATTCTTTTTCATGTTTGTGTCTTCAACAACTTTGTTGTGTGTGTATGTTTTTGCAATGTGTGCTCTGTATATCAAGATATTGATGGACACAGAGCACCGGACCGTGTGGAAAGCTTTGGCTCGGTCACCGGCATCTATTGTGCTCATGGTGTACTCCTTTATTAGTGTTTGGTTTGTTGGTGGGCTGACAGTCTTCCATTTGTATCTCATTGGCACAAATCAGGTCATTTATCAGTCTCCTTGCTTGCAATTGTCTTTTCCTAAACATAGAGACTGCTTGCAGGAGCTGGCTTTTGTGATGCGTTTTTTGTGACCCATTGCGTCTGGTTAAAAAGAAATGTTTGTAGACTCAGCCAGTTGATAAAGTGAACATATGCTGACATTTATTTTCTAGTACCATGCCGTTCCTGTTACTTATCATCTCACAGCAATATGTCCTTGCACTGCAGACAACATATGAGAATTTCCGGTATCGGTATGACAATAAGGTGAATCCATACAACCAAGGATGTTTGAGTAACTTCAGGGAGATATTCTGCACTGCAGTCCCACCTTCAAAGAACAAGTTCAGAGCCAAAGTTGAGGAAGTAACACCAGGGCAAATGGGGATTCCTGCATCAACTAGGGAGGCAGGAGAGGCTGTCACTTCTAGTAGTGGCAAGGGACCTGACCTGGAGCTAGGGTATAAGGCAACTTGGCCTGGTGCTGAGGAAACTGTTGCAGAAGGAGCTGAGTTGGAGATGATGGGGGGACGTGTGAGCACTGGCAGCGAACTGGGGATGGGAATGGAGAAGGATGGATTTGATCCACACCATATGGAACAAGGGCGGGCTCCAGTCATTCACCCTCGACGTTCAAGTTGGGGCCGCAAGAGTGGCAGCTGGGAAATCACACCTGATATTTTGGCCATGTCTTCTGAAGGCACCAATCGTGTGAATGGTGAAGCTACTCCTTCAGGGAAGTGATATTTTTGGTTTGCCTTTGTTAAGCCTGGTAGACAGTGTAAGAACAGGTCAGAGCTAGTTGGGGGAGGGGGGGGGTGGTGGTGTAAGAATCCACAAGAAAGGATTGGAAGCAGGTTTTTATAACCATGAATCCACATAGAGGAACCTACTGGATAAATGCTGTGTCCCTAGGCAGATTAATGTTTGGAGGATATATTTGGAACTACAGGCCAATCAGGTGGAGTATATGATGCACTGTACACAGACTTGGGGACTTTCCCAGCCCTTGGGAAGGACCCCAAATAGGGAGGTGGGCAGCAGATGGAATCTTTGACATCTAGTTAGCAGAGCTTATTGCAAGTGCTCCACTCCTTTCATTCCTGGAGTAGCTGTGAGATGAAACCTGGTTTGGCAGCTGACAGCTTCATGGTAGATGGTCCCTCTGAATCCTCCCTGCTTTGGATCTAATTTTTATTTGAGTTGGCTCAATATTTAGACCCACAGTCTCTCAGTGGATGTAATGCCGTGCATAATAATTAAGGGGGGGAGAGATCTGCGAGTTCTTTGAGATCGAATGTAGTTTACACATGTAGAAGGTGGCCTATTTGCAACTATTTCCAATTCTGCTGATGGTTTTCAGTGAAGCAAATCTATTATGTGTTCTCCACATCCATGTTAGTGCAGTGGACTCCCAACTAGATTTGAGCTGCCTGCTACAGAGACTATGATTTGATCGAGGGTCCGGGTGACTAATGATTGGAAGCAAATCTCAGATTTTGATCATGTTCTGTTATTGCTCCTGCAGAGTCCACACAATTATCAACGCGGATTACACAGCAACTGAAACATTTGCTAACTTCTCTCTTATACATAACACACTGGTACTGGTATAGAGATACTCCGAAAAATTCTTTTTTTTCTTGTGCATACCAGGCTGGGACTGGTATATAGAGATCACCTGAGAAATTTTAGAACTAAGGAAGCACTGATAATAGGGAAAGTATGGTGATTTGAATAAGGGACTGGGGTGGCAGATTATGTCATTTTCTTGGCACCATTCTGTGACATAATCTTCTGGTGATGACAATCATAGTGGACCAAAATGTGTGTGGCAGTGAACATGAATTTTTTTAGAAAGCAGCCTCAATCTGCCAACCTAGACCATAATGTCACGGAATGGCCTGCCTCACCCTTGCCCACTATTATTATGTTGGGTGTGGATAGATTGTATGCCACTTTACGGAGTGTAATGTGCAGGGGCTTGACCATTCTATAGTACATGATTATTGGCCTTGCCTACCAAGGCAAGGCTATTGTGTTTAAATTCATTTTATAGAGTATAGTAGCTTAATGGATTTTGGCCCCTAGGTAATAATAGGTCTATTTTTATATGAGGATTTTTGAAAGGTGATATTTTGGCTTGTGTTGAAACTTGAGATTAGTTGTAGAGTTATGATATCATGAAGGGATTTGGGTTTCTTTTGGAGGATTTTTTTTTTTGAAGATTATATTTTTGCATGGTGAAATATTTGAATTTCCATAATTTTTTCTTTTGACTTAAGATACTTTATAAAAATAAAATAAAATGTAAATGGCAAGGCTACAATGTGACACTACCCTTGTGATCCATTTGTGGAGCAGGAAAGCTTCATTCTTTTCTGGATGCAACTCAAAAGTCACATTTTAGTCTTTTCCTCTTTCATCTTGGTGACATAATTATCTCCCTTGTGCCTGCAAAAAAGCTTTCTTTCTTTCTTTCTCCATGCAAAAGGCAAAAAAGTTGCCACATGTGGCTTTTTGAAACGCCACTTTTGAACATCAAAAAGTTTGCCACTGTACACTAGGGTTCAATTTTGTCATTAAATAATCCTGAAAATACTGAAACAATTTTTTTTTTGGTGAAAAAATTATGAAGACTAGGTGTTAAAAACCATCAAATTATCACATGCTACTACAATCTGAATAATTTCACTCCCCATATGAAAATAGCATAGGAAATCATGAAAAATTAATAATATTATAAATAAATAAATAAATAAAGGGAAAAAAGAATAATCTTAGATTTTTTTTTTTTTTGCAAAAAATAATAGTCATTCGTATTGTCAATGTGGAGGCTAACCCTACACTAGGGTGGTAACTATGGAGGTGCTTACTGCATACTGTGTGGGCAGGTGGATGTCCCAACTTGTTCATCAGGCAATCCTGAAACAAGATCTTCCAGGAAATGATTGGGTCTAGAAATACAGCCAGAGTGAGCCAGAACCCATCAGCACACAAACCCAGGATGGATGGAGTCTGGACAAGGAAACATTTTTCTGTTGAATTACTGTCTCACTAGCTAACCATAGTGGTTAGTTAGTTGTATATATTAACCACCCACATGTATCTATGTACCTACATACCTAGGAACCATTTATATTCCTTACTTAATATCTACACACTTGCATAGGTTTATATAGGTTCATCTCACCTTGGTAGTGTGAGACAAAAGAAGGATAAGGGCCACTTCCATGGACCAAAAGCCTAGGGATCACTTTGAAGCAAATTCGACCTTGAATTGGACCTTTCTTCACATTTTAAAACAGTATTTTTTTCTAAGGTATAATGAGTGTGTTTAAAAGCTTGGGGTCCAATATAAAAAATTTGTGATTGGCATGTGAGAGGATTAGGTTGGCTTTTGGTATTTTATTTATTTTATTTTATTTTCAAGGTTTTTTAAAAATTTTGTTTTAAAAAAATAAAATTCTTTCTACACACAATGGATGGGTGTAGGTACAAGATATCACAACTACCTTTTTCTTAATGTTCTTTTTTGGAATGAGAATTGATTTAGGCATCTCTTGTAAATTCAAATCCCATTTCACTTATGAAAATTGGTGCAACTTTTCACTTTTTGTCTCACCTTTTGATTCACTTTCATTTTGTGCACTTTGAAGAACTGAAAATGCATTCCTTCTAGTAATCACCTTCAAAGAATCCACAAAATCAGTCATGTCAACTCTAGAATTGTTACAATACAATCCATAGCATGTTTTTCATTCTCACAAAATTTGAACAATAAAAGTAAACAAATAAAATGAAAAAAAAAAATAATAAAAAAATGAACAACCTTGGACCCTAGCTTACACTTTGATTCTCCAAACCATGAGCTCTCTTTGAAGCTCTTTTTTTTGGTTTGGACCAATTGGGTTTCCCTCCAGAATGATGCCATGTAAATTAAATCACAATTTCATTTGCCTTGGTCCTGGACCCTTGTTTAAAGACCTTGAGACCAATTTAAAGCTCTTGACCAATAGGAATGCTTGATTTCATTAGATCCTGCTCCTTGGACCCTTGTCTAAAGTGGGCCTAAGGGTGACTTTAGACGAGGGTCCAAGGTCCAGGGACCAATGAATTCAAGCAATCTTATTGGTTGAAAGCTTTAAATTAGTCCCAAGGCCTTTGAACGAGGGTCCAAGACCAAAAAGTGGCAAATTGAGGCTAAACCTACATGGCACCTGTTTTGGAGGGAAAATCAATTGGTTCGGACCAAAAAAACAGTGCTCAATCAAAGGAGAGCTCCTGATTTGGAGAACCAAGGACCAGGCTAGGGATCCAAGGTACTGTCCAACTCGAGGATACAATTTGCTTCAAATCAATCCAAATCGGTTCCTAGGAAATTGGACCCTGCACCCTCATCTAACTAAAGTGGGCCTAAGTTTACCAAGTTGGAATTTTGGTAACTCACTCAGTTGTGGTTCATTCACAACTAAGTCATAATAGGTTTCCACTGGATGGTGCAACTGGTTGGTGGGTGCTGGGTTACATAATCCTAGAAGTAGAGTGTGATTACTAAACACTACTTTGCTGTTGACACATATACATAAGTTGGGTCTTTGATAGAAGGTACATTCTTCTAGGTTGGCAGGGGATTGATTGATTGCTAGATCTGTCTGAACATAGAAATCTTTGGGTTGTTACATAGTGCACTCCAGGAGAATCCTTCCTCAGATTTTGAACTTTGATCTTCCCATGATCTACTTCGCATTGCTGGTTTCAAGAGCTCTGTTCGAGAGAAATAGAAAACTTTGGGGGTTCAAGAGGGAATTCAAGCCCAGCTTCAAGAACAGGTGGTGGATTCAAGAGGGGAATCCAAGCCCAGCTTCAAGAAGGAGTTGACAATCGCTTCAAGAGGAACCAGTGGCGCCTGTGCAATTGGGGCCCAAGCATCAATAATAATAACTTCATCTGAAGTCACCCCCATCCCAATAACTATTCCAGTTCAAGGAAACTTAACTTCCAACTTCTTATAGAATGTGAAGAAAGCAATTAACATTTTTTTTGATCAAATTCTAGAGACATAAATTACTAGAAATTTAATAACTTTTGTTACATTGATTTGAAAATTGTGAAACAACAAATATGTAGATTACATTGTCAAGACCTTTCCTGCATTATTGACAATATAGTGAGGTGCCCCATGGTTTGGGAAGGTTACAACTTATAGCATGGTCATGTAGAACACGAACAGGTTTAGGATCGAAATTATGTATGTTTATTATATAGCTATGAAAATTTATGTTTTTGATTGTAAAAATATTTTTTCACCTTTTTATTGTCTATACATAACTAATATGTCATATCATTCTCCTATCATGAATTAAACATAAACACCAACCCTTTTCAAAATAAAACCCTATCAACAATCACATTCAAACAAACAAACAAAACCAAAGGTGTGTCGCACTGTGACCTTGCCATTTACATTTAAAAAAATATTTTAAAACAAAAGAAGAATTATGAAAACTCAAGTTTTTCACCATGCAATGATATAATCTTCAAAAAATCCTCTAAAAAAAACCAAAATACTTCAAGATATTATAACTCTACAACTAATCTCAAGTTTCAACACAAGCCAAAAATATCATCTTTCAAAATAGACCTATTATTTATTACCTAGGGACCAAAATCCCTTAAGCTACTATATACATTCGATAATGAATCTAAACAAAATATCCTTGCCTTGGTAGGCAAGGCCAACAAACACCTTAATATATATAGAATTCCTGAAGCTGTTTTGCAGATCAAGTTGTTTTTGCCATTTGCAATTTTGTAACAGAACGACAACATACAATTGAAAACTGAGAGATTCTTTGCCAAAGTATACTAATGTACATATGTAGTTTTCATTTGCATTTGGCATACAATATTCGAGTGATTCTTTTTGGGTGACAAAATTTCACTATTTCACAAACATTTTTGGGGAGAAAAGCTTAGGATAAATGTGTTTTTTTCAATGTGAAATATGTTTTACAACAATTTTTTAATAATAATAATAGTAAATAAATAAAATTAAAGAAAAAAAGTAAAAGTAAAAAACACTGCAGCATTCCATGAACTAAGATAAATCAATATACCAATCAAAAACCAGGATGATGTGGTTAAGAACCGCCGGATATTGGGTGCCATCTTGTCCATGTTGTGAAGGAAGGTTGGTGATGGACAGGGTGGTGGCTGATCACCAAACTCTTTCTCCAACATCCCGAAGCAAAAAATTCTGAGCATAATTGTCAGGACTCGGAACTCAAACACAGAGAAGTGGCTCCCTTTCAATTCCTTGGAAACCTTCTAGGCTTGGAGTTTTATGGGGTTTCACCTTCCCCCTCTCTTCAGTTGATACCGTAATACCTTGGCCATTTCAACACATGTCTGTCAAATAAATAAATAAATAAATAAATAAATATGAAAAATTCATTTCAACATATGGAATATTCCTAAATGTTCACTATTTTTCTTCCCAATATTTTTTGATTTGAAAGAAATAGTTTTTTTTTGAAAATTTCAACATTTCTGAAAATAAAATAATTAGTGTCAAAATTGGCCAAGGTATATTATTTAGGGTATATGCTTCATGTGACTCGTGGAGGAGGGTTCAGTTCTTAAATGGTTCCCTTTCCACCTTGTCCAATTGATCCTTGCCCCCCCCTTGTTTCTTTTTCTCTCCCTTTCTTTCTTTCTTTCTTTGGGTGCTTTTGTTTTTAATAAAGCTTTGGCAGGGTTTCATCATTTCTATTACTGTAGTCGCACGACAATGAGATGAGAAGGTAACCCAATCAATCATGAAGCTCTTTGTCAGATGTTTGGTGACCAAGTCCATACGGGGTTGTTGTTGATTGTTTGCTTTTGTTTTGTTTTTTTCTTTGGGGTTGTGTCTACTTGTGTTCTCTTTTGCCTTGTACTTTTGCTCGATCGATCGATGGGTTCCCATCCTTTGATTTTGTATTTACAAAGGTTTTTCTTTCATACTTGCTTGGCAACACAAGACAAAGCTGTTTATTATTCTCATGAATCTTTGTGCACTCAACTCACTCACCCCGCTTGTAGTTTGTCTCACTCTCAAAAATGCAATTCTAATGTTCACACAATGGCTGTTCTTTCTCTCTCTCTTATAGACCTATAAATTGATGAAACCTCTTTCTTTAGTTTTAAGCTTGGGTTTTGGGTCTTGTTCATATAGAACATTTTGGCAAAGCATAAGGGAACACATGTGAGGGGCACATGAGAGAGCTGTGGGAACATTGAGCAAACCATGTGAGATGAAATTAAGGAACACATGTGAAGGACCAACACATGGCAATTGTGAGAACAACATACGGAACATTTGGCAAAACAACATATGGAACATTTGGCAAAACAACATATGGGGGGGGGGCTAAACATAAGGAGCATATGATGAACAAATTGATAATCCTTGGGGTAAATGGTGACCATACCAGTGACCACAATGGTAAGCCACGGCTTTAAAACAGGCTGCATGCATGCATGCATGTATGTTGTGCACAAGTGCACACCACGTTCACTCCACTTAGCCCATTATCCTACTCTTTACAAATTTCCCAGCATTA
>Ga0116231_10011694_pt1 | contig 13334 bp, 12 predicted proteins | sample S1TSphgellanicum_2_FD_89695 | JGI IMG/M metagenome (GOLD analysis project Ga0116231, IMG submission 89695) | Host-associated microbial communities from peat moss isolated from Minnesota, USA - S1T2_Fd - Sphagnum magellanicum MG | ecosystem: Host-associated > Plants > Peat moss > Unclassified... | reverse complement strand
CTACCTACCTACCTACCTACCTATTTGCCTATTAGGTGACAAAATTGAGGTCCCATCCCAAGGTCCGCCCGTAATCAGAGAACCACACCTCAGTTTCCACCGGTATGGTTACGCCACGTGGCATATATATATTCCGGTTTGTGATTGGCCCAAACGAGTGTGGAAGGATAACGCGTAATCTTCCGTTCTGCGCTGCGCTTGTCTTCCGCTCCGTCTTCTCCATCGCCTTCCCATTTGCGCGCCGAATCTTCGCAGCAAATTTCCAGAAGGCTATCGGCGCACATCATAGCCAGTTTCTTCTCTTCACGAAAGCTTTGCGGAAGGATATATCATTTCTGCCAAGACTTTTTCCTTTTAGTTGCAATGGCTGCTGCTGCTGCTCTTGCTGCGACTTCTTCCGCCGGTTGTGTATCCGCAGCTGCCACATGCAGCTTCCTGCACAAGTCGTTACCTATGAGCCAGCGAGCTGCTGTCGCCAGATCCGTCATTGGTACACGTATAGGCACCAACCTAGCTTCTCTTGCAGATGCTTTCCAATCTCCTCTTCTTGTTGCCCTCCATTATGTTCAGATGCGTGTATTGATTTGTTTTTTCTGAGAAGGAAATCACGTCGAGTACTAAAGGATCCAGTACCGTAGGGTTTGTGCCGAGGGTTAGGGTTTCCGAAGAGTTTGAGGAGAGGGGCGGGGGGAGAGATTGGATGCGTATTGAGAATAGTTTTGTATTCGGGTGTGTGGGGGATTATTTTACAGGTCTGCCTGCTTTGCATATGCCGAGAATCGTGTGTTCTGCGGAGGAGAGGAAAGGAGACGTTGATAAGAAGAAGACGGAAGTGAGCAGCAGCAGCAGCAACGGTTTCAGCTGCTCTCAGCTGATGGTTGCCATGTCGACGGCAAGTGCCTTAACTGCGGCACATCCGGCTCTGGCTCTTGTAGATGAAAGGCTATCGACGGAGGGAACAGGGCTGGGACTAGGCCTTAGCAACTCCAAGCTAACATGGATTTTGGTGGGAGTGACTACGCTCATCTGGGTTTTGTACTTCGTCTACTCCACAGGTCTGCCAGAGGGAGACGATGATTCAGGCCTCTCTCTATGAGCTGCATGTCTATCTATCTGCTGGAATTAAGCCAATTTCAGATGATACAGGCTTCTTGTACGATTTTCTTTTGTGTCATATGTAGATTAATGATCATGTGCCTAATTGCAACTGCTGTGGAGAAGAATTATATCTGTCTACCAAACAGCTAGTTGTCATTGTGAAATTTTAGCTCTGAGTATTGAAACAAGAGCTTTGCACAATTTGCATGTTGTTAAAATGGATACCTATTGGGATTGATTTTCTGGTTTCTGGGTGCTTGATCTGCAGCTGCTTTTATGTGATCCAGAAAGAGTTTTTGGTTACATATTGTCAAGTAATTCTTTGGATGAGGGAATTGCCAAGGTCTGGTCTATGGTAACATGGTCTGCTTGATATATCAGCTGGTTTGTGAGGTTTGCTACATCATGGGTCAAGATTTGAAATTTAGACTGCTGTCTTGATTTGGAAGCTCTAGTTTTGTTGCTTGCATTTTCCAGCTCAGTTTGATTTGATGTCAAAGATATGTCTGATTGGATACAGTAGTAGTTCACCGAGATGGATGGTGGTTCTTGGTTTCTCCAATGCAGAACAAGACATTGGATTCAGGTGCCTTTTGTGTAGTTTGAGTAGTTTCGGCACAATCTTGTCACTTCCTCTCATGTGTTGAGTTTCTTCTTGAGCATTTGTTCTCTCTTCAGAACAAGGTAAAATAAAATTGTAATCTTTAATTTGCAGGTTATTTGATTTCAGTTGTCATGGCTGATCATTATGTAGAAATCTGAGGTGTTGTACACATTTTTTGTGCATTCCGAGAGCACTTGCTGCACCTCTTATGCTTGTGTGTAATTAGGAGTGCAACAAAGCTGGTTCTGAAAATAAATTTTAGATCTTGCTTAACTTTTAAGATCTCAAAGGGATCTGTTTGCAGGAAGTGTGTTGATTCCAAAAGATTTTGATGATCTTTCCAGCTACTATTAAGTGGGAAATTTGGACTGGAGATTTTACTATTATAATGTTACGGGGGAAGACCAGATCTGCCACATGGTGGTACTTGGTCCATCAAGACTGAACAAACATTGCTGCAGCATGCATAGTGCTTCAGCATTCATAAGGCTGTTCTAGTCTCCCACTATTAATCTCAGGTGCAGGTGATGGTGAAACAATGTCCATGGTTCTGGTTGTGAGTACAATAGTATTGTGTTTTGTCATTACTTACACTCCATGACATGGGTGTATGAAATGGAAGACCTAGTATATTAATGTCGTGTTGGTGTTGATACACATTGGTCGGGTCCAGATATTAGCAGCAACTTGAAACTCTTCTGTAAATTCATAAGTATTAGAGAGTGGACATCACCAATAGAGGAGACCACCCAAGTGCAATTTGTCATCACCAGCAAACAGCACAATTGGGTTTAGGGTGCTTCCTACTCCTACCACCTCATGGTTTACATATGTTTAGGCTTATGATTAAGGTTTGCCTTGTGCTGTACATTGCATAAGGCCCCATGGTAGGGGACATTCCCAAAATGCATGCAGATGGCAGGCCAGATTGATTTACAGCCAGCACCACCTTATCCGGCAACCACTAAACAGGCGTAATGAATTAAATGCAGCACGATCTTTGACACGCTCTAATCACCAGATTTTTGGATTCCAATGCCCCAACCCAGAGTCCCTATACCCAGTTAACCACCCCAACCTGGTTATCTAAACCCACTTGAAAACCTAGCCCGGGGACCCCACAACCCAGCCCCAAGGCTAGAAGCCCTAACCCCATTCTTTTTTTTTGGCCTTGCCAAGCGCCTCCCACCGGGAATTCCCACCTCCCCGTGACTACCACATCCAACCCATGGAAACAAGCCACTCCCCGGGCCCCATCCCCCTCCCCTCATGGGAAAGGCAACCCTATATTGTCCAAGGAACCCCATTCTCCTCTACCCACGGTGCTGCATCCAATCCTTGAGGACATCATCATCCTCGGCTGTAGTGTCTCCCCGGGGGAGACTACCCTTTTCGGGGAAACCACCTTGTCCCCGTTAAGAGGTTCGGTCAACTCCCGGGGAAGACCACCCTTCCCGGGGAACCAACCTTCTCCCACCAAGAAGCTCCTTCCACTCCCTGGGTGAGACCAACCTTCTCGAGAAACCTCACCTTCTCCCCGCCAAGAGGTTCCTTCCCCTCCTTGAGGAGAACCATCCTTGGGGACGCACCTTTTCCCTATTGGGAAGTTCACTCAATTCCCTGGGGGAGACACTCCCCGCCAAATGCCCTAAAGTTCCCCGAGGGAAAGTTAGTGCATCATGAGCTTGTAGATCCTTCCAAATAACAAGCGTGTGCTAATGTTCCCCAAGATTTTCGACATTTCCCTCGTCTCCTCAGGGTACTTGTGCTTCTCGAAACTGACCTAAAAATATTAATACATTTAGATTTATGATTCTTGGGAAATAAAATCAATATTGAAGAGGAAGATCTCAACTCGATGGCCAATGGAAGGTTCCAATGCTTAGTGGCCCTTGATAGGTTCCATTGTTTGGTGGCCAATTGAAGGAAAAGGAGAAGCACTTTTTCCCCTTGACCCATTTTCCCCCCAACAAATTTTACTTAAACTTTCAATTTTTCCATTGATATTAAGGTTTTATTTTACCATGGTTCTAGGCCGTTACTTACGTATTTCTTTCCTTTTCCTTAATCTATAAATTACTACCGCACATCTCGATGTTATAAGTCCTTCACACATTCATTGTTAATTTGATTTTGATTGAAAATCTCTTTTCCTTTCTTTGAAATTATGACATCGCATATGGCCACATCTTACAGGGTTCAAGTTGCAGAATTGAATGAAGAATTAGCTCTGGAATCATCTCTAGATTTGACATTGATGTAACATCCTCATGATGAAGATCCCGAACTGCGAGAGGTGCATGTTCGTTTTGAATTGATCCCCTCAAGCTTGATATTATCGCATTTTTCCGAACTCTCACACTTTGGTGATTTTGTTACAAGTCGACCCCGCTTCTAGTGATGAACTTGAAACCATTTGTGAAGGTTGTTACAAGACTAAGGACATTTATATCTTCGCATGGTCTTCAATTTTTTACGTTGGACACTATCATTGGTTGCGAAATTCGATTCGTCAATTGTTTCCTAATAGCAAAGCAAACTACCTAATTCGCACCATTCGACACATCTTAAATTTCTTGCAATTATGAATAATCACTATGGCATAGCCCATGACTCAACATGTAATTGTAGCTTTTCGTTAAGCTTATCCATAATTTAAATAAATGTTTCATTTACTATGAAACTCATGTTGCCCTTGGCACTTTATCACACTATTTATTTAATTGTTAAGTTGTTCTCGCATTAATCTTATGTTCATAAGGCTTGAAGATTGTTCTATCTCTATTGGACCTTTCATTAACACCCCTTCAACTACTTCATGAATTTCAAACATCCTTGCTATTCACTAAATACTAGAATAAAACTAATGTTTTGTTGAACACCACGAATTTTGGTGTTTGCTTCTACCCCCAATTCTCTAGTGATTTTTCACCCCTAATTAAGTAACTGAGGTTCTAAAACTATGGTTATCAACTTTTTGTTGAAAAAAAGAACTAACCGAACACCTTATTCACCAATATTGTATTTCGAAAAAGGAAACAACCCCCCCCCCACACACAACCATGCGCATTCACCATTCCTTATTATAACATGAAGTTACTAAAAACCCCTAATAACCTTACCACACTTGAATATCCTTGATGCAACTTTTAAAAATTAAGACTACCGCACATGGTTGTGTCGGTATGGCTCACAATTGGTAGTTGCTTAAACGGGGCATTCACTATTTTGCCTGCTAGCCCTCCACCGCCCAAGTTGAAAGTGTGTGGGATGGCATTCTATAGTATGCAAATAAAGGAAAACTATTAGGTGAATCCACTTTTGGCGATGGGAAGACAATTTTGGGGGAGGAAACAAGTGAATGAATAGACGACACTTGAATCTGGTTATAAATGCATGTGGGAACACTTCGTTGCAATGCTACCTTTGGACAATTGTCTTCTATGGCGTGCATTCTGAAGCAATTAAGGCTGAAATTACTAATTGATCCTTAGGATAGGCTAGCTAGTCTCAACATTCAGTGGTTTGGGGCCATAACACATGACATGATTGATTTATTGTGTGTTAAACTCCCTTGCAATTTTGGTGGTTGGAAGAACTTTATGATGTTCCACAACAAATTTGAGTAGTTCACCCAAAACAACAAAACATACACATATTTGCACAAGAAGGACCTTGAAATGATGACCAATTTTGTTGAGTCAATGTAACTATGAGCACTTTGGGAGTGAGCTAAAAATAACAAACAAATGTGGCATGTATTATGGTTAAGAACTTCATTCGAACACCAAATCTTAGTCATAAAATTGTTGAAACAAACAATGATGGTTTGGGAAAACCTCAATTTACACCACATATATTTAGTGTCCCATAAGTTTTTTCCTTATCTTGTTCATGTTTTTTATTATCTAGAATGTCCTCTTCGAGGAAATGTTTTTTCGCAATGACATTTCCCCAAAGAAGAGGGTTATTGGGGAAGACCTTTCCCCAAAAAAAAAGTCTCCCTAAAGCTGAACATTTCGGGGGGGCATCCTCTTTGATGAACTCCCAACTCCTGGAAGGACTCAAATGTGAATCCAAGTAGAAGACAACGGAAAAGGGAGGAGTCTGGGCACGCTCCTTAGCTCACAACACTTTGAAGGGTAGAAGGGCGTGTTGGAGCTTCGGGATGGGATTAGGAAGAGTTGACAAACTTCACTCATTCACACAGGCCTACACACAACCCACACAAAGTGGTTAGTGCATAGTTGGAGCACCTTTGGAATTAAGACGAGCCATGGGCAACACGGACACACTAGACTCACCACGGCTTAAACTTGGGGGAAGCCACCATCTTCCCCCTTATAGTATACTTTGTGGTTGGCCACGAAGCCTACATCCAAATGGTTTTTCTTTCCCGGGACTGTCACTCGAAAGTCCCAAAATCATGCTAATTGGGATTCTCGCAACTTTGGAGCCCCATAACTTTGCGAGTAGACCTCGGATCGAGATGCGGTTTAAAGCAAAGTTGTAGCTCTCATCGAGAGCTTTCCAACGATATGTTGCATGCCCTCTACAACCAAGTAAATCGAGTCAATCCTCGACTTTTTCTAGTCGGGAGTCAAACTGGCAATTTGATTCTCGGCCCTTCTTTTGACCATAACTTGTGTTTCAGATGTCCAAATGAGCAATGTGAGCTCGTTTTAGACATCTACGTTCTAAGAGCTTTTCCAATGATATAAAGAACGTCACAATCCATTGATTTTTGACCCCTAAAATTGCTCTCTGAAGTTTTGGGAGTCCACTCGGACTCTATCTCCCAAAGTGGGAGTTGCCTTGGGAGTGTGAGGGTTCACTCCCTCATACTCCGTCACACTCTCTTACACTCCCGGGAGTATGTGATGTGACTCTCGAGTTTTTTCTTGGCCCGCACCCTTGTGACCTCTTTGCCTTGACTCCCGAGCTTCTTCTTGGCCCGCAACCTTGTAACCCCTTTGCCTTGGTCGTGAGCCCAAGGCTAGGGTTGCAACAATGACCACTTGTTTATTTGTTAACCCATCAAAGATCGCGATAGTTAAAACTACCTTCCGAAGGTTCTTGTAGTTCAAAGTATAAACAAAAATAATTACCTTTTAGTGCATCAACTAAACCAATGAACGTCCCAAAGAGACATGTCGGTTGAACTTTGCAATTCACCATTGTTTGAACCACACATAAAATGTAGAATGCACGAAGGGTAGGACTATGCATGGATCACAAGAATGTAGGATATAAAGAAAACAAAATTGGAAAATATGTTTTGTGCGAAAACTATAACGCGATTGAATTGTGATCAATTGAGTGTTCCCACTTAGGTTCAATTATGAAAAGGTGATTTGATGGTGTTGTCCAAATTTGGAACACTCATAATAATGACAATATTGTGCCACTATTGCGATTTCAATTCTTACGAAACTTATGGATGGATTCGTCCTGGGGGAGGTTTGTAGATAATACATTCATGGTAAAGATTGAACAAGATGTAAACATTTGGGATGAAATTTTTTTTGACTAATTTGGACGATTCGAATAATTCCAATTCATCCTTGGAAATAATGCTTATTGAAATAACTCTTGTTTTGAAATATTCCTTTGCCCTAGGGGAGGTGGCCCTAGGGAGGGAATAAGAAATCTGGGTGAGGAATGTTTCCCTCGGCGAGTTGAATGAACTTCCCAAAGGGGAAAAGGTACGTTTTCTGGGGATGGTTCGACCTAGGGAGCGGAAGGAACCTCTCGATGGGGAGAAGGTGGGGTCTCTCGAGAAGGTTGGTATCCTTTGGGGAGTGGAAGGAGCTTCCCGATAGGGAAAAGGTTGGTTCCCCGGGAAGGGTGGTCTCCCCTGGCGAGCTAATTGAACCTCCCAATGGGGATGAGGTGGATTCCCCTCTCTTTCGGGGAGACACTACAGCCGAGGACATGGGACGATGATGTCCCCAGGGATTAGATGCAGCACTGTGGGGAAAGGAGAATGGGGGTTCTTTGGGTAGTATAGGGGTCCCTGTGAAGGGAAGGGAGTGGGGCTCGGGGAGTGACTTGTTTTTGCGGGCTGGATGTGGCAATTGTGGGGAGGCGGGAGTTCTTGACGAGAGGCGCAAAGCAAAGGCCAAAAAAAAAGAATGGGATTAGGGCTTCTGGCTCGAGGGTTGGGTTGTGGGGTCGTCGGGTCAGGTCATTGAATGGGTTTAGTTAACAAGCTTAGGGTGGTTAACCGAACATAAGGGCTCTAGGTTGGGGCATCAAAATTTGGAAACCTAGTGATCAAAGCATGTTAAAGACCGTGTTGCATTTAATTCGTTACACTTGTTTCGTGGTTTCCCACCTTATCGTAGGCCCTTTGTTTTAGGAATTTCCCTAGCGTGGACCTTACATTTAAAGCTCTTCATGGGTGCTCCATATTTAATATCGTAATACATAGACTAGTTAGTCATTAATTTTACTTTTTTTAGAATTGTGAAAAATACCTACTCACCATGCCAAAAATCTGGATGAAGCTCTCAAGTAGAATAAATTCATAATTTTTTGATATAATGTTGAATTTATAAATTATTTTTATTTTTACTGCTAAACATAATTGACAAAAATAGAGTTAATTTTCTATTGAGCTATACCTGAACAAATGATACATACCCACATGCATTGCAAAATGTGAAAATGAAGGAATGTATCCATTTATGAATGTAAATTGTTTGTCATGTTGAGATCTACCCCTTGCCACACTCTTTGGTATTGTTGGAACGCCCTCAATGAGTGATAGGGGTGCACTAAGTTGATTTCATAATGTTTCAACCTTTAGAAAAGTTATTGAATATTGAATAATATTTCATGGAAATTTTATTTAAACCAAAACTAGAAATTATAAGCGAAGTAGGGCATGTTTTTTATATTTTTGGAAAGATCTTAATACATCACAAATGCAACATCCAACTATTTAGTACTGAAAATCATGCAAAGTTCATTTATTTGTCAATTAATGTTTTTTGCACACAAATGTTGTACACCTTTGACACATAAATAAATATAATAACAAATGAAATACGAACTTATGCATGAACAAACTTTGTATCATTCGATATATGTATTTGTTGCATGTCTTTTTAATGCATGATAATACATGCACAAAATGCATTAGCTTATGAACAAATAAACTTCACACAGTATTTACCCTGTTATATGCATGTGGGTATGTATCGCAGTTGATGACTTACCCGCCCAGCGTGAACTGGTTTGATTGTTTGTGTTTGATTTCTGGGGATAAACCCTAAACCCTAGGGCTCCTACAAGCCCTTGATGTTGATACTAATTAGGTGAAATTTGAGGATGATTATCATTATTTTCTTACAACATCCAAACCGATTATCTGTCCATCAAATTGATGTAAGTAGAAGTGCAAAGGGTGACGGTTGCCCCGGAAACTGGCACAACAAAATCCAGAAGCAGACGTGCTTGATATGATAATAGATTTGACAAAGTTTTTGTCAGTTTTAACAACCATAGTCGAAGCCTGAAAAGAATTAATGCCGAATGTAAATATTATTTGAACTTGTTAAGATTAATAACATTGAATTTTACTTTTATTTTATTTTATTAAAAAATACACAGCAGAAATTAGAACCTTACTTCCAAGTTTGAACATACAAACATTGAAGTATTTATTTAAAGAAAATTAATTCCTGATGTTTTTTGTATCATACTCTCAAGGATTGATGAAATTAGGTCTTTTAATCTATTAAGCCCTAATAATGTTTTTTAGGGCTTCACAACACCTGCCCAAATCCTGCTGCCAAGGGGCTTTACTGAGCATAAAGGGCTGGCTCCTAATTTCCAGCTTTTTATTTTTCCGTGATACCCGCTGGGTATCCTCTGGCTAAAATGGGAGAGGAAAAAGGAAAAATAAAAAGGAGGTCATGTGTTTTGAAAAACATAATTAGGGTTTTATGCATTATTAAATAGTGAAAATTATAAGGTTTAGTGTTTAGGGTTTAGAGAAAATGAAGTAATTGTTAGGTTTTTTAATAGCCAGAATCTGAAATGATATCTATCATAAATTGCCAGATTTTTTTTTACATATGATCCCAGCAGGTAGCCAAAAAAATTATGGAAGGTGATCAAATTTTTATTTACTTTTTATTTTCATATTATCATTTATAATAATGATTTTTTATTTTTGCTAAATCTTTCCCTTCCTATGGATGATGATCTTTAAATCCCATGCACATGTAGGTTCTTTATTAACATGATTCAGTTGGATGAAACATTGACGACTACATCATGAAATTGATCCCGAAAAAAAAGAAAAAAAAAACAATGCCTGGGATATGAGTTTTTCTTTTCTTAGTTGGACGAAAACTCTCGACTAATGCACAGAAGAGAAAAATTTGTATGGCTCGTACGAAAAATCCACCCGACCGGACGAGAATCCATTCTCTCTGGGAAAAAATCCTGACGGTCTTACACAACAACAGGAGGGGTCCCCTGCCAAGCTTTATTAGTACTAACTACATCGCTGTGCTACAAAAGGGGCTTGCTTGATTGAAACCACATTCCAGGCAAAGTGGGTAGTACTGAACCGAGGACATGCTTGTTGAGAGTTTTTACTTGTCGGGAATAAGTATTACATACGTTGTTGGTGGGCTCGGGAGGGGAGGGGAGGGGGTACTTAGCCGGCCGGCACTGGGTACCTAATCAAACTTGCACGGCACTAAATACCCCCTTTACAAACTTTGCGGAAACTCCCCCTTAGTTATTAAAAGGCCGAAGGTGGCCAGAGTGAACCAGCACCCACCAGTCCACCCCCCCCCCCCTCTGTGGGTGTGAGGGTGGATGGTATGTGGACAGAAAACATTTCTTCATCCAGTTTCTCTCTCACAGATAACCATAGTTATTAGCTATGTACTAACCATCCACCATGTACTTTACGAAGTTCTGTACCTTTCCTACCTACATACTAACCACTTACGGAATCCGTCTCCACTTTTCTAATGATACTTATCCACTTCCATCCACTGGTAGTTACCTAGATTGTGTGAGGTTGAAAAAGGAGGAGGGTTTACAAGATAGATTTCATCCACAACTGAGTCATAATGGGTTTTCAATGGATGGTGCACGGGTGGGTGCTGGGTCACACAATCTCCACTAAAGGGTGCAATATTCAACTAGTTGGGGCTTACGTTAGTTTGTTTGTTTGTCGGCCTTGACCAACCCCCCCCCCCAACCCCCAACCCTCCCCCCCGCCCTCTTTTTGGGTTATAAATATTATTTTCGGATGCGGAGAAAACGCATACACACAACATAGGGAGATCAACAAGTGACTTTTGGTCATGAGACAGCCTGCTCTTCTCGTCAGCAGAAAAAATAGAGAACAAGGTCGATTTGTCCGGTTTGTTGTTAGACAATAAGACCTTTTAGGCAGGCTAAAAATTTGCTTCTCTCTTCTCGGCCGTGTGCAAGAAATGCAAAGATACCAAGAGTGTGACATGAAGTGCCTTGGTTTGGGAGATTTCAACATACCAAAACAAAACGAACTACCTTGCTTCATACATAGATATAAACATTTAACAAATATGTTGGATTTGTTTTGAGATTGATTTTATAGTTGATCATTTTTATCATTATTTGTGTAGGGTAAAGCCCAAGGGGTAATAAGGGGGTGTGTCACATTGTGGCCTTGCCATTTACATTAAAAAAGTATCTCAAGGCAAGAGAAGAATCAAGGAAATGCAAATATATTTCACAATGCAAAAATATAGTCTTCAAAAAATCCTCTAAAAGAAACCAAAACCTTTCAAGATATTATAATTCTATAACTAATCTCAAGTTTCAACACAAGCCAAAATACCATCTTTCAAAAATCCTCATATAAAAATAGACCTATTATTACCTAGGGGCCAAAATCCATTAAGCTACTATACTCTATGATGAATCTAAACACAATATCCTTGCCTTGGTACACAAGGCCAACAAGGACTTTACAGGAATAAGGGCTCTGTCAGGCAAGAGTCCTCAAGCACAGGCTTCCCGATTCCCATAACGCCCACCCACAAGCGCTTTACATGGTGTAAAAACTGCCCTGATTTCTTTTTTAAAATTTCCCTATGCAATGACTTTTAAAAGGTTTTTGGAACTATAATTGGGAACAGATGCAAGGAGCCAAACCTCTTTAACTTTGCCCCCATTTCAAAAATCTTCCAGTCCTCAACAAAGCCTGGTTGTTGGGCAATTGTCGTGCAACTGTGTGGAGATCCGTGTTGCACTTAATTTGTTGCTCCTATTTAGTGTTTGCAGAGCCGTAGTGTGAGGACATTGGTGTGCAATAGATGGTACCCTAGTAAGAAACCCTTGGGTGAACAGAATAAGGAAATGTTGATCAGAGACACACTCACTGACAGATTTCATTCATCTTGCATCCGTGTGCTCAGCATGTCAAATGTTGTTAGGTAGTTAGTTAGTAGATTTTACCCCCTCAGAAGATTATGCCTCTCTTTTCTCCCAAAAGAAAAGAAAAGAAAAAGAAAACACATCCCATTTCAATGAGATTATATCACTCCTTCTAGTCCAATAATGAATGGGAATTTGTCTTTGGGGGTACCTAATACCAAAGGGGGTAGAGGGTGCACCTGTGTGTACCACACCTGGATTGATAGGTGGTTAAGTTAGGTCTTTGTTTTCCTGGATTGATTTGTGGTTAAGTTAGGTCTTTGTTCTCCTCCTGACTTGATTTGTGGTTAAGTTAGGTCTTTGTTCTCCTGAATTGATTTGTGGTTAAGTTAGGTCTTTGTTTTCCTAGATTGATAGGTGGTTAAGTTAGGTCTTTTTTCTCCTAGATTGATTTGTGGCTAAGTTAGGTCTTTGTTCTTGGCTTTAATCAACCAATTCTCATGCTAAATAGGAGGCCATTCAGCAGGGGTGTCCATTATGTAGTAGACTCAATTGGCTGGCCTTAACCATAGCTGTTAACTTGTTATGGGGGGTGGGGGGCCAGGCCGGGTAGTATGGTTTTCGCTAATTTCAATTCATCCATCCATCCATACATCCATCCATTGTGGCCTGATCCGATCACTCAGCCAGAGGTGGACTCAGAGTTGGAATAGCCCAAACCCTGCCGACTCTAATCAGCCAGGGTAAAGGACAGCACCTGCACTGAAATGTGGGTGCCGGTTCACCCCAAGGCCACTCTCGATACCACTCGATCGATTGGGGTTGTCATTGAAGAACGAAAAACCAAAGCAAAAGGGAGAAGGGGGGAAAAAAAAAAAAACAAGCCAAAAACTCGCATGTCACACATCTTGTGGCTCTTTTCGGTTAGGTGATCGGCCAGAGGCCACTGGTTACCAGAAAGCCAAGGTGTAAGAATGTTGTGGTGGTCGAGACCTCCTCCGACGACTTCTCATAACCAGTGGCCATGAGCGCGTTACCAGGCATAACTGACTCTTGACCTGCCATGCTAAGTAAGTCGGACAACCTGTCAGTCACTTTTTTTTTTTTTTTTTTTAATTTTTAAAGAACCACGCCCTTTTTTTTTTTTTTTCCTTTTTCCTGCTATTTTTTTTTTTTTTTGGTACATTATTATAAATTATAATTTTTTTTTCTTATAATTTTTTTTTTTAATCATAGAATG
>Ga0116231_10011693_pt1 | contig 13337 bp, 12 predicted proteins | sample S1TSphgellanicum_2_FD_89695 | JGI IMG/M metagenome (GOLD analysis project Ga0116231, IMG submission 89695) | Host-associated microbial communities from peat moss isolated from Minnesota, USA - S1T2_Fd - Sphagnum magellanicum MG | ecosystem: Host-associated > Plants > Peat moss > Unclassified... | reverse complement strand
TATATATATATGTTAAAATTTATATAATCAGAAATATATATATCAAATAATAAATAATAAACAAGATAAATAAATAAAACTACATTTGCAAAATGTTTTCAATAAATTTTGGACATAATAGAAATGTAAAAAATGTAAAGGATAAAAAAAATGAATAGTAAATTGTATATTACAAAAAATATAAAACAAATAAAAAACAACATTACTTAAATAGACTTTGAAAAATAGGCTTTCAAGTTGTAATTCTTTAATTTGACTTGAAATTCATACAAAAATTAGTTTGGTAAGACACACAAATATAGATGATAATAAAATAAAATTGGTTTGCAAAGAAGAATTGTTTTTCACTACAATGCTAATGATTGTATTTTTTATTTGATTAGAAATTTGTTGAAATATTCAATTTAATGTCAACAACAATTTGAGAAAATAATATGGTTCATTTATAATAATGTTTAATGCTTGGCATGCCATCTACATTAGACTATTATAAATGTGAATAAAAATTTGAATTTTTACATGATTTATATCATAAACAAGTAATCAATGAACAAACATATATATAAAAGACATCAATATTTGTAATAGATGGTGGATCGTAGGGTGATTTTACTATTGTGTTTTAGATATGAAAGTATTTGCAATGCCCATTTCATGTGTGCGATAAAAATAATGGTAAAAATAAAAAATGAATATGAGATTGTAATTTCAAACATAATATACAAATGCAACCATTTAAAACCTTTAAACATATGTAATGCAATTATTAATGTTTTCCAATTGTTTGTAAATCTAATGCATATGACAAAACAATTCAAAAATTTCAAATGAATAAAATAATAACAATAAAAAAATAAAATCCAATGAAACAAAATTAATTTACTTGAAATTTCAAATGAAATAATGCATTATTCAAAATAACAAAACCCATCTCAAACATATTTTTATAAGAAGTCGTATTAATATTTAGTTTCAATATTCACATTTAGGTTTGAACACATTACAAATCAAAAGTTATTCAAAATGTCTTTGAATGTAAAGAAAATGGTAACAATAAAATAAATAAAAAATTGTTTGAGAAAAATGAAACAATTCTTCTTGACACAACACTAAATTCTCAAAATGATGGATTAGAATATGCATCACAAAAAATAATCAAAATAACAAAACAAATCTTAATGACATGGCATAATTTTTTCAACTGACAATAACCAAATAATAAGTGCCAATAATAAATGTATCATGAAAATTTTAAAAATTGTAAAAATTGTAAAACATGTAACCAATACTATAAGCAATGACTTAAGTAGTGTAAAGCAAGTAAAAACTTTTGTGCACTTGTGTGTGTGTTTTAATATAAGATATATATGTGTCATACATTCCATCATAGTTTTTTCTATGACATATTTGATGGTAGTAAGTTCATGATAAAATTGGTGTATGTGTGTATTTGCATCATTGTGTTTGTGTGTGTGTATATTTGTATAGCCATGTGTTTTATGTGTTATATTGTTTTGCAATATTTATATAATGTATTTTTTTAATGGAAAAGTTTGATTGAAGTTGTGTGTTATAAAAAATCAAATTTAACTAGTGTGGCGTGTGTTGTGTTGTTGGCCCAAGTGTGAACTCGTCCACATCCGCAACTGATTTTTCCTTCCAAAAGCTGGTTTTTTGGAATTTATTTGAATTTTCAGGGGTGGAAATCATTTAAAAATCAATATCTCCCACATTCTGAATCCAAATCTTACCAAATAAATTCTATTAAATCCTGCTCATCAAGATCTTTCCAACAGCACCAAAAGCCACATTCCAATTCCTTCGAGATTTTCAGCTACAATTTAATTTAATTTTCAGTGAAGAAATCATTCAATATTAAAAAAACTTTTGCCCTGCAAGTCCAAACGCCATGAAACCAAGGCAATGCACCCCTCCTCCTCGAGAGCTTTCCAAAGAGACCAAGAAGGTGATTTCAAGCATCCCGGTTCAGCGGATCTTATCAATACAAACAAAACAAAACAAACAAACTACCTTCCTTCATAGATACATATTACAAAAGATTTAAAAGTTGGGGTTTCATTACAAGTTTTATAGTGAAAAAAAAATGGTCCAACCTTTGAAGAATATTTGGATTTTAAAACGTATAAGAGATATTTGTTGATTCATAATTTTAATATGCGTTTTGTTTTACATGGTAGGTATATATATAAATATATACATAAACAAGTATGTAAGTTTGTAAATATGTACATAGCTAAATAGTTTGGTTTATTTGTATTTATGGAAATATGTATATCAAATTTATGATTAAATGAAAAATTTATATGAGGAACATATATGACAATTGTTTATTATTGTCAACAAATTGTTATTATCATAATTTTTGCGTTTAAAAAATTGAGATTTTGTGTTACATAATGAAATTACTCTTATTAAATTGTTTGAATTTGATTAAAATTTTAAAATTGTGAGTTAAAATTTTGAATTAAATGCAAGTTAATTAAAGATTTAAATTCACACATTTATTATTGGATTATGAAACAATTACATGATTTTGAGTAATAATAATATTATGGATGTTCACTTTCCATACTTCACATAAAATATGAACTCCTCATTCATTGATACGTGAACCTTCAAATTTGAACTTGATATATTTATATAATGGTAGATAACAATTCAATTATAGTTGCGGTTCAATTCAAACTATGAGAGGAACAATAAAAAGGTGGGAAATGAATATTGTTATTTACATTTTTTGATGTGATGACATTTTATGTTGAAACATATCTTAAACAAAGTTTTCAAAACATAACAACAAATTATTTCATGATTATGGTTGTAGTGATAAGTTCAAATAGAAAGGACTTTAGAAATATTAAACTTATTTGTAAAGTACACTAGACAAGGGATGAAATTATTAATTAAGGGTTCAAAACAAGTCAAAATGGTTAGATGAGCATTATTTGTTTAATTCATTTGCATTGGGTGCCCCAATCGTGATCAAACTATTTTTTACATATCCACAATTGGTAAAAAGAATTTGGGCCTAAATATAATTCTCAATGCAAATCTTGAAATAAACAACTAAAAGATGGTTGATAACAACACATTTGCATTAAATGCAAATTATAGTAGAATTTAACAGCTCATGCTAAGTTTTGTTATTTGATCAATTTTTTGGGAACCATATGGATAACAACAAAAAAAAAAAGGGTGACAAAATGAGAAGGGTACCAAGAAAAGGCTAAATTAGATGCAACTTTAAGGATAATTTCGTTGTATGATATAATTACACCATTATGAACATTTTTCAACATGAAAACATTCTATGCTAAGAACCATAAATTTTCAATATACATTTGCACAACAATCATAAGTTTTAACAAATTTCAAATATTTCAACACATTTTTTAACACACACACACATTCACACACATGTACAAACATAAAAACATTACAAATTTTGATGTCATGTCAATTATTTTAAGCACAAATTTCAACAATTTCAACATACTCCAATCCATGTTTAAAAAAATTGAACACAATTTTTAATTCTTGCAAAAATTACATCCATATATGTATGTATCTATCTACATGTATACACCTATATATGTATATATATATACACACACACACAAATGAAACATGAACATATATATCTATGTATGCATGTACACATACATGTACCATGTGTCATATGTTTATCCTCTGCTGGCACATAAAAACTGGTGAATAAGCAAAAGCCGAGTGCACAATTTCGTTCCTGAGAAGGAGATTCTGCAGAACTGCCCACCAAAGAAACACAGAGAAACCCTAATAGGGACAACTGCACTTGGGGATCACCCTCAAATAACAAAGTGAGAAATCTCCAAGGTTTTTAAAAAGAGGGAAGATGGCCATGCAACTTACACCAAAGAAAGGAAACAATACAAGAAACAAACAAGGAGGCACGTAAAGAAAAAAGAACAGAATAATGACAGACAAAAAGGGGAGAAAATAATCAGAGACAAAACTGAGCTTTAAAACGTTCCACAATTACAGGGTAATGTACAAAATCATTAGGGAGACTCTGAACATTTGAACTTTCAAAATGAAATTTCTCTTTGTTGAGCAAATATCTAGTCCTGTTTTAGAGAAATCTTGAAGGGTAGCCTTTTTTAGGGTTTAGGGTTTTGTTCATAAGGACAATGAAACTGACCATCTGAGAACCAAATAAAACTTTAAAATCACAATGCGCAATCTCATGGAACTGACTATCAACAATGCCCAACTGAGCAGGAATAGAAATATTAGAATGGTCGTGAGGAATAAAGACTATTTCAATACCTGTGTACTGTGGTTGATATCACACAAAAGAGGTCTCTGATCAGGGAATTCTGCTGCTGCAGTTCAGTGTGTAGTTCTCTATTCAGACCACATCCATGTTTCTGCATCTCAACTGCAAAAACACAAGAGAATCTCTTTCGCATCCATTAGCCTTCCATACACCATGTGCCCAGGCACAATGTAGATTGCATCAATGTGATGTTTCTGTGGAATCAAACAACAAGGTCCATTGACTCTGTATTACTCACACCAACCTTGTGTATTCGTGTCAACAATTGTGCATCCACTAGCTGTTTGATAAGGCTAACCAAGGGGCCATCCAGGGGAACACATGCAGCTGCTGATGGCAAGGCAAACACTACTCGGTTCACATCATCTTCTACCACAGTTTCATAGACCTCTTCAAACACACCCATTAGTGTAGCTATGACCCCTTGATACAGAGTCTCTCCAAATGGCACTACATTCATGGCCAATATGCCCCCTCTGTGCAATGCAATTTTTGTGCCCATGAGAAACCTGCACTGGAGGAAGGAAGAAGGCGGAGAACTAAGACCCAACCTAGCATCTCCTTCATCCACATCAACAATTATGACATGGACTCGTGGATCACATGATTCACATAACATGCTACTGTTGCCTGAGTGAGCTCTGTGGCAATTCTTACAGCCAACATTAAGAATATTGCTGTCTACTAACACTCTATGCTCAGTGACTGATTTTTCATCCTTATGAGTGAAGTCAGAATTGAGATCTGAAAGAGATGAGGGATGATGGGCAATGTTGTCACAGGCCTGTTGCCATGCCTCAAGCAGTGGGACTGCTACAGTACCAGTATGTGCAACTTGCATGGCAATTCTATCAATTGTCACAGTCCCATCCCCAACTTCCACTGTCATCAGCGCATCTTCAATGAGGCCAAAGTGTCTGCAAGCAAGGTCCAGTACGACTTCATCCAACTCCACAGCCTACCATCATGCATCATGCAAGCAAGAATCACCACCCCCTCCTTGCTTACCAAAGCAACACACTGCACACAAACAAAAGCCCAATCTGCACAGTTCACTTGGGACATTGCAGCTGGATACAATAAATTATGGACATCAGAGATGGGGGAGAATGAAATGCATACCTGAACGTGGAAACCAAAATGCTTGTGCAAAAAGATGGGAAGGGCACCACCACCAATTCCAAGAGCCAGCACTTTGACCCTCTTGCCAAGCTCCATCCATGCTTCAAGGGCAGGAGCTACCAGAACAAGCCCTGCCACAATCGGTGCTAAGTATTTATGAACCAACCGGCTATGGTCCAAGTGAAGTCTTGCATTAGTTTGTCCACACACTCCTAGTCTCTGAGTTCTACCATGGACGGTCCTATCTACAGAACTCAGGTCCTTGACATTACTCTGTGCTTCAGAAGCTGAAGTTTGTGTCCCTGATTGGAAATTTAGTGACACCTCAGTTTGGATCAAATTGGGCATCCTCTTGAATCGAAGCCTGCGTCTCCATACAACCCTAACAGATTTGCTGTATCTATCTTCCTCATCACAGAGCTGTTTCCACTGTGGTGCCTTTCTTCTCAAACCTTCATCAACAACACAAGGCAGAAATTGCACATCAGAGTCCTTGGAATCATCAGTTCTGCCACTGCTGCTGCCACTGTTGCTGATGGTGGCATTCTCATCAAGTAGTGCTACGTCCTCCACCACTATAGCACCTGTCAAAGTGGAGTAAGCTTCCTCGACAACAATGCGCTGCAGAATGTTGTCTGCGTATGACACAAAAGGGATGACTGGTGGCCCAGCTTGGAAGCAGATTCTGGGAGCAAGAGCAACAACAAGAGGACCCAATTGTTTCTTCAATCCTTCATCGTCATCGTCATCATTATCACAGTTCTCGCAATCACAAAATTGCACAAAATCCTCGTCGTCGTCTCCGTCTCCAATTCTAGCACGTCTCCTGCTGTTCTCACATCCATTGCCATCCTCTTTCATGAATTTTTGGTTTTCATGTCTGCATCTTTGCTCTTGCTCTCGATTCCCACTCATTCCATTCATTTTCTTCCTTTCTCTCGACAACCCTTTCTTCTTCTTCTTCTTCCTAGGTCTTTCACTCGGCGCCTCCTCCTCCTCTCTCACCTCTCCTCCTTCTCCCAACAGAACCCCGTTTCTGAAGATCATGATCAACCTGGATGCGGCAGCCGATGCCAAAAGCTGCCACTGACCTCCCTCGGAAGCGTAGATCCAGTCTCGCTCTTTGTGGCATGGCACCACCATTGCCGCGCACTCCACCCGGCTATCCCTCCGGTCAACGACGGAATCCATCACCACCACACTCACTCTCCTCCTGCTGTTGTTCCCCGCTTTCTCGCATGCCACAACAACAGGGTACGTGAAGACGAGGCGTCGCCCAGGCACGAGACGCTCGAATGCGTCTGCGCGCAACAACTCCATCGCAAATTCTCCCAACAATCTCGTAGAGAAAAATCCTATTGTCAGAGCTCATGCAAATGCTTAGGGTTTAGGGCCTCTTTCTCACCCAAAAAAAAAATCTCTAAACTTTCTACCAAATTCTCAACCCTGAAAGTTTGAACTCGAGGATCAAACTCAGGCGCACCACAGTACTGAAAACGGAGAATGACAGAATTTCAGCGTCATGGGCTTTTTAGGGTTTACAAATGCGTACGCCAGAGCACGTCTGCGAATTGCAAGAGCAGAAGAAGACGAAGTCTGTGTTACAATTCCAAATGGTCTTTAGGATCCAATGACACCAAGTTCACAATTCTCCATCTCTTCAGCTCTTGTGGGGGGATTCTCATCAAGCTTTTCTGTTGATGACTTGCTTCAGAGATTCGGATTGTGGCATGTGCCCAACACCACCACCACCACCACCACCACCCACATCAGAGCTCTCCGATTTATTTTTGTATAGAAACAATAATATTCTTGAAACAACCATGGAAGTGTAAAGTTTTCAAACTGGTGAGCAGCAGGTTTTTTGCAAAGTTTGTTCAAAGCTCAAGATGAAGGAAGATCTAGAAGAGGGGAAAGGAAAGGCTGACTGACTAATCAAGCACCGGATTGTTGTAAGGGGGTTCTTCTTCAAGGGAGAGAGAGAGAGCATATCATGATGATGAAGAGAGCTGGAGGATATTTGCTTCAGAATTTGGTGCCATCATTATCTTCATTATCATCATCCACCATGCTTCATGGCAGCCGTGTTGCATTAGGAAGGAGTCCATGGATTGAAGCTATAAAGCAACTGCAGTCTAGAAGCTTCAGCCATTCCAAAGATGAAGATTCTGTTGAAGATTTCAATAAGGTGAGAATGTATTTCAGGTTCCTCCCCTTCCCCATCTTTTGATGTATGCCACTTCAAAGGCTTTTCTCCGATCTAGTTGAGAATGTATTTAGGTTCCTACCCTCCCCCGTATTTTGATGTATGCCACACTGATCAAAGGCTCTCTGATCAGCCTAGTTGAGGCATTAATTGTTCTTGGCCATGCTGTACTCTCCTTCTGAACCTTTGCAAACCCTAAAACTGATCGCCCTTCTCTGCAAACATCCTTAAGAGAGAGAGCTTTGTATACACAAGACTATTCTAGTCGTTTCTAGCTGTCCACAAGGTTCTTGTCTTGTAAATCTAAAGGCTCTTAACAAAACATAGTAGAAGAACTTTGAAGACTTCCTCCCTGTACCAATTGTGTGTACTAAACCTTGGCTCTGATTTTTCATTTTGCAGGAGCTTGAGTCTATATTTGGTGCGCCACTTGCATCACCATCACAGCTGGGAACAAAAAACCCTAGGCCAAACTCAGATATTCAGCAGAGAATTCAGTCAGTATTTGATGCCAAACCAGACATGGTTAACAAGGTCATCCATGATGACGAAAACATTGTCGCACCTGAGATGCACCTCTCACATGTTGACATGTCTGGGAAGGCAGCTATGGTGAACATCTCAGAGAAAACAGATACAAAAAGAATGGCTGTTGCCACAGGCAGAGTTCTCCTTGGGCCTCACGCCTTTGCACTCGTTGCTGCCAACTCTATGTCAAAAGGTGACGTTCTAACTGTTGCAAAAATTGCAGGAATCTCAGGTGCAAAGCAAACCTCAAATCTCGTTCCTTTTTGTCACAATTTGTTACTGAGTGGAGTGGATGTAAGTTTGAGGCTTCATGAGGCAACTCATTCAGTGGGAATTGAGGCCAAAGTGACAACAATTGGGCCTACAGGTGTTGAGATGGAAGCATTGACAGCTGTGTCAGTAGCTAGCCTTACGGTGTATGATATGTGCAAAGCTGTGTCAAAAGACATCAGAATTTGTGACATCCAACTTGAATCTAAAACAGGAGGCAAGAGTGGGCCTTGGTCCCGTGACCAGAGTTGAGGAATCTGAGGATTGTGTGTTGGACAGTGTTTGTGTTGTGAAGAGAATCAAATTGTGTTTTTGGGCAACTTCTCTTGTTCGTTGTTGGATCACTTTGTTAAGGTCCAGTGAACAAGAAGATGATAAAATCACATGAGTTGAGATTGTGCAGATTTCCCACTGCAATTCATTGCCATTGTATGCCATTCTCATGGACTACTTGTAGTTACTATCATCATCAGAAAGCCCAAAAATTTGATGGGAATGCATACATACAAAGTTGGCACTGCATTACAAGTAAGGGAGCAACAAATCTCCCATGAATTACACCAATGAGATTTTGGAGGAAATTTAAAAAAAAAAAAAAAGGATCCAATACCAGGATCAAGCTCACATGAAAGTCCTAAAAGGTACCCTGAATACCAGGACCAGTCTGGTTTGAAAGTTTTTAAAAAGCAACCAATACAAGGACCAGGCTGATTCGTTCAAAAGTCAATACCAAAACAACACAAACCCATAAAATTGAGAAATTGAATCATGGCTGCACTGTCTACTTCTTAAGGAACTATAAGCTGCATTCCAAAGTTAGCATATATTGGCCATGGTTTACAGGTTGCAATGTTTTGAGCTGAATCTGTACACCTCCCCAGGAAATATTTGTGCTTTATCTGATATCAGAGCCTGTGTCCAATCCTCAGAAAGAAAATCAGTAGCCAAGTGATCATCCACCAAGCTCCTCACCTTTCACCTTTTATGACTTGTGAAATATACAAAACTCCTACAGTTTAAGCCAGCACACAAACACCAAAAATGCAGGAGAATTCCTGCAGCTATATGTTCCAAAACCCAAGCAACACTGACTTGTCTCTATGTTCTTGCATCATCTCCTAATCCATTAATCCTCCTTTTCCTTCCTTAAAACCTAGATTCCGCATTTTCAATCCATGGAGTTCTCTGACTTCTGCTCCACCATTGCTCACATTTGTCTGGCTGCTGTCTAAAGAAATTCCCCACAATGGGAGACTTTCAACATAAGACCTTGAAAACAACATGTACAAAGTTCTTAGTTCTTAGCTCCTTTGATGATTCCAGCAGAACCTACAGCCAGCAGGAGACATTTCTTGCTTGGTCTTTGTCAACTGGTTCCAACATCTGTTTCAATGACCAACACCTCGGAGCATGAGGGGATTGACTGGTAGGTCTGATGGATGATGCTGCAGCTCAGTGCTAATTTTCTCCAAACTTTGCATGGACAATGTCTGTTGTTCCTCTGCCTGTGATTTTGAGCTCCCAGCCTGTTGCAAGTGCCGTTCTGTCATCATTGTCACTTCAACAACATTCTGGTTCATCTTGTCACCCAGCATTTTATATTCTGCACACAAGTATATGAGACTGTGAACTCAATTGACCACATGTAAGAGAGGTTATCCACGAAGAAACAATCACCCTGATGTACATTGTTCTGGACTCAATTTGTCCTGCATTATGAAGGCCTTTCCCATGTCCTGACAATTCAGCACAATTCTTGTTTTGCCCCTTTGATAACAGAGACTCAAACAAACAGATAAAACTACACATCCTGAAATAAGGACTTCCGGGAAATAGGTGAATTTCAGCCAGACCCAAACGACTGTACTAAAGATTTTGAGTTAGTGTTTGACACAGAGTAATGTCTGTGCAAAGTTGCACTCATCTCAGTGAGTTTTCTTCCAGCTGTTCTGCTTACTCTTCTGATAAACACTGTACACAATGCATCTGAAGTTGGTTCATACATGTTTTCCAGAACTGGAAACCCCAATTTCAGTGGTTCCCATGGTTCCTGTGCTTAAGAATACAGGAGATGTTGTAACTTAATCAGCAGACTCACCATGGAACTGGGCAGAAGAGCAAATGTAGAGAATGAGAAGGCATGCAAGTAGGACTACAGGAACCAAATGCACTGCCTGCTCCACATTGCACATCCACCAAGCCTTGTCTCCTTTCTCATCTCTGATATAATTGCTATTCCTGATAACAGTCACCATAGGCACTGTCTTGTTTTTGCTTGGAGGCCGTGGAGGTTTCATGGCAGAAGGCATCATACCAGAGGACCACAGCACATCTGTTCCAGTTCAAAATTTGACAAAAACCATACTCACTGCAGTCCTTGGAGGCTCCTTGCCCAAAACAGGAGTACCTAGTGGGAATGCTCTGATGCTGCAGCAATTGCAGTAAACCAATTCAAGATACATTGGTTCACCATGAATAATCTCTCCCCTGCTGGTGCACAAACCTGCCCTAACCCTGAACTGGTTTGTCCTACCAAACAATTAGACATCACTGCACACAATGCAGTTCACAGCTGTCTTGAAAATAGCTGCTTTTCATAATGCTTAGTCCAGAGCATGGCCATCATCATCCACATAGTATCAATCTCCAAAATCTACAAAATCTCCAGAGCAAGTAGTCTAGTCAGGATTGACTCAGGAACCATTACAATCTTGTACTTGTATTGCATCATATCCTTTTGCTTGTACACTCAACCCAGATTCGTCAAAATGTGCTCGATACATAAGACCTTGATGTTCATACCTGGTGTGTGTTTGAAGGCTGTTAAGTGCAAGGACCACATTGTCATAACAGACAGCAAAAACCTCCAAGCACTTTCCCCCTCTCTTCTTGCTCGTGAAATGAGAAGGATGAAGCAACCATGCAGAACTCCTCCCCTGACAACATAGCTCGCATATGACACACACAGGAGTCATTCACAACCCTGCCTCCATAGGGTTGTCAATGCAAGCATTATTATTTTTATCCAGACGGGAAGGCAGTCCTCCTTTTCTGGCACTGTTAAGGACTCCTTTGAGGACCCTGCATTGCAAAGCAGTTGAAAAAGCCAATGATCTTTGCACAGTTCAGAGATACTACAGATGCATGTCGATCAAGAACACTGGATAATACCATCCAATGATCTTACACACATGTTTGTTGTCGCAATCCAGCGCTGGAGATCATCCACCTCGCAACAGAACTACAGAGGTGCATCAACGTACCGGTTTTTCCAAACGGCAAAACAAACTAGACTCAAATTTTGAGAAGCTCACACATCTCGCATCAATGAGATCGATCAGAATCTCGAAGATAGCAAAAAGAAAAAAAAACTAAAACGGAGACGCTGACAACCCGAATCCAAATAACGAGAGAAAACTTTGCAAAAGAAAAGAGTCAGAATCAAAATGCACAAAGTTCGGAAGCCGGGAAATCGGCATCGTAAGCAGCAGACACAGGAAGAAATGAAGCCAAACACTTGAACAGATAGATGGGACTCACGTAGATATAGCTCCGTTTTCCTTCTTCAAATGCTCTACCCTCCACCTGAACTCGAAGAAACAAGGAAGAATAGCTTCGTTCCTTCTCCAAATACTCTCCCCTCCTCCTGAACACGAAGAAACAAAGAGAATCCGAATCACACGGAAATTTTTGGAGCCCTCGAAAAAGAGCAACAGAAAGCCTTCGCAGAGGAAACCTAGTGAGAGCAGTGAGAACTTACCAAATGCGTCATGGATCGAGCCAATTTGGGGCCGAAAATGAGATCACAAGCGAGAGACAAAACCGGAATGCTTAATGTGGGAAACAAAAAATGCGAGCACTTACCCAAAAAAATGAAAACTCTGTCGTCTACATTTTCTTTCTTCCTTTCCGAGAGCGAAGAGGAGAGCTGCAGAGGCGTAGCAGAAGCACCGTCAGCAGCGATGGCGGACAACACAAGAAAGGAGAAAGCAACGAGGGAATGGGGGACTTGCATGCAACGAAAGTGAAGCACGAACTTACAGTAATTATTAGTAATTAGTAATTACATAGAAATCACCATTACTGCTGGATAAGAAACAGTTGCTGGATAAAGAGAGCGTTCGCTGAACTGTAGTCAATTCATGGTTATTACCATAGTCTAACCACCGGTTTCATATATAGTAAACCCCTTTTATAATCACGCCTATTAGAGTCGCATTCTTGTTTATGTCATTTTTATTTTTTTTATTTTTTTTGGTAACCATCAGTTTTAGTAAGAAACTTCATTTTTAAAGTCACTATCATGTTCTTAATAACACAAAATATTTGCAAATTTTATTTTGTAAATGTGATTATAATGAAGGACATCTAAGACAAATATTAAAGTTTTATAAATTGTTGTTCCCTTTGACAATATTAATGTTGTTTTTATGTTAAGTTGTGAAAACTAACAACACTGAATCTAGTTGAATAGAACAGAAAAATCAACTTTTTAGCATAAATAATAAAAAATATACGAACTTGATGTCAAAAAATAATAATAATAATAAATTTAAAATTTAAAAATATAATTAACAAGATATACAAGCTAATAATTAAAGAGCTCAAATTCAATGTAAATTGCCACATTAAAACAGGTAAAAATCATAATTTTTTAAAAATCTAATAATTTTATATATTAAAGCTACAGTGTCTGTCTGTCTGTCCGGGCAGTTTCCAGGCATTGCTCGAACCTTCTTTTTTTTTTGGATGGGTTTTGTTCTTTGTGTTAATTAAATTGCTCGAACTTTTGTTTTGTTTTTTTTTTTTTTTGTTTTGATGAGTTTTGTTTTCTGTGTCAATTAAACTGCCCGAACCTTTGTTTTTTTTTTT
>Ga0116231_10011692_pt1 | contig 13337 bp, 9 predicted proteins | sample S1TSphgellanicum_2_FD_89695 | JGI IMG/M metagenome (GOLD analysis project Ga0116231, IMG submission 89695) | Host-associated microbial communities from peat moss isolated from Minnesota, USA - S1T2_Fd - Sphagnum magellanicum MG | ecosystem: Host-associated > Plants > Peat moss > Unclassified... | reverse complement strand
GGAGCATCCAGACCCGCCAACATGTCATCCTGAGCCCGTCGAAGGATGGGCATGCCACGCAGCGTTATCCTCCGCTCGGCCCAGGCTGAGAACCGGCCAGTTACTTACTCGTCGGTCGGGCGGTGACGGCCGATGAGCCGCAGATACTTTCGCGGGGCGAAACTGCCATCGGCATCGATCCGGCGGAACGCCTCTTCGCGAATCTCCCCGGCGAGTCGCTTCCGGGTTTCAATCGCGTTTTGGAGATCGCGGAAGGCGCGCTCGAACGCGTCTCCTTCAAGGTGGCCGATCTCGCGTTTGAGCCGGTCGATATCCTGATTTAATTTCCCTTGTAACTCACGGCTTACTTCGATTTCGGTCGCGTGAATGCGGCTGAGCAACGCGTTGAGTTCTTCGACCGTGGGCAGGCCGAAGGCCGCGCGCGGCGCGGGCGCGTCGCTCACCTCGGTGCGGCGCGGGCGCCCGGGGCGGCGGACGGCCCCACCGGCCATGCGCTCGTCCCGCCCGGGAGCATCGAAATTCGGGTACAGCCGGATGATCGAGGCGATTCGCTGCGGCCCTTTCGGCGATTGCAACCCCTCGGCGAGCCCCGCCATGATGAGTCGCGAACGCAGCGCCGTATCGTTGATGAGTCGCAAATGCGTCGGATCGACGCTACTTGGCGGTTGATGTTTTCCGAAAAAATCACCCCGGCTCGCGACGGGTAGCGCAAGCGCTTTTTCGAGTAACGTACTTCGAGCAGAGCGTACAGATTCCACAGTGAGCAACTCGTACGACGGCGGGCGGGGGCTTCCCCTTGCAAAGTGACTATTTCACGTTACGTATCCTCGAACGGGACCTTACGATTGGAGCCAGATGTAGCGCGCGATCAGCGCGGCGGCAACCAGATACAAGAGCCAATCGACCTCTTTTCCGCGCCCGCCGAAGAGGCGGATGGCCGCGTAGCTGATCACCCCGAAACTCACGCCGTTCGCGATCGAGAAGGTCAGTGGCATGAGGACGATCGTGAGAAACCCCGAGACGACGATCGCGTAATCATCCCAGACGATGTAGCGGACGCCGTCGAGCATGAGCGCGCCGACGACGATGAGCGCCGGGGCGGTGGCGGCGGCCGGAATCGCCGCGGCCAGCGGCCAGAACGCCGTCGAGAGCAGGAACAGCACCGCGACCGCGACCGCGACGAGGCCGGTCCGGCCGCCTTCCTCGATCCCGCTCGCGCTTTCGATATAGGCGGTCGTCGTGCTGGTGCCGAGGAACGCGCCGCAGATCGCCGCGAGCCCGTCCATGGCGAACGTGCGCCGCGAACGCGGCATGTCGCCATGTTCGTCGAGGACGCCGGCCTTGTTCGCGAGCGCGACGAGCGCCCCGGTCGCATCGAAGAAGTCGACGAAGAAGAACGTGAAGACGACCGCGGCGAGGCCGAGGCCGAACGCGCCGTGGAAATCGAGCGCGCCCGAGAGGCCGGTGGGCGCAACCGGCAACGCCACGATTCCGCTCGGGAAACCGCCGAACGGAACGAGCGTGCCGTTCGGGCCGCCTGCGTAGACGGGCGCATGGGTGAGGATCGCGGCAAGCGTCGAGACGGCGATGCCGATGAGCACCGCGGCGGGGACCCGCCGCGAGATCAGGATCGCCGTCACGAGCAGGCCGAAGAGCGCGATCAGGACGCTCGGTGTCGAGAGCGGCCCGAGGGTGATGTACGTCGCCGGGTTCGTGACGACGATGCCCGCGTTCTTGAGCCCGATGAGCGCGAGAAACATCCCGATCCCCGCCGAGACCGCGAACTTCAGATGCCGCGGGATCGCTCGCACGATCGCTTGCCGGACGCCGACCAGCGTGAGCAGCACGAAGATCGTCCCCGAGATCGCGACCGCGGCGAGTGCGGACTGCCAGGCGATTTTCTGCCCGAGCACGACCGTGTAAGCAAAGTACGCGTTGAGTCCCATCCCCGGCGCCTGGGCGAACGGGTAGCGCGCGACGAGCCCCATCAGAAGACTGCCGATCGCGGCGGCGAGCGCCGTCACGACGAGTAGTTTTGCCGTGCCGTTCGGGATGATGATGGCGTTCCCGAGCACGGCCGGATTGACGAGCAGCACGTACGACATCGTCAGGAACGTCGTCAGCCCCGCGCGCAGCTCGCGCGAAATGGTTGAACCCGCCGCGGTGATACCGAAGTAGCGATCGATCATCGCGCAGGCTCCCACGGCAAAGCGAGCGGTTCCCGCAGCGGCGGGTTGTGCATATGGCCGGGCCCCGTGCCGTCGTCGTCGAAGGTTGCGTCGATGAGAGGGCGGAGATGAGCGAACTCGTGCGGTTTGCCGGGCTCGAGCGTAGCTATGGTGCGCGCGACGTATTCAGCGGGCTCGACGGCGTCATCGCCGATGGCGACCGGATCGCGCTCGTCGGCCCCAACGGCGCCGGGAAGTCGACGCTCGTGCGTGTCCTCGCCGGAACGAACGAACCCGACGCCGGGACGATCACGCGCGCGCGCGGCGAGCGGCTCGGCTATCTCGCGCAGGACGCGGCCGAAGGTGGTCCGCAAACGCTGCGCGCCGCGTTCGACGGCGCGCTCGAAGCCGGTCACGCGATGGAGTGGGAGATTCGCTCGACGCTCAACCGCTTCGATTTCACCGACGCCGATTGGGACCGTTCGCTCACCGAGTTTTCCGGCGGCGAACGGACGCGCGCGCTGCTCGCGCGCACGCTACTCGAAAAGCCGGACTGGCTGATCCTCGACGAACCGACGAACCATCTCGACGTCGAGACGGTGCGCTTTCTCGAAGACCTGATCGCAAACGACGGTCGCGCGTTCCTCGTCGTCTCGCACGACCGCTACTTCATCGAGCGCATCGCGAACCGCGTCTGGGAACTCGATCGCGGCAAACTCGAAACCTATACCGTGAAGACCGGCCGCGCGTACACCGACTTTCTCGAACAGCGCGCCGAGCGCGAAGCCGACCGGCTACGCCGCTACGAAGCCGCGCAAGCGGAACGCAAACGTCAGCGTGCGGTGATCGACGAACTCAAGACGCACGGCTCGCACAACTATTCGCACGTTCGCAGTCGCGAGAAAGCCTTCGATCGCGTCGTCGACGAGCCCGCGCCGGACGCGCCGCGCCGGTCGATCTCGGTCGGCCTCAAGTCGGCGCGCCGCGCGACGAACGGTTTCGCGATCGAAGTGAACGGCGTTGCGAAATCGTACGATCGCGAACTCTTTTCGGGCGTGACGGTGTCGTTCACGCGCGGCGATCGCGTCGCGATCGTCGGCCCGAACGGTGCCGGCAAATCGACCTTCTTGAGCATCCTGGCCGGCCAGCTCGAACCCGATCGCGGCAGCATCCGGTACGGCACGGGTCTGACGACCGGGTATTACTCGCAATCCTCGGTCGACGATTTACCCGCCGGCGCGAGCGCGGCGGATGCGGTGATGGCGATGGGCGTCACGGATGAGGTCGCGCGCGGGCTGCTCGGCCGGCTCGGACTGGGCGGCGATTCCGGCGACAAGCCGGTCGAAGCGTTCTCGGGCGGCGAGCGCCGGCGCATCATGCTCGCGCGCTTGATGGCGCGGCGCGCCGACTGTCTCTTCCTCGACGAGCCGACCAACGATCTCGACATCCCGAGCCGCGAAGCGCTCGAGGACGTGCTCGCCGAGTACGAGGGTGCGCTCTTCATCGTCTCGCACGATCGCTTCTTGCTCAAGCGCCTCGGCGATCGCGTCGTCGCGATCGACGGCGGGAAACTCGAAATCATCCCCGGCGATTACGAAGCCTACGAACGCGCGCGCCATGCCGCGTCGCCGGCGGCCGGGAACGGGGCTACGCGCTCCAAACGCGAGGCTCCGGTGAAGTCCACGAAGGCCGGCGCGCACGACGCCCGACAAGATGAGTTCCGCCGCAAGCGCGAACTTGCCGTCGCCGAAAAAGCCGTCGCCGATTTGGAGACGGCGCGCATGGATCTCGAAGCGCAATTCGCCGCCCCCGACGTCTACGACGATCCGGCGAACGTCGTCAAATTGCAGAAGGCGATCGAACAAAACCGCAAAGACAGCGAAACGGCCATGGAACGCTGGGAGCGCGCCATGGCCGCGATGGAGACCGTCCCCACACCCGTGTAGCAGGGAGCGCGCGGTTCGCTTAGGCGGGGATCGCCGTCTTGAACTGCGCTTCTTCGGTGGAGCCGGTGAGCGCGGTCGTCGAAGATTGGCCGCCGCCGACGATCTTCGCCACCTCATCGAAGTAGCCGGTGCCGACTTCGCGCTGGTGGCGCGTCGCCGTGTAGCCGCGCGGTTCGCTGGCGAATTCGCGCGCTTGGAACTCGGCGTACGCGGTCATGCCGTTGCGGCCGAACTCGTAGGCCAGATCGAACATCGCGTGGTTGAGCGTGTGGAAGCCGGCCAGCGTGATGAACTGGAAGCGGTAACCCATCTTCGCGAGTTCGCTGCGGAACGAGGCGATCGTCGCGTCGTCCAGCTTCGCTTTCCAGTTGAACGAGGGCGAGCAGTTGTAGGCGAGCAGTTTGCCCGGGAACTGCGCGTGGATGCCTTCGGCGAAGCGACGGGCTTCGTCGAGATCGGGATGCGACGTTTCGCACCAGATCAGATCGCAGTACGGCGCGTACGAGAGGCCGCGCGCGATCGCCGCGTCGATGCCGCTCTTCACGCGGAAGAAGCCCTCGGGCGTGCGCTCGCCGGTGCAGAATTTGCGATCGACGGGATCGATGTCGCTGGTCAGCAACTGCGCGGCGTCGGCATCGGTGCGCGCGATGATGACGGTCGGGACGTCGAGGACATCGGTCGCGAGACGCGCGGCGATGAGATTCTTCACGGCCTGCTGCGTCGGGATGAGCACCTTGCCGCCGAGGTGACCGCACTTCTTTTCCGAGGCGAGTTGGTCTTCGAGGTGAACGCCCGCGGCGCCGGCTTCGATCATCGCCTTCGTCAACTCGAAGACGTTGAGCGCGCCGCCGAAACCGGCTTCCATGTCGGCGACGATCGGGGCGAACCAATCGATCTGATGATTGCCTTCGCTGTGATCGATCTGATCGGCGCGCATGAGCGCATTGTTGATTCGCTTCACGACCTCGGGGACGGAATTGGCCGGATAAAGGCTCTGGTCGGGGTACATTTGCCCCGCGACGTTGGCATCGGCGGCGACTTGCCAGCCGGAGAGGTAGATCGCCTTGAGCCCGGCCCGGACGGCCTGCACGGCCTGGTTCCCGGTGAGGCACCCCAGCGCCGCGACGGGTTCGGGCTCGCGCAAGAGCGCGCGCAGTTTTTCGGCGCCACGGCGCGCCAGCGTGTATTCGATTTTGACGGAACCGCGCAGCCGGTCGACATCGGCGGCGGTATACGGGCGGTCGACCTCGCGGGTCAGGTTCTCGATCTTCATGGCCCCGATGGTAACCGCTTTCTCCCGGCCCGTCGCGCGGCCGTTCGCGAAATGCGAAAAAGGCAGCGCAAGTGGTCGCATCGAACAGATGTTCGATGCGACAGATCGGCCTGTTCGTGACCCCGGAAGAGCCGACGGTGCTCGTCGGGGAGCGCGGCGACGTCACGTACGTCCCGGAGTTCATCGACGCGGCGACCGGAACGCGGCTCTTCGAGGACCTGCACGAAACCACGCAGTGGCGCGCCGACACGCGGATGATGTACGGCCGCCGGGTGCTCGTGCCGCGCGAGACCGCCGCCCGCGGCGAGCGGATGCCCCAGCCGTGGACGCCGGCCTTGCTCGAGGTCCGCGCGCGTATCGAGGCGCATGCGGGCACGGCGTTCGATTGGGTCTTCATCAACCGCTACCGCAACGGGAACGACTCCGTCGCCTGGCACAACGACGATGATGCGGAGGAAGACGCCCGGCGCGTCGTCGCCTCGCTCAGCCTCGGCGCAACGCGCTCATTTCAGCTCCGCCCCAAGCGCTCATCGGGGATGGACATGAAGAAGATCGCGGTCGACGTCGGCCACGGCGACCTCATCCTGATGCGCGGCGACACGCAGCTCAATTGGGAACACGCGGTCCCCAAAGATCCCCGCGTGGCAGGCGTCCGGATCAATCTGACCTTCCGCCAGCACCGCCCGCGCGACGCGCGTTCGGTTTCTTAGCCGGCGTTGGTGAGGGCTGCGGCCTCGCAGGCGACGAGCCAGCGTGAAATGTCCGCGATCTCGGGTTCGCTGATCGAATGGGGAATCGGGTAGGTGCGCTCGGTGAGGCGCGCCCCACTGCGGTCGCGGAGATACGCCGACGTGCGTTCGACCAGATCGCCCGGGATCGCAGTGTCGAAGGTACCGCGGCCCGAGAAGATGTCGACGTCGGCGAGCCGGTTTTTCGTGATCGAGAGATCGGTCTCGAATGGCAGCGTACCGCTCAGAAAGATGCCGCCCGCATAGCGCGTGGGCTCGTCGATGATGAGCGCGCTCGCCATCGCCATCCCCGCGCTGAAGCCGAGCAGGTACGTGCGTTGCGGATCGGGGCGGCCGGCATCGAGCGCATCGAGCCAGCCTTGCAGCGCGACGATCGAGCGTCGCAAACTCGCCGCAAGGTAGCGACCGGGCGACGAACTCTCGCTCCACGTGTAGCCGCCCTCGGCGAGCGCGATCGGTGCGCGCACGCTTGCAACCGCGAACGACGGATCGATCGCCGGCGCGAGTTCGAAGAGGTCGTTCTCGTCGGCGCCGCGGCCGTGCAAGAGCACGAGCAGCGGCGGGCGGCTCGCGCCGGCGTGTTTGGCTTTGCGCCAGCGGACGACCGGTTCATCGGCCATGCAGGTCTCCCCGTGGTTTGACGATCGCGTCGAGGACGTCGGTGGTCCCGTCGATGCGGACCAGGCGTGGATACTTCTCCCCGCCGCCGTAGACGACATCGACCGTCGACACGCTGCCGAATGCATCGACCACGAACGGAATCCGGGATGTACGCGTTGCGGTCGCGCGGATCACCGCGTGTAGCGCGTCCGCCGAGAAGCGCCGTCCGCCGACGGCGAGTACTTTCTGAAACGGGGCCAAGCCGGCTTTGTCGGCCGGCGAGCCGGCGATCACGTCGATGACGTCACCCGTCTCGGAGATGATCGCGCCGATGGAGTACGCGGCGACGATCTGCTTCTGGTATTTCTCGAACTCGCGCATGAAGCGTGTCGGCTCGGCCGCGTATTCGAAGCGCCAACCATCGGCTTCGAACCCACCCGCCGGCGGATGCGCTTCGATCGTGTCGATCCGCGTCCCGAAGAAGCCATCCCAGTCGTAGGTGGCCACGGACATGAGCGCGGCCACGACGTCGGCGCGCGTGTAGGTCACGACCTTCGGTCCGCTCGCCGGCGGGCCGTAGAACGCGCGCACGAAGTCGTCGATGCTCCGTTTCCCCGCGCTCACGCGGCGGATGATCGCATCGACTTCGAGCCACATCAGTTCCGATTCCGCGTAGTAGTCGACGGTGCGACGGTCGTGGCGGAACTGCGGCGTCGAGGTGTAGAGCAGCTGCGCCGCATCGGCGGTATCGGCGAGCGGACGCGTGAGGCGGCCCGTCGTCGCGTCCAAGTCGGCGTACGACGCGGCCAGCACCTCGCCGAACTCGCCCGGCGGTCGCAGCCCCGAGCGCTCGGCGAGCACGTCGCCGAGATATTGCGTGAGCCCCTCGTACACCCAGAGCAGATCGGTCTGCTCGGGATCTTGGTAGTTGTCGACCTGCAAATCGTACGGGCGACGGTACTTGCCGTTCCACGAATGCGTGAATTCGTGCGGCAACAGATCGCCGTCGAAATCGAGCAGGTCGGTATCGGTGAGGAAGTTTTCCGGCGCGCGATCGTCGCTCGACTCGTGATGTTCGATGCCGTTGGTATCGATCGCGTCGGTGAGCGCGAGCAAGAAGTGATAGTTCTTCCAGTGGCGCGCGCCGTACTCGGCGTCCGCTTCACGGATCAGGCGCTTGAATTTCTCGACCGTCGGATCGCTCGCGACGATGTCCTCGGGGACTTCGCCCGCGACGTCGAGTTCGGCCGTGCCGTTCGATGTATCCAGCGTGAACTTGCGGAAATTCTCGCCGGTGAGCAGCGGCGAATCGATGAACGTCTCGAGCGTCACCGGCGCGAAGGTCACGGCCGGACCGCTGCGGCTCTGCTCGACGAGCGCCGTGCCGAATTCCCAGCCGGGCGGCAGGACGATGCTCGGATGCACGGTGAGATCGGTGTTCTTCGTGCCCTGCGGGTAGAGCGTGAACGCGTACATGTTGAGCATCGCGACGCGCGCCGTCGTATGCCGTTCTTTCGATCCGATCGTTCCGGCGGCGAGCAGATAATCGAGCGACGCTTCGACGGTCGTCGCACCCGGCGGCACCACGATGTGGAACGCGTACATGTCGATGAGATCGCGCTTCCAGCCGAGTTTGTAGCCGCCGCCCGTGAAGCGCAGGCTGACGAGCTCCGTGATCGGGCCCGCGGGGCTATGCTCGCCGGGGATCCATTTCGGATACACGACGGTCATCGGTCCCGGCCGCGCGGGGATCGTCAGTTTCGCGTGGATGATGCCGCGCGCGATGTCCGTCGCGTCGATCGCGACGGTTTCGCTGGGCGGCTCGACGCCTGCGGCCGGCGCGAACATGACGATAAGGCCCAGCGTGAGGAGGGAGAACAAACGCTTCATCGCTTGCGCTTGCTCGCGGCGTGCAGCACGCCCTGCAACTCACGGTTCGATCGTCAAGGTATGCCGGGCGGCCCGGCTGACGGCGGCATCCGAAAACGGCAGCGCCGTTCGCCCGTGCGCCTCCCAGCGCGCGCCGAGATCGCGATAGTGCGGCGATCCCGGTTCGCCCGACTCACCAGACGGAATGTCGATTCCGCCGGCGTCCCAATCGCCGGCGATCCAGAGCGCGCGGAACGATTGCGAGTGGCCGTTCCACTGCACGGCCGGCGCGTAGCTGCCGCCGTGCCCGGCAAAATGCGGCCCGTTCCAGAGCGCGAACCCGAGTAGCGCGAGCGGATGCTGCACGGTCCAGCCCGCGTAGTCGCCGAAGACGGGGATCGTCGCGCCCGCGATCGTGCCGCGCGCCCGCCGCAGCGCGGCGATCATGAACGCGTCGTAATCGTCGCGTTCGACCCAGCCGCGCGGCCGTTCGCGCAGCGCGCGCAAGAGCACCGTGAAGCCCATCCCGTCGTTGAAGTAGGCGTCGGCCGCGTTCGTATCGAGGTGGCGCGCGACGAGCATTGCCTCTGCCGCGCGGCGCAGCGCGACGACGGCGGTCGCGCCGCGCGATTCCGGCGCGATGCGGCCGTCGAACGCGGCCAGTGCGGCGATCATGTCGGCGGGTGCACCGGCCGTGCGCCGCGCCGCGGCGAGCGCGTCGGCGGCGAGTTCGATCTCGCCCGGCGAGCGCACGTCGTACTGAATCGCGCCGATCGCCTCGGGCGTGAGCAGTCCGGCCGGCGCGCTTGGCGCTGCGCGCAGCCGCTGCCGGATCTCGTACGCGCGCAGCGGCGCTGCGAACGACGCCGCCAACCGATCGGGGTAGGGTGCCGCAAAGGGCCGGTTGTTGGCGCTGAAGACGACCGCATCGCGCGCGGCCGCGACGGCCGGCATCCGCGCGAACGGAACGACGTGAGCGGCTGGCAGCGGGCCGTGCGGTTCGAGGACGCGCCGCCCCCAATCGCCGTCGGAGATCACCGTACCGCCCATCCGATAGGCGACGCGTCCGGCCGTGTCGGCGAAGACGAAGTTCTGCGTCGGCCCGGGATAGTCGCGCAGCGCGCGCAGCGCCGCCGCGATCGAATCCGCGCGATCGAGTTCGAGAAAACCGAGCAGTGGCGAGCGCGGCTCGCGGAGTTCGTCCCAATCCAGCGCGAAGCCGCCGAAGACCGGCCCGCGATCGGTATCGCGCTCGATATCCGTCACGTCGGCGCCGAAGCGCACGCGGATGCGTTCGGTGCGCAGCCGGCCCGGACCGTGATTGGCCCAAACGCGCATCGCGTTCGTGCCGCCGTTCGTGACACCCCAGGCGATCGACGCGTTGTGACCGAGGATCACGCCGGGCGTTCCCGCGAGCGATCCGCCCGCGATATGGATCCCCGGCGCCTCGGCTTCGAAGAGATACCAGACGCCGGGGATCTGCAAGCGCAGGTGCGGATCGTTTGCGAGGACGGCGCGCCCGCCGCGCACGTGCGCGCCGCCGACCGCCCACGCGTTGCTGCCGATCGTGGCGCGGTCATCGCGGGCATCGATCTCGGCGACATGATCGCGAACGTGCAGCGGCGGGAGCGGCGGGATCGCCAGCGGCTTGCCCGGCATGACCGGTGCATCGTAGCGCGGATCGCCGATCGGATAGAACGCATCGGCGCCGTGCGGTCCGAGCGCGCCGATGATGTTCTCGCGCCACGGGATCAGCGTGCCGTCGTCGACGAGTTCGAGCGCCGTCGCCATCCCGACCACGTAGGCGTCTTGCGGCCGCCAGGGTTCGAAGCGCAGGAAGAGCACGCGATATTCGGGCGGCAGCGGTTCGTTCGCCGCCGCAGCGTTGACGCCGTCGGCGAACGCATCGACCACCATCCGCTCGTGCGCGCCCGCACGCCGGTACACCGTCTCCGCGACGGCGGTGATGTTATAGAAGCGATGCTCGCGGTCCGAGGCCAGCGCGAACGAACCGAGCCATTCCGCGAGCCGTCCGGCGACGTAGTGGCGCAAGAGATCCATTTGAAAGAGCCGGTCGGCGCCTTCGACGTAGCCTTGGGCGAAGAAGAGATCGTGCTCGTCGCGCGCGCGAATGTGCGGCACGCCGCGTTCGTCGCGCGCGATCGTCACCGGCGCGTGCAGTCCCGCGAGGTGCAGGTCGCCGTCGACCCGCGCGACCGCGGTGTGCGTGACGATCAAGACGAGCGCAACGTATCCGAGCGCGAGCGCGACGACGAGGCCGACGAGCGAGCCCGCCGCGATCAGCCCGATGCGAACGGCGCGCTTCACCGGCTCCACCCCTCGACGCCGAAGTACGGCGTTTCGGGGCTGCCGCGAAAGCCGTGCAGATCGGCGGGGAGCGCTTCGATCTCGCGCGTTTGCCAGAGCGCGACGAACGGCACGTCGCGCGCGAGCGCGCGCTGCACGAGCGCGTAGTCGCGCTTGCGGCGCTGCGGATCCGTGGCGACGAGCGCATCGGCGAGCGCGCGATCGACCGCCGGATCGCAGTACCGCGAGACGTTGAACCCGGCCGGCGGGATCTGATCGCAAGCGAGCAGCCACGACGTTTCGGGATCGGCGCCGGTGAGCAGCGCGTGCAGCGCAAGTTGAAAGCGGCCGCTTTCGATCGGTCCGTTTTGCGCGGCGGGCGCGAGCAGAAACTGCGGTGCGTAGGGCGTCAGTTCGAGGTCGAGGCCGGCGCGGCGTGCGTCGGCTTGAAACTCCTCGGCGACGTTGCGATCGAGCGCGCTGCTCGCATCGTAGGCGAGCGTCAGATGCGCGGGCAGCGCGGCGTTAGCCGGCGGTGCGGGCGCCGTGATCGCCGCCCAGGTGAAGAGCGCGCGCATCGCGCCGTTCGTCGCGAGCGCGCCGAACGAGACGCGCGAGACGTCGCGCGCGACGGCGAACGTCTGCGCGATCGCGGCGCGCACGCGCGGGTCGCGCAGCGCGGGATCGCGGGTTTGAAACGTCAGCGCCGTGAACCCGTAGATCGGGAGCAGCCGCACGTTCAGGCGCGGATTGGCGCGCAGCCGCGCCGCCAGCGCCGGGTCGGCGTTGAACGTCGCATCGACCTCGCCCGTTTGCAGTTCCGCGGCAATCGTCTGCGGGTTGGGGAGAAAGCGGATCGCGATTCGCGCGAGGTGCGGTGCGCCGCCGAAGTAGGCCACGTTCGCGGCGAGCAGCAGCGATTCGCCGCGATCCCAGCGCACGACCCGATACGGTCCCGTTCCAATCGGAGCGGATGCGAGCGTCGAACCGGCGAGGCTCGCCGTTTGGCGCACGATGTGTGCGGGCAGCACCGGATAACTCTCGGTCTCGAAAAAGTAGGTGAGAAACGGCGCGAACGGTTTGCGCAGCCGGACGCGTACCGTCGCGGGGTCGAGCGCCTCGATCGCGGTAACGTCGTCGTAGCCCAGGCGCGTCGGGACGGGATTGCGCGGATCCATCACCGCGCGATACGTGGCGAGCACGTCGGCGGCGGTAAACGGCGCGCCGTCCTGCCAGCGCACGTCGCGGCGCAGGTGGTACGTGATCGTGCGACCGTCGGGCGCGATGTCGCCGTTCGCAAGGGTCGGGACGCGCGCCGCGAGATCCGGCACGAGTTGCCCGCGATCGTCGATCCGGACGAGAAACGAATAGACGAGGCTGCCGATCTCTTCCGCCGGCGAACCGGTGAGGAGCAACGGATCGAGCGAGGTCGGCTCGGCCGTTTGCGCGATCGTCAAGCCCGCCGGCCGTGCGGATGCGGTGCCGGTCAGCACCGCGGCAAGCGCGCCGAGCGCGAAGAGTCCGAGCAGGCGCGGCAACCGTCGGCGGCCGCTAGCGGGTACTGACATGACGTGGCACAAGAATCAGCGCTCTTCAGCGAATTTCCCCTCGGCCGCTTGCGGCTTCCCAATCGCCTCGTGATGGCGCCCCTGACGCGCGACCGCGCGACCCACGGCACCGACGCGCCGCACGCGCTCAACGCCGCGTACTACCGGCAGCGCGCGAGCGCCGGGCTCATCATCTCCGAGGCGACGCAAATCTCGCCGGCCGGCAAAGGCTACGCCTGGACGCCCGGCATCTATTCCGAAGAACAGGTCGCGGGCTGGCAGCTCGTGACGGACGCCGTGCACGACGCGGGCGGTCGCATCTACGCGCAGCTCTGGCACGTCGGGCGCATCTCGCATCGTTCGCTCCAGCCGGGCGGCGTCGCGCCGGTCGCGCCGTCGGCGATCCAGGCCGAAGGCCAGAAGACGTTCATCGAGACGGGCGCGAGCGGCGAGTTCGCGCAAGTCGATACGCCGCGCGCGCTCGAAACCGCAGAGCTGCCCGGGATCGTCGAGGAGTATCGTCACGCGACGCGCTGCGCGCTGCGCGCCGGCTTCGACGGCGTCGAGATCCATGCCGCGAACGGCTATCTGCTCAACCAGTTTCTTTCGACGAACGCAAACGTGCGCACCGATGCGTACGGCGGCTCGATCGAAAACCGGATGCGCTTTCCGCTCGAAGTCGTCGCGGCCGTCGCCGAGGTTGCGGGGCCGGATCGCACCGGTATCCGCATCTCGCCGGTGAGCCCGGCCAACGGCATCGAGGTCACGGATGCGGCGGCGATCTTCTTCCCGTTCGTGCAGCGCCTCAGCGACCTCGGCCTCGCCTACGTGCACGCGATCGAAGGCGCCACCGCCGGACCGCGCGATTTCAAAGGCTT
>Ga0116231_10011691_pt1 | contig 13338 bp, 11 predicted proteins | sample S1TSphgellanicum_2_FD_89695 | JGI IMG/M metagenome (GOLD analysis project Ga0116231, IMG submission 89695) | Host-associated microbial communities from peat moss isolated from Minnesota, USA - S1T2_Fd - Sphagnum magellanicum MG | ecosystem: Host-associated > Plants > Peat moss > Unclassified... | reverse complement strand
CAAGGCATATAAAAGTGAGGAGGTATGGAGAAAATGTTGGGGAAAATATTGGGAACCCATTGGGAACTTGAAAGGAACATAGTGCGAACACATTGGGAAGTCGGGAAAAATGAAAAAAAATCTCCCCCCCCAACCCCAAAACATAAAAAGAAAAAAGACCAAGGCACCTTGAGTGCATGCTTGGGCCTTCCCATTGGCTGCATGAAATTTCTCTTCCCAAAAGACTTCATCACCATCTTTGGCATGGGCTAACAACCCTTGCAAAGAACACCCCACTTATTCAGTGTTGGGGCACATTTGATTTTTAAAAATAATTAATGGGTAGAAGTGGACAAAATGGACTTTGATACATAACACTTTAATCTTTTGCTTATTTGATCATTTTGCTTGCAAAATGGGTTTACAGACTAGTTTACAAAATAAAAACACTAATTGAAAGGGCTAGGTGATGTTTGGAGGAGTTGGGGAAAGATTTTCTTATAGCTAGTTCGAGGATCATCACCTAGGACACTTTGGATACTTATTTATTTAGGTGTCTATTTAAGTTAATTGCTACTGTCAAGGTGCACAGGAGAGAAACAGAAAAAGGCTGTGAAACTCAGGGAAGCACCGAAATTAATGCATTTTTTCAGTTTCACCCTATATTTTTTTCCTTTGTTCCGACTTCCCCATTGTTTTTGATTGTCTTGTGTTTTTACCAAACACAGGATGAGAACCCTAAGTTTTGGCGACTTTACAGATGACTTTAATATCTTCATCCAACAATAATAGAGACAAAGCAATTGCATTTCAGTTTATGAAACCATGTTCTAGGTTATTTGCATTGGGGCTTTAAATTGAAACCTCTTTGTTCTTCGAAAGGGTCTAACTCCTAATTTATGGGGAAAAATTTAATAGTCTTTCAAGCCCAAAGGGTAATAATCCAATCAATCCTTCAATTCAAAAAACATTTGGAAGAAATAATCCTTAAAAAACAAGTTACAAATGTATATGTCTAATATAACCAATGTGGATGATGTGACAAGTCATTCGTTGGCCACTTACCATCTTAGGTCACAATCAATAACATTAAGGCTTTAATTTGAAAGACAAATGGTGATACTTAACATCATGTTTTTCATAATAAAGATCTTGGTTTGAATAATATAGGAGAACAAGCCATCATGTTCTTAATAGTCACAAAACTTTCTAAAAATTGATTGTGGAAACCTTGGATTGTTTAATGAGTAATATCACTTCTTAATCTTGATATACCATTATTAGATTAGGATTTGGCATTTTCAAATGGAAAAGGATCCCAAAAAATAAATGATATATTGACAAGAATCCAAAGAACTACATCTTAATACATTATACATGTTATTTTTTAATTTTGAATATTTACATGTGAATTTTACTTTTGATGTCATCTATAATAATGAATCATTGGTCAAATCCTTAACTATGAAAAGGGGGGTTGATAATAGATTCTCACCATGAAAAACAACCTTGACCTTCCACATTAAAACTATTTCCCACTAATCATATGGTCATTGTGCCATCATTTCGCCCATTTCCAATGCATCCCGCACCTTATTCCTTCCAAGTTCCTCACCAACATAAGAAGATTCATATGGTTTGTAATTATAAGATAATGGTTTATCTCATATATATGATTCCCATCAATAGGATCAAAAAAAATTGTGTATGCAATGGCTTGGTTGAAATTTACAAAGCCTTGTGTAATCTAACAAGCACTTTACAAAATCCTAAAACATAATATGCAATTTACTTTACCCTGTGGTTAATTTCATCAATAAATAATTTAGAAAAACATAAAATGAATTTTTTTTAAATGTCCATGTGAAGGCAATGAAAAAATTGATTATTTCACCTCTCTAATGATGAAATTTGTGAACACAAAATATAGGCATTTGTACAAGCAACCACCCTCTCCAAGCAATCCACATGACACCTTTTGTTTTTCTTACGAATGAAATTGATTACCTTGGTGATTATTTTGATGTCATCCTTCATTCTCTAGATGCATCAACATTGTGATAGGTGTTTCTTATTTTTGTTTGATGAATAACTTGGATTGCCTATGTGTGTTTAATGAGGAATAGATGAGACATCCCTAGATTACAAAAACATGAACTAATAGACATGGATGTACAACATTTGACCATGCATTCAATGCCACCATCCCTTACATACATCCAATAGTTTTGTATGTATGTCCAACATATAACAAATTTCAAGAAAATTCAAAGTTTGCATGAATGAAAAGTTAAATAATTCCATTATGCAAAAACATTGAAAATGGATTTTTGAATTAAAAAATTTACATTAACAAACCTAACCCTAGGCTATAATATTTGTCCTCCCTAAGCTAATTAAACTTTACTAGTGTTTACATATATAATCATGAAGGTTTTCAACATATATAGAATTTTGAAATACCTACACAAGGTTCAAATGATCACATGATATGCACATCATCACTATTAACAAGCAAACTAGAAGATTAGTAATACAATATTGAATTTTCACTAAAATCTACTTAATTTCAAGGTTAAATCAAATTATCAAAAATAGATGAAAAAGTTAAAGTAAATGGGAATCACTTTTTTAAAGGTGGTTGACACCTCTTGTAAAGGTTTAGGTAGGAATAACTTTCATAGTTGTAAGAATTGTCGGTTTTGATATTGAAGTTGCCATTTTTCCAAAAAGTTAAGGATTGCATTCACGAGAGTTTGTAGACATGTTTTATATTTGAATATTCAATAGCATTATACAATTTTGTAATTTGGTATTTAGTAGACATATAATTCAAGAGTGTTAACAATTTACAACCCCATACTTATTAGGCCATGGACATGTAAATGATTGATGTTACCAACTTATAACTTATAAGTTTTACAGGTCTATCATTTGTCATTGTTGATTTTTCATTCATAATAAATATTCAAAAAAATGCATAATAAGATTTTTGGGATGAGAAACCTTATGGAAACTTCCTAGCACCCCAAACACACATAAGCTAGATCCTTCAAATAGTTATTCACTTCCACCCATTTCATATAGTTTGTTAACCCTAGATGTCAAAGGTGGAAGGACTATTGCTTTTAACAAGCCAACATTGATAGGTTTTGATATGCATTAAATTTCCTTATTCAGATGGGGGACAGTTGAAGGCTTTTGAAATTGTGTTTACATTGAATCAATTTTTGAAAGTAAGTTACTTCATTCATATGGGATACTACGGTTAAGTTTTGCATCGGGTGGTGATTGAATTTTGTCTTGGCAAATTGTTGTTGAACTTGTCATTTGCATTATGAATCTTGAACTTGGTTTTGAACTTGTTGTGGGGTGGTTGTGTTTTTCAATTCATGTGAAGTGCTTATATATAAAAAACATGCCAACAATGGATCAACAACCACAAAACAATTATTTTTGTGGCAATTCTTATGAAAGGGTAGGCATTTGGGTCCTACATTTTCCTTTCATTTTAGTCCAAATGTTAGGGGAACAAGTAGGCAACATAAGGATGAAACATGTAGGTAGAATGAGATTAAACAAGTAAGTACACTAATAATGGACAAGTAGGCAATTTGATAATTAATTCAAATTGGAACAAGAGGTAATTTTTGAATTTTTATTCTTCCGAAGGGGGTTTTGGAAGGAAATGGGAAAAATTTTCCCCTCCTTGTTTTGGTTGTGTACCACTTTTCTTTGCAAGTTTAGAGGTTTTGAAAGTACAAATATTTGTGTGGCAAAACAAGTAGAAATTGAAGTGAAATAAACTACAATGAACTAAGGTTTGCATAACGTGATTCAATCAATACTTGTAAGTAGAAAACCTATGAGGTGTATCGATGAAATTTTTTGTCATTAATAAATCCAAAAATCAATAGTTTACTCATCATTTTGGTACATGTTTTGTATGTGTTTTTGTATAGAACTCTAGGAGTTAGGATCTACTATTTTGTGACCATGTTGGGGATTTGGATTTTGGGGAATTCTTATAATTTTTTTTGTGCTCCTTTTTCAAGAATTAGAGGTGTTGTGTGCAAGTTTATGTTCCATTATTTTTGTAGAACGTAGGAACCAAATTTGGTTGTTGTTTATAGGTAGTATTGAAATAGTTTATAAGATAAGGTTAGGATTTGGATTCTAAACGATAAAATCTATAAGGAGATCACTCTGTAATTGGTTAAGCAAATTGGTTTAGGAATACATTATATGCAATATGTCAAGAATGGTAACCAAAAGTTTGCAAAAACAATTGGAACAAGCAAGTGAACGAGATGCACAAGGTGTAAAAGTGATGCAAGTGGAGAATAATAGTTAACAAAGAAGTTATAAGCACTCTTAGAAGTGTGGATCAAAGTATTTTTGTCATACCAAGACTTGAAATAAAACTTATAAGATATTGGGGATCTTTCAGCAATGTGAAATGCAATCAGTGCGTGGTAGACCAATGCAACATTACTCATAAAACATTCCTATAAGGGCAAAAAATAATATGATGAGAATGTAGCAAGCAAGGGAAAAACATGTTGAAGTTACGTTTCAATAATTTGAATCTCCACAACAACATAATGTGATCAAGTGGTTGTAAGCTCAACTAGGACAAACACCAAGATTAATAGGAAAGGTATATGTTGGTTTGGAAGGCTTACCAAAACATGAAGAAGAAAGGAAATTGAGGGTTCCTCCTCGACTAGTTGGTAGTTTGGAATATTTTCAAGGAAAACCACATGTTTAATGGTACTTAATGAATGAAAACAAATTGGATGATGTAAAGATGGTGGTAGGAATGTTCAAGGTGCATGTTTTTAACACTAAAACATATCCAACAAATCAACCAATCAACCAATGTAGATTGTGCAACAATGATTAATTGGATTAGAGTAGATGCTTATTCACTAATACAATTACAACAAAGAAAACTAGGTTTAGCAATAAAAGTGTTAGTTATTTTTCATGTTGCTTTTCATGATACTTAACTTCTACAATGAACTCCGAAAATAATTTTTGTAAACACATTCTTGAGACGGTTCCAACTAACATTTATTTCAAAATTAGTTACAACACTTGACCAATAATAACGTACCTTCTGCAAGCAAAAGGGACATCTTTTATGGACTTGTGCATTCATATAGGATGATTTTTAATAAATGATAATGAACAACCTAATGGAACAATTTACTAATCATGTGATCATGCATGATGAACCATTAATAACAATAATATCATAATAAGAACTTGCGAGGTGGGCATTCAACCAATTTTTCAATTTGACAAAGTTATTATTCCAACAATTATTACACCATAGGTGGCTGGCAAACCAATTTATTTTTTCATGATAACCAATGAATCTAAAAGTGGTACTTTCACAACATGATGCATAAGCAACCCAATCAATACATGCCAAATCTTTGTACATCATATGGAATATTCAAACCAACAAAACAAGGAGGTAAGGAGCTATAGATGGAAATTATGGGATATTAGTAAGGCCAATTCCATTGTCAATAGAACAAGTATTTAGTTATGAACCAATGATGAGATGATTGTCAAAGATGGACACATGCAAATGTTCAATCCTGATCTAGGTTGTGTTGTAGGGATATTAAATTTAGGTAATGATTTTGGACGTTCACATAGAATTCTCTAATGTACCATAGGGATATGTACCACATAAATAAATATGATGTTTATACCTATTTAAAATGGAGTTATTCTTACTATAACAACCGATACACCATGAACAAGACTTGGTTATACCCTAACTAGTAATGGTATACCAATTACATAGGTATTTTCACAACAAGTAGTACTTGAATTTAGGGGGAGTTATCCTTCAATGCTTGCATGGACAATACAAGTGACATGGAATGTTACACTAGTAAAAGCTAAGATGTAACATGCCAAAAGACAACTTCCTTATCCACCATGTCAAGGATACAGATCATGATCCTCAAAGCAGCAATACGATCAAATGGTGAAATGAAACATGAATACATAATTAACTTGTCCATATTCACTTTACGTGATATAATCTCAAAATGGAATCAAAATTATCTTATAAAACGTTCCCATTACATTTCTATAGAATTGGAATAGGCATTTTGTAAATGATTTAGATCCATGAATAATGATGAACATGTATACATACAATTGAAGATAATCAAATAAAACAACACGAAGAGAATGGAGGTGCATCATGAGAAATCACGTTCGTTGAAACCACATTAGCTTACAATTAAAACTCAAAAAACAACTCATATATAATTGTTATGCAACTATTCCTTAGGTATTACAACTATTGTAAAATTATCCCCTTTAAAATATGGTGTATTAATAAATAAATTGCCACATTAGAAAATCAATTAATTATATTATAGTTGCAAATAAGTTGAAAATGGATTTTTTATATGGTAATTTATACACATCATACATACATATGTAGTCAACCATGTTTTATTTTTTTAGGAATTGCATTATAATTGCATGTGGCAACTACTTTAAAATTATTATAAATGTGTCACTAAAACAACAATTATGTTACAACTAGTGTACAATGTACATAGATGTGATCATGCCACATGTTCACATTTCCACCACTCATTATGGGATACGTTTGCAATTAGTTTTTTATTATGATTTCCATTAATACAATTAGTGTGGCCACTAATGCACCACTATTAAAGTACTATTGTTCAACTATGTTATGATTATAATACAACTATGTATAGAACAAGGAAGATTGACAAATTGTGGGATGACGAATTATAAGGTGGAGACATGCATAAAGAAGAAAGAGCAAACCACAGTGGCAACCACAAAGGTTGCACAACCAAGTCAAAAACCACAAAAGACATCTTCATATGCATGCCACATCTATGGTTTGAATGGACATAAAATGATAGATTGTTTAAAGTTTGTTAAGATGTAGAAGATGTTTCATGGGAAATATATGGCAATAACAGAGGTTCAACTTGTTACTGAGACATAAACAATCATTGTGGATGTGAATGTGAATGTGGTGGATGTTAATACTACCACAAGAAGTAAAGTAATTGAAGAACAAGTGTGGAGGGATAGAAAATTAAGAAAAACAAATAGTGATGTTGACTAAATGAAAGAAGAATGGTTGAAAAAGTCAATGGTGGAGACAATTTAGTAGATTCAAAAAACACAAACCCAGATAGAGGGGCCATCTACATCCATGCAAGGAATGGAACACAACTTGGCTGAGTGTGCCAAATACTATTCCTATGGAAACACAAAAGTCTTAGGGAGTAGTAAATTCACAAGAAAAATTGATCACAATAGAAGAGATTTTTTTGGACATTAGCAAACAGATGCTAGAAATAAGTTATATTTTGAACTTGGGACAATTGCTTAAAAGAGCTCTTGAGCTAAAGAAATATCTTTGGTAAAAACTAAAACCAAAGAAAACTTAGAATGCAAGTAGAGCCACCACAAACAAACAAGTTGGTTCTTCAGTACCAAAAGTAAAGACAACTATTGTAACAATAGATAATCATATGGTAGTGATTCAAGTGCAGATTGGGAAGAATACAATAAAAGATGTGTTGTTGGATAAAGGTTCTAGAGTTAATATTATCACATAATAGTTGAGATTGAGGTTGGGGCTTCCAATGCCTAAACTTACACCATATAATTTGAGGATGGTAGATTAAACAACCACACAACCAGTGGGGTTGATCAAAGATTTAAAGATATATGTTCATGACATTCCTTACATAACTACGTTTATTGTACTTCAAAATAATGTGGTAGATTCTATTTATTATATGTTATGGGGGAGACCATGGTTAAGGTATGCTAAACTAACACATGATTGAGATAATAACATTGTTACCATACAAGGGAATGAGATAGTCAGAACAATTACATTTACCAAACATTTGGGAGGTGAAGTAAGAAAACCACAAATGTTATTGTGCTACAATTATCAGAATGGCATCACATACGAAGAAGAATATATCATTTTTGTTAAAAACCAGAATTGTTCTTAATAGGAACAATCAATTTACTTGAGACAATTAAATTTGTGAAAACCACAAAAATGGAAACCATGGATACATATGTGAAAACTATTATTTCAGAGCAAGAATTTGAAATACAAAGCATAGAGAAAAATATAGTTGGCAATAACTATAAGCCAGAAGTAGCTCTAGAGGATAAGGTGTATCTGAAGACATATTACAAACATCAACCAAGGAATGTTGTGGTGGATGAAACTTTAGAAAAAATCGAAGCATAGGAATTGTAAATAGTTGGATGGATGTTACTCAAGATCAATAATTGATGAAGTTCAATTTGGGAATTGATGTGGAACCACAAATGGTGAAAATTAATGCACAATTAGAAATAGGCAAGGTGTTGAAACTAGAACAATTATTGAACAAATTCAAAGATGTTTTTGCATGGACATACAAAGATTTGAAAGCGATTCCACTAGAGTTGGCACAATACATAATTGAGTTGGATTTTATGATACCACTGACACATCAAGCCAAATACAAATTAAATCTAAGCTATGCTACAATAGTCAAACAAGATATAGAAAAGTTATTAGTAATTGGGTTTATTCAATCTATAGAGGAGGCTACATGGTTATCACCCATAGTAATAGTACCAAGAAAAATGGCAAACTAAGAAACAATATTGATTTCAGAAAACTAAATATAACCACAAAGAAAGATCCATATCCATTACCTTTCACAAATGAAGTGCTAAACACAGTAATAGGGTATGAAACATATTCTTTCTTAGATGGATATTCATGATATCATCAAATTTTTATAGTTCTAGAGGACATATACAAGACTACATTTGTTATAGTTTATAGGGTTTTTAGATGGAAGGTGATTTCATTTAGAGTGAAAAACAAACCTTTAACATATTGGAGAGTTGTTACCAAAGCATTCAGAGTATATTTGGAGAATTTTATGAAGATATTTTTGGATTATTTTACAATGTATAGTGACATGGAGAGTGGTATGGAGAAGCTCAAATTATGTTTTCAAAAGTGCAGAGAGTATGGCATTAATTTGAATCTAGATAAATGTGCATTTATGGTATTTTTAAGGATGATATTGGGTTTTATTATTTCCAAAGAAAGGAAACTACCAGATCCAAAGAAGACACAAGCAATAGTAAACATGCCACCACCCAAGAATCCACAACATATTCAAATATTCAATAGGATGGTTTTACAAATATTTTATCAATAACTTTATTGTTATTATGGCACCTATCATTAAACTGACCAGAAAGACAAAGACTTTTCTTTGGACAGAGGAATGTCAGAAGACTTGGGACTTGATTAAACAGAAGTATATTAAAGCACTGATATTGATATCACCAAATTAGTAGGTGGAATTTCATGTTCATACATATGCGTCTTTATTAACTGTGGGGGTTATGTTGTCTCAGAACGTAACAAGGGGATCAACCAATAATGTATGCTTCTAGGTTTATGAACAGAGCATAACAAAATTATAGCACAACAAAGAGAAAGGTTTTAGTAATGGGTTTTTCTTTGCACAAGTTCAGACATTATTTGCAGGGCAATAAATTTGTCTTTTATGTAGATCATATGGCATTGGTATATTTGGTCAACAAACCATAGGTTTCAGGGAGAATAACTAAATGGTTATTATTGTTTGTTGAATATGATTTCATAATAATGTATAAGCCACGTAAAACTCATGTAGTTATAGATGCATTGTCAAGATTACCCAATAATACAAAACCCACATGTGTGCCTAATTAAACCACAAATGTAAATTTGTTTTATATAGGGCATGAACGGCTCAATGTGTAAAAGAATTTTTGAAAACATGACAGTTTAAAGGCATGTTATCTATGTTGTAGAAGCAAAAATTAATCAAGAAAGCAATGCCTTTTACATTGAAAAATGGTGAATTGTATTGAATGGGCCAAAACAACAAACAGCGACAATGTTTGACAATAATAGAAGCACAAATGGTGATGAACGAATTGCATGAAGGACCTCTATGAAAGCATTTTGTAATTAAAATAACGTAAAGGAAGATGTTGGATGTTGGATATTGGTGGCAAACTATGTATAGAGATGTGCATGATTATTATAGATTTTGTGATGCATGTCAAATAATAGGAGGATTGGAAACTCAAAGTCTTACAAAGCTAATCACAAATCTTCTAGAAAAACCATTTATGAAAAGGGGATTTGATTTTGTGTGGCCAATTAGGTTAGCAAGAAGATATATAGGGAACAAATATATTGTTGTGGCCACAAATTATGCTACTAAGTGGGTGGAAACAAGAGCATTGAAAACTAATATAGCGACTGTCATAGCAAAATTTATGTATGAGTGCATATTAACTAGATTTGGATGTCCTTTGACTAGTCACAGATTAGGGAATTCATTTTATTAATGATGCCATCAAATATTTGACAAATCATTTTGTGACGAAACATGTGAATTCTATAACTTATTGTCCTCAGGGGAATGGGTAGGCTAAGTGTGCTAACAAGGTACTTGGGACATTGTTAACCAAATTAGTTAATGAAAATAGAACAAATTGGGATGAACATTTATCTAGAGTGTTATTTTCATACATAACTACATACAAAGTAACAACAAGGTATACACCATATCAATTAGTGTATGGACTGCATCCATTAATGCCCACAAAATACATCATTCTAGTTATTGGTGGAAATGAGAGAAATAGTACTCTAGTGAAAGTTTTAATTAGCAGAAATACAAAGCTCAAGAAGTTGCAAGAAATTAGAATGTAGGCTATAAAAATTGTAGGAATTCAACAATGGAATAAAACATTATGGAGTCAACAAAAGAATTCGGAAAAATAATTTAATTTTGGTGATTAGGTTCTATGGTTCCCAAAGGGCAATAAGTCACACCTAGGGAAATTTACTAGGAAATGGTTTGGACTGTACAAAATATAGTATGTGTTACCAAATAACATTGTGTTACTGGTGACCATTGAGAAGTTTGAAACTAACCCTATGTTGGTCAATGTGAATAAGCTCAGACTTTATAATTATATGGAATCTGAAGTTCAAAAAATAATAATATATGCCGGAACAAAATGCAAGTGGAGTTCAAGAGGCAAATTTTGACACAGAGGACAATGAAGGATGTGAAATACAAAAATCATAGATGAAGAATGTTGAAGATAAAGAATAGATCACAGATCCAATAGTGAACATAATTTTTATTTTCGATCTACAAATGAATAATAATTGCAAAAGTGCGAGAGTTGTGATGCAAAGATCCAAAGATGATATGTCAAGTGTATCGGATGAATCAACATTAATATTCATTTAGTCATCAAGATTATTCGCACAATTATCAAAATTGTGGACATAATCAACAAAAAAATTGGTATAATCATCAAATGTGTTCTCACAATTATTAGATAAATGGGCACAATCAGCAAAAGGTGTATAGGGCAAATGAAGTGGAATCAATATAGATAATGTAAGGAGATTATGGATGTAGAGTAATCAGATGATGAAATTTGTGATGTTCATTCATAATGAGCATGTTAAGTGTTTCCACCTAGTTGTACAAGGGACACATAAACTTGTAGTAGTGGGCTATATTAATTTTGAGGATCATGCATTAATTAAAAGATGACAAGTAAATAAAAACTAAATGTGACAAGTGGGATGTTCAAGGATGAGAAAAAATGGAGTAATCGTAGAAAACAAATTATGTTTGTTGCTAAAAGTTGTACACATTTTTGAAGTTTTGGAGTTCACAACAGTATGAATGTATAAAGTGCAATTGAAAAACTATAGTGAATAATAAGAAGAAAAAAAACGAAGAGGAATGAACATAAACAAAAGTAGGAGGAGAAAACATAATTGTTAAAAATAATAGAGGTAAAAGAAGAGTTGAGAAGAGCACAAAGAGAAGGCATGTTGAATATTCAACTGTTGCTTATAAGGTCAGTGCTGCATTCATCATCGTTTTTAGAATGTGAAGAAGGGAAGGGGTATAATGATAAGATGTAGTTTGCGCAGACGATAATTCAAAACATAGATATAACTAAAACATTTGTAGTTGTGTTTTTGTGCAGAAGCAGATGACGTTGGCGTGTAAAAAAAAAAACATGACCAAAAGCTACATCAGTAGATCTAGTGTGCGTTGAAGAATCGAAGGAAGACAAAGCTGAGGTGCAACATTTTGTGGAAGCACATAAAGTGTAGAAGGACACGAGGGAGGAGAACATTGTTGTAAAGGAAGAACAAATATCCACAAAAATGTAGTTGAAAATACAACAAGCCATAAAGGTGCAGACAATGGCAGAAGCATAACAAAGGGCGATGGAGATGTAGCGGTGTGAAATGGAAGCAGTAGCAAATAGAAGACGTGCAATTTTGGACAAAACTACACTTCTGGAAAAAGGTATTAAAATTCCAGACCCTTAGCGATTCATGTGGATAGACGAAACAAAACTATGACAAACATGTAAAGCGGATGGAAAGCTAGAAGGATATTGCTGAAGAAGAGATTGGGCTTTTAAAGTAGGGATTGTTCCTTTGTTTTTGATGGGGTGGGAAGCACCAATGCCCAATGTAATGTTGGAATTTCTAAACACATTTTTTATCAAGGGTGCATATATCTACTTTGGGCATAAGGATAAGGTGTTTGTAATCAGTAAACAATTGATTATAAATGTTTTTGGAGTGTATGCGGAAGGGTATGTAGAAGAATCAAAAGGATAGGTCAATAAGTCACTAGTAGTTTAGGCATTACAAAGTTGTAGACTTGCACCTACAAATTTTTATATAGATCAATGGAATGCAAAGAATTTGGGTTTGCCATACTCTGTCAGATATCCTACCATTATATTTGTCATTTATTAGAAGGAGAAGGTACAATATTTTAGCAACAAGAATGTTATTACATTAATGAGAGCAAAGAAGGGGCAGAAGGTAGATTGGGCACAAATTATATTCAATAGTCTTTGTAGTGAGCTGGATCAATGGTATAAGTATGTTAAAGAGAATAAGGGGGATAAAAAAGATACCTATCAGTGTACCTTGGTATTAATAAAAATCTTTAAATATCTATTTATGCATCAAAAGGAGAATCCATAAAAACCATCAGCCAAGGTTAAAAGAACTAGAGAAAAGATGTAGGGAACATTGTAAAACAAAAAGATAGCTACAACCACTACTAGGAAAGTGTGGTGTAGTTCAGTAGGCTATTTCACTGTGTAATTGTAAAAGTGAATTAAGTTCACCATAATTTCACTGTCCTTACCTTCATTGGTGAAAATGGTTCACTATATGGT
>Ga0116231_10011690_pt1 | contig 13339 bp, 7 predicted proteins | sample S1TSphgellanicum_2_FD_89695 | JGI IMG/M metagenome (GOLD analysis project Ga0116231, IMG submission 89695) | Host-associated microbial communities from peat moss isolated from Minnesota, USA - S1T2_Fd - Sphagnum magellanicum MG | ecosystem: Host-associated > Plants > Peat moss > Unclassified... | reverse complement strand
AAATCAATATATAGAGAAAAAATTGTGAAGTTTTTTTTTTCTTTTTTTTTTTTTTGGCCTCTTTCGGTTGCCTTTACTCCTTTAAAGATATACACTGGTTAATTGGAGATCCAAAAAAAGAGCCTAAACATTTTAGGTGATACTGGAACTCTTGTGCAAATTTGTGGGTGCAATACTTCGCAGTTGTGAGTCGCAGTTGCACCACCACCCACAAACACTTACGTCCTGAAACTCGCTGTTGGTTTGTGGGTGCAATTCGCAGTTTGTGGACTTTTCCTGGGTTGCCGTAAGGGATGATGCCGGAACAGGCGGCTGGTGGAGGTGAGGACAGTGGGGTTTGAAATTGCAGCGAGAGATTTGAGCTCCTCCAGCTTCATGATCAATCCGCTACCCCCCAAAACAGTTGCGGCATGTTTGTGTCGTTGCAGGGCGCGAACTTCTGCAAAGGAGGAGAAAATTTTGTTGATCAGCTTCACATGAGCTCTTCTTGCAGGGATTGATGATCATGTTCTTTTATTTTTGCAGCAGATCTGTAGGACTAATACTACTACTACTGGTACTCGAGGAGAAGGAGGAGGCTAAGCCAGTAGTAGTAGTAGTAGCAGGTGCTGCTGCTGCTGCTCCTACTGCGCCTGAATTATTGGCAGCAGCAAGGTCGCTGCCGGTACAGCTTGTTTTGCAGCAGTCATGGTGGTTTTGCAGTCTCACCTCCATTTTATCGATGAGTTCTGTGGCGGTGGGTGCGGAAACCAGGATGCTGCGTCCGGCTACATTTAGAAACCCTTCTTCCACTGCTTTGTCGAAGAGGGCCAAGAGCGGGTCGTAATAGCCGTTGGCATTCAGAAGCCCCACCTACAATACAATTCGAGACCAGCCCACACAACTTCCGCAGCTTGAGATAATTTAGTACACATGATATGTGATCTTCTCATCATCACTAGAGCTGACCTCCGATTCAAACTGATTCAGAATGCTTGAGAATTCATGTGAGTATTAGACTTGGGTTCTGGAATCCGGAAGAATTGCGAAGATCTCCAGGTTTCTAGAAGAAGGTTGTGCAAGGTTCCACAAGGAGCTCTTTGGATGACTCCCATGAGGGAAAATTGTCTAGCTTTACCTCCAAGAATAGACTTCAAACGTAAGTAACAGGGAATTTTGTAACATTTCCAAGGAACCTCACATGGAAAGTTCATCTAGAAGGGTTTTAGTACAACTATACCATGTGACTACAAGGACAAGTCGGTCATTTATCCTTGGTTGGAAAGCACCTATTGGGAGCAATTCCAATTTTCCCTTTGACAATGGTTGGAAGAGGGATTTCTAAAAAGGATAACTGAGAACTTTCCCACATGTCAGACAGGGAGTTGCAAGAGAACTCCTCGTGCCAGAAGGGGGCGACCATTGAAGAAAAAGGTGGAAGCTATTCGACATCACCATTGAGGATGTGGGTCACGTACTGGCTTAGCATGAATACCCAGCTGGGACCATGTGATGATTTCGAGTAACTCATCGAGTGTACCATATCCACCTGCACAACAAGTATATTTTTTAGGTAGCTCATTCACCAATTCCAGGAGCCATGAATAGCGGAGAAATATGAATCACAAGTATAACATTATTCTGCACGTCGCCAGGCTCAGATCAGATCGAGGGAGGGAGGAGAGCCTCGGGGATATATATACCGGGGAGGGCAATGAAGGCGTCGGCTAGACGAGCCATCTCGGCCTTCCGTTGGTGCATGTCGTCTACGACGACCATATCTCCCACTGTCTGTCCACAAATCTGCACATGGATCACGGTCATGACATCGCGGTGGCAGCGTGCAATTGTTCCCAGGGTTGTTCTAAAGTCACGTAGATCTCAAGCAAATCAATTGTCCACCGAAGACTATATAAATGTTCTCCTAGGTCAAACTCCGATTATTATAAGCGGTCGTAGCGGAAAACAGAATTCAAAGATGCGATGGATTCGAGTACGGGAATGGAACTCTGGAGCATCTGCAACAGTTTGGATCATACCTCGCGCGGCATCAGGGCCTTGGGTATAACGCTGCAGCCATCCACCACAGCCACTCAATCAGAAAGTACGTCAAAGCTGTGACTCTTCGAGTTTGACAAGAGACCCAAAAGGCTTGAACAAGAGGACGTATAAGAAACAACAAGACGTTTCTGTAACATTCTCCAGAGTCTCTGGACGTTCCAATCCAAGAGTTGCAACGGTTGCAGCCAGCTAATGGCAATCTGCATGGAACTTGCACTCTCGTTTCTCCGCACTGCTAGCTGCTGCGAGAAGGGAGAAGAAGAACAACATCAATGAAGAACACGCACCCAATAACATGATTACCACCAGCATGAACCGTCTCCGCAATCTTGCCCATGAGTCCTATACTTCCACCTCCGTAAACCAGATCTATCTTCCGCCGCACCTGACGACAACAACATCCAACCCCGAAAATTCATGAACAAGATTGTCTAAAATTGAAAAACCTCCAGCAGCTACAATATCACCCAAAACTGCAACGCGTTGCTCAAATGTGTTCAAAGTATTGTGTACTTACCGCATGCAATTCCATCCTTTGGCGCACATATTATTACTGCATGCATTCTGCTTAAATCTAGATTTCATGTGTTGGGTTCATAGATTGCTGAAAGCAGTGCCTAGTAGAAAGATCAAGGTTGAAGAAGAGGGAAGTATTTTAGAGCTACTTACAAGCTCGTTCCCGAGCTCCATAGCAACGTCAATGTAAACGCTCTTATTCCCACTGCTACTTCCGCAGAAAACACAGATGCGCTTAAACCCTGACTGTAGCTCCTGGTCGGCTGCACCCTGCAACAACTTGTGCACGTTCGCCTCGGACCCCATGGCGAGAGAGCGCCTGACAGAAAAAAAGAAAAAAGAAAAAGAAACCCACCACTCCCCAAAACAAAACAACAAAAACAAAAAAGAGCCCCACAACAAGTTCTGCTATGTTAATAATAATTTCAGATCCGCAGCAGCAGCAGCAACAGGAGATCAAATGCAGAATCAACTCGCGTAGTGTTTATAAATTGATCAGTCAAAACGAGAAACAATAACACTAGTAGTCTCTTGGGTGAGGAAACTTCACACTCGTGAAATACGAACTTAGTTTGCAAACTGCAAGAAACCTAGACAGCTTTCGTTTTAACTCAGAAGATTACAGTAGGCAAACTTCGCAGAAGACAACATCCGAAGAGTCTACTTCATTATGAAGAAGAAATTTCGGAGGAGCGCTGATCAAATTATAGGTCAGAAAAAAAGGCCAAAAAAAAAAAAAGGAAAACATGACGTTTCGTTGGAGAAATTTAGATTATAAGTTCCTAACCTCTCGGAACTGAATCTGTAGTTTGATGAAATAGGTACACTTAGAAAACGAAGAAGTCTGATGAAACTTTGGATGAGCAGTTGACTGATCCATGATGACAAGATGAAGAATCAGTAATGTTAATGCAAAAAGAGTCAGTCTAGACTTTGAAAAGACCTTTTTGTTTGTACTCTGCACAGAGAAAGAAATTAGCACATTGTTCACAAGAATGGATTGTGTACCACCTCTGGATTTTGACGGAAGCGGATTTACACGATGATTACTGATGAGGAAGGATTTGGAGCAGATGGTAAGTAAGAATGGCGTTCCGTTGCACCACCACCACCACCTCTCTCTCTCTCTCTCTCTCGCCACACGTGCAAGATAAGATTTTTGGGGGAATGTTACAAGGCCATGATTGTCGCTGCGTGCAAACTTTTAGGGGGCTAATAATAAAACTGGTGTGTTGTTGGCCACCCCCTCTGCTGCTCCCTGCTACTTACTTACTGCAGCCAGATCCTTCTTCTTCAAAAAGGCCGGAGGCGGGGAGCGGGGGGGGGGGAGGGCTGAGAAATATCTACAGAATTTATACTCTAACTAAAGACCAGGATAACGGTTTTGCAAAGGATGATTGTATCATGATTCTCTGCAGTATCTCCAGTATTTATTTCACACACGTGAAGATACAACAATATATACACTTTTTGGAATAATCAATCCCTGATCCTCTTTTTTGGAGCTAAAAGGCTTGTGATTTGGTTGCATCAAATGTTGTACAAGTTTAAAAGTATGTGAAAGTATAATTTTACATGAGTGTTTTGTTTTATTGGCTCTGCTGCAGGGGAAAGAGACTAATTAGCATCTGTATAAAGATTTTGAGATCAAAAGATCTTGGCTGATCAATTTGTAAGTGACAGCTGAAAACCTAATTGTAGCTAGCTACCCAAATCTAGGTCGCAATTTTTGTTTACAAATTCATTTTTCATTCAAATTTACCTCACCCAAGATCTGCAGATCGATCATCTCTCATGATTTTGTTTGAACTTTGATCCTGCCTAAAAGGGCAGAGCTATTAATTAACAAAATGAGCTTTTTTTTCTTTTCTTGGATTTTTTATTTAGTCCATTCTCAGAATAAAATCCGCAGTAGAATACACAATTAAGGTGTGGGGTCAAGGAGATCCGCCACCCACAAACCAAAGAGAGCAACCAATATGAGCAAAAAGTTTTAATCTACAACACCAAATGTATACCTAGTACCCACCATCCCAGATCTCCAAAGCAATCTGAGTAACGGATGCATAGCAAAGCTTGCAGCATGTGGCAGTGTTTTTGGTCTTCACAGAGACAAAAGTTTCAGTGACAAAACCAAATTGACAGAACACAATGTCATGATCAGGCAGGCTAAAAATCTAAAGAACCACTTGTGTAGAAGGAAGACTCAGGTAAAAAGAGATATCCAGCAAAATAGGGTGACGAACTGATCGATATTGATGCAATATAAGTCAAATCCCGAGCAATTTTGAGCAAATTTCTTCTTGGATGAGAGATTTTGATGAGGGGTTGACTTGGTTTTTGGGTTCTTTGTTTTGTTTACTTGTGTATCTATCTTTTCTTTGAATTGTGTTGGTAGTGAACTCCACCAATAATCAGGAAAACTTCTGACACTTAAGTCATCATCAGCTGCATCCAGGGTCGGCATTGATATTCACCCTCAAACATTTTTTCCCCCTCAAACTTTACTGTTTGGAGGGTGAATATCAATGCTGACCAAAAGCTCCAGAGACTCCAAGTGATCTTCTTCGTGTCTGCTCCGATTTAATATTTTGATGTTCAAGTTTTCTGGTGCATGATATTATTATTGTCCTCACTGCTGCTAGGAGTTGTTATGGGTTTGATCAATAATAAGTTAAGGCAGAGCAACTTTTTACGAGGTTCTACCTACTTAAAGCTAGAGTGGTCTTTTACCAACAGCTGCAATCTGTTGTTGTGCACATGAGGGAGGGAAGTTCTGAGTTCTCACCAGGGGGGTCCAGAAAATTTTTAGTTGTCCATAAAGAAAGAGGGTAATGACTGACGTGGGGGAAAGCAAAATTTGCATTAAAATCTGGGAACATTCTGCTCTGTTTCCAAGGAGAATCAAACTTTGCATGCAATCAAGTGGGCGACGAGCTAGGTAGCTAGCTTTTGAGGTAAGATTTTTCATTGGGTTTTTGCCTGATTTTGTGGGCGACTAGCTATAGAGGTACCCTTCTTTTGCAAGAAGTTGCCATGATTTTTTTTTGGCGGCGGAAGCTATTGATGAATGGGGATCAGGGCAAATTGCAATAGAGAGAGAGTGAGAGTGAGAGAGAGACGACGCCAGTCAGTCCTTGGAAAACATGCTTACCCAGGGATTCTGATTTTCTCAGCATTCAATGCATCTTGGGTACCTTGGGAAAATCTTTGGCACCGAGTCAGTCCTTAGGGCGGGGTGGTGGTAGCTTTTCTAAGCCCTTGGTTACTTGCTGCTGCCATTTCCAACAGATTCCACAACAGTTTGCAAGTACTCAACTTCAGAGGATTGGGGATATGAAGTGTAGTAGACTAGTAGTAGTACTTGGTGCCATGTTTATCTATGACGCCAGCAAGAGCTACCAAACTCTGCTTAAGGCGTCATTTTCTTTAAACCTGTGTTTATGAACCCTTGTTGAAGAAAGGTGGATGAGCTCATTTACTGGAATCTCAAGCTCATCTCCAGATTCCAGACCACGGTTTTTTTTTCTCAATTTTGAGAGGTAGGTGGACCTATGATGATCACAAGAAGTCTTAGCCACATTTGGCTAGAGTTCAAAGAGAAAAATAGGTTTCAAAAAAAACTTGCCTTTTTCAGATGATTGCGAACTTTGTAGATCTGACAATTTTGAAAAAAAACACTCATTACAACAGGGTTTTTTTTTTTTTCCAATTTTGTAATGTAATCACATTGGCAGTCCTCCACAAGATGAATTAGCCAAATTCAGCTAGAAGTTACATAAGAAAGTTTTTTAAAAAATTAAGAATCATGCTATATTTTTGCAACCTGCTGGAAATTGTCTTCAATATGGCACTTTCAGATACTTTTTTCCTTCTAAATCTGGTGACTTTGGCACAACTTCACCAAAATAAAATGCTGGTGGCAACCCTGCCAAAGTGAACCCACAGCTAGTAGGACATCAACAGGGATGGATGATGGGTGGATAGGCAACACTTTTTCATTCTGTTCCAGTTCCCTAGCCAACCACTATAGTTAGCTCAGTTTCTGTTTTTGTTACCTACTTATTAGCAATCCACTAGCCTTTACCTATGTAATAACCATCTGTATGCACCAAATTAGTAATTACCTAGTACCTACTCGCCTATTATGCTAACCTGCCTACCCACTGTACCTATCCTAAGTTACCAAGGTGAAACTTGACATCAACTTAGTTGGCGTTCATCCACACAAGTGAGTCATAATAGCCCTCCAATGGAAAGGTGCCCTGATAGTTGTTGGTTCACTCTGGCTGGACAACCCAACCACAATTCAGAAAATTACAATCTGTGACAAACCCAACCACAGTTCAGAGCTGCAATCTAGGACATTATTAAGTACTGGATTGCTTGTTAGATTTGGTCTGTGCTTCTGACCCTTCTAGTGTCTCCAGTGAAAGATTCCTGTTTGTATGTTTGATCCTCCAACCCTGACAAAAGGCTTACTTCTGTGTAAGAAGCAACTGGTGTGCATACCCAGAGAGTTTTCAGCAATAACTTGTGAGACTGGAATTATCAAGTGACCATGGACAAGTTTTTGGGTCTCGCCATGTGTAGTGACTATTTCTTTTCTTTTTTTGGTTTGCAAGACCCCAGGCTGCCAGCACAGGTACCAGCAGTGAACAAATTTGTTGAGGATGATGTGATACATGACCTACCCAGGTGCAGAAATTTCCAGAAGGGAACCTTGTTGGTGAGCAATCTAAGGATTCAGGGCCCAAGATAGTCAGTCGTTCATTCAGGTTTGACAGTTGTGAAAGGCTTTGGGTTTTGATCTCCTTACTATGTCCATGCATACCATCAACTCAGAGATGTTCTCAACCACATAGGTGAGTGACAAAATCATGTTTGCACCTTTTGGGCTAGCATGCCTTCTGACCTTCCAGCTACAGGTTAATACTGTACAAGTTGATTACTCTCCGAGTAAAACCTTCAGGTCCCCTGTGCCCCTTTCTCATCTCCCTTGCACCCAAGAAATTATCATGTTATCAACTGCAATTCAACTGTTCAAGTTGAATAAGGAAATGTAAGTATCATGTTTTAACAAAAATTTACAGATACTTTTTTGTAAAGTTCTTCTAGCTTTTAGTGTTATAAGGTTGGTGGTGGAGCTGATGGCGTCGTTGTTTGAGTTCTTACTCAATGCAAGTTCACTGTCTGCTTATGTGACATAGGTATAAAACAGCTCTGGATGACACCCAACTTTCTGCTCAATATCTTGATTTTGAAAGCAATGGGCTTGCAAGCCTCTCAACATGATAGAGTTATTGTCCATCAAGTAATCCTTTACTTTGACCCTCACTTTGGTCCTCACTATCTCACTCGTCCTTCCTTTTTGAGCCATCCATAAAGTCAATCAAAGTGAGGACCATTCCTCAAAAACTAAGGATGTACCCACAAAGTGATTATCATATGGATTTATCTAACCACACTAGAGTCTTCTTGCATTACAATCACATAGGCAAAAAGGCTACATCGTAAGGGGTCAAGTATGTTAAGTATACATATCTACCAACCCAAAAGCTACCTACCTATTGATAGGTTACCTACCTACAAACCCCAAGAGCTACCTACCTGTTCAAAGGTTAAATACCTACCTACCAAAGGGCTATCTACTTACATACTTATTTATGGGCTATCTACCTACCTACTTATGGGCTATCTACTTACATACCTATTGATGGGCTATCTTCCTACCTAAGTATGGACTATCTACTTACCTACCTATTTACCTATTTATGGGCTTCCTACCTACCTTCTTATTTATGGATTATCTATATACCTACCCATGGGTTGTCTACCTATGTACCCATGGCCTACCTACCTACCCAAGGGTTATTTACCTACCTACTTAAATATTGTCTTTCCGACCTACTTACATATGGTAGGGGCTATCAAAATCATATAGAAGGGGCTACATATTCCCATCCTAAGGGCCTAAGGCCTACACAGGGGGTATTTGGAAAGTTACATAGGCTTACTTAGGGGGCTATAAAAGGGACTTACTACATTAAGGGATACCTAGGGTATTATTTATGGGGTCACATAGGGGGCTATATAGGGGCTACTTTGAGGGTGACCTAGGGGGATGCTTAAGGCTTATTTAGGGGCTATTTGAAAAGTTACGTAACCTTTAACTAAGGGGTTTTTAAAGGATTTACTAAATTAAAGGATACCAAGGAGGTTATTTATGGGGTCACATAGGAAGTATATGAAAACTACTTGGGGGGTTGCCTAGGGGATGCTTGAGGCTTACCTTGGTTAGGAAGAACCTAGGCGCTAAGAAAATCATAATCCAAATCCTCACTCCTAGTCCACAAAAGCAAAATCTCAATTCAAAATGTGAATTTAAAACCCTAGTTGTTAACCTAATGCAATAGATTAATTTATGAACTTTGTTTTAAATTTGTTAGCTTTGGTTTACAGGTGAGGACTATATAAATGGAAGCACCTATCGCATTCTTATTCTTTTCATTTTTCATTTGTGAAGTCTATTTTCCTTCCTAGATCATGACTTCAACTTCAAGCCATCATTTTAGTTATATGGGAAATGGTTTTACCTCCTTTTCAAATGATGATGAAATGATGGAACAATTATTAGTAAACATGGATAGGTAGAGACAATTTGCTTTGCATGTGTTGGTGTCATTGCTAACTCATTTAATTGACAATGAACTAGAGGAAAATGCAAGCTAATGAAAGGATCTACATGCAGAAGTTCAAGATGTGTTTGTTATTATGAGGACAACACTAAGGTTGTTCAAAACATTAACCAATTTTGCATTGGTAGAGCAATGAGTTGGTGACATGAACAATGCCCATGATTGTTAATCATGCACAATTTATAAATGGGCAGCGCAATTTAGTTTCAAATTAAAGTTTTGATTTGAAGGATTTAAGTTTTGGGTTTTGAATTAAACAATTCATTTTATTGTTTGGATTATGGAATTACAAATGAAGGATTTGTAATAAAGGTTTAAGTTAAGGAACTTTAAATTTGGGTTTAAGGTAAAGTTTTAGTTGTAAAGTTTTTAATTAAGGTTTTGATTAGGGTTTTGGCTTGGGTTTCAAGGTTTAGTTTAGGGATATGGTTTTTAGAGTTTTAAATTAAGGTTTTGGTTTTATGATTTATTATGGTTTTAGTCTAGGGACAATAATTTGGATTAGGGTTTAGGTTGTAGGGTTTAAATATGGACCATGTGTGGTTTGAAGGTGATCACCACATTTGAATAAGGTGCTTTTCAAATTTGACCCTTGAATAACACCTTCTAAAGTTCATTTTGTACATGAAACATGACAATGCTTACATGTATGATGTTTTTTTTATGGAATTGATCAAAGATTACAATTTGTGATGATGCCATTTTCATTGCATCTTGCATCAATAATGCAGTTGGAAAATGAGATCCAATGACCCACAATATAAGAAAATTTGATGTTGGGCACCACCATACTAGAATTCCAAGGTTGCATTGGGTTGATTGATGGCACATTCATTAGGATCCATAAACCCTAAAATCAATGTTGCGCACAAAACCTATTTCAACGGCCATAAGAAGATCTACTCAAATGAACAACATTATGGTTGTTGATCATCAAGGCTTGTTCATTTACTTGGATTTTGGGTATCTAGGCTCTTACCATGATGTCACTATCTTGCACCAATTTAAACTACATCAAAATTAGCCTTAGTTTTTTATGCATGATGATGAATACTTTGAGTAATTATTGGGGAACCGTGTTTATTTATACAAAGAGATGTTCATCATGAAGAGGATTAGGAGGTGTGAAGTGGGTCATAATGTTGACTATGATGTTATCAAAGCCTACAACAAAATGCATGTTACATATGGAGTGGAAATGGAGTGGAAGATTGGTGGTTCGAAAAAGAAATGGAGATGGTTGATGAAAAGGTTTGATTCCACAAAAACCCAAGTACCACATTTGTTTAAAGCTACAATTTTTTTGCATAAATGACTTTGGATGGATTTCAAATTTGAAGTCATAAACAAATAAATTCCCAACCTTGTTAAACATGGGTGGGACAAAAATAAATAAATTTATAAGGTTAAAATATCCTTAACCTTTGTTGTGAACTTTTCCTCACCTATAACACCTAGATCCCTAGTTATTTTTAGGTTATTGATTTTAACCTTGTTTATTTTGCCAACATTAATTTGCATTTGTGCTTACATCATAACTAAATATTGTTTTGAGTTCAACTCCATAATGGATGCCATTTGTTCTATGTTTCGAGATTGGTTTTACAAATATTTTGTTTTTGTCCTAAACTTCTTTGACGAAACAGATGTAAATGGGGGCCTGATGCCACATTAAGCCCATGTGATGCAACCTCCAAATCCACATAGATAAATGTGGGAATAAATGTAGGTGTAAATGCATGAGGTATATATGGGGTTGGTAGATTACACTATTACAAATCATGATTTTTTAAGAGGTTCCAGTTGACTAATTTGTCATTTTTTACTATTAGACATGTACATTTTAGTTAAAGGCCAAGGGTTTAATAACATTTTTGTTACTATTGATCAATTTAACTATAATAGTTTATTTGATTAAATACCTCTAGTCAAATTGCACAACCTTAGTCAAAATGGCTAATGTTCTTTAATTATATATGACATGGTTTGCTACCTTATGTATTTAAACCTCCTACCTATTTACTTAACTAACTACTTACCTACCTATTACCTATTCACCCACCCACCTGCCTACTACTTACTACCTATCTACCTTCCTATATATTTTTCATTTTTGTTCAACCTTCCTACTTATCTACCCATCTACCAACATATACTAAAAGAAAATTTATCTTTTGTGACTTGTCTTACGTAATTACACATGTCATATGCAACTAAAAATTGTTGCACATGTAACTATTTTTTAATTTCATATAACATGTGTCATTGTATAAGACAAGTTACAAAAAATATTTTTTTATTAATGATATTATTTACCTACCTACCCACCCACTTACCTACCTAAGTTTAACAATTAGGTTTAATCACTTAATCATTAAGTTTACCCAAATTTTAGTCAAATTTTAATCATTGGATTTCAATTTAACCATTAGGTTTAGCTTAAATTTAATCACTATGTTTAACCATTAAATTTAGCCATTATGTTTAACCATTAGATTTGGCCACTAAATTTAGCCTAAGTTTAGCCACTAGATATAATTTATATTTAACCATTATGTTTAACCACTAAATTTAATTTAAGTTTAATCATAATGTTTAACATATGTTTAACCAAGGTTTAATCACTAAATTTAACTATTAAATTTAGCCAAGGTTTAATCATTATGTTTAACCATTACATTTAGCTATTAAGTTTAACCAATGTTCAATCATTATGTTTAGTGATTATATTTTGTCACTATGTTCAACCAACATTTAGCCATGAAGTTTAACCATTATAGTTAGCTCTTAATACTTGATTTAACCATAAGGTTTAACTTAATTTTAACCATTAGGTGTTGCTTAAGTTTAGCCATTATGTTTAGTGACGTGAAATAATCGTGTCAAATAAAAAACTTCACAAAAACTAAACATTTTTTTATAGTGTAATCCATTGGTAAGGATTTGGTTTATTATTGTGTAAATTTGGGGTTCAATTCCTTATATTTGCAACCTATGTGCATGCTTAGAAGGCTAGGGTAAATAAATTAAATTAGGTAGTTCAGTGAAGTTTAATTAATTTAGGCCTATGTTAGGTTAAATTAATATTTATTTATTTAAGTACATTTTTTGACCTACCTAGACCTATTTACAACCTACCAACCTACCTACTTACTTATTCATTTATAAAATAATAATATAGGAAATGATTTTTATTTATTTATAAATTCAACTCAATTAAATGGTCCACTGTCTATTAATCAAAATGACAGGGTCCAAATTGACTACCTAGTCATGTTGGCTAGTCCAAATCAACTTGTCCAAATTAATATGGCGATTTTTTTAACACTTGTCATTTTGGATTTTTTTATTAGAAAACCTAGTTGAAAAAACCATGAATTGTAATAAATTTAATACCATCAAATAAATTTTGTCAACATTTTAAAAATTACATATTACCCATGGCCATTTGTTGATTTCAAACATGACAATACTTATTCATTTTGCAAAACAATTCTTTCTACACCTTCTTCATTTGATGTTGATGTCAATTTCAATTCTCATAACGTTTATCACTATAACCTTTCCTTCAAAATTTCTTCCTATAACTCAAAATCTAGATACTCCATTTTGTATGTTGCATATAGAACCTTCCACATTGGAAGGAATCAACTATTTTATCTAGTATCGTCTTTATTATATATAACAAAATGGTGGTTGTAAACAACACACATGGTGCTTGGTTAGGTGGATTCTAGAATTTAGTGACCTCCTTTCTCTCGTCATGATGTTTTGCCACATGTGGGAAATTTTCTTTCTATTGAAAACCTTCCACCCTAGCATCTTGAAACCAATCCATACCTCCTACAAACATAGATAAACATCCTACTCAAACCAACAATTTTGTTTCTAAACTTAAATTACCTTTTAAAAATGTCTTTGAAACCCAACCCCCCCCCCCCCCCCCCCCCCCCCCCTCCTCTCCTTTCCGCCTCCCAAAAGAGAACAAATTGGAGACTTGACGTATGGGTCCATCAAAAAGTGGGCCATGCAAATTGGTCGGACCAACTTTTTTTTTTTTTTTTTTTTTTGGGGAAGTTAACTTT
>Ga0116231_10011689_pt1 | contig 13339 bp, 16 predicted proteins | sample S1TSphgellanicum_2_FD_89695 | JGI IMG/M metagenome (GOLD analysis project Ga0116231, IMG submission 89695) | Host-associated microbial communities from peat moss isolated from Minnesota, USA - S1T2_Fd - Sphagnum magellanicum MG | ecosystem: Host-associated > Plants > Peat moss > Unclassified... | reverse complement strand
CTTCCCCTTGTTCTTACCCCCTTATCTGGCCAACAAGTTTAACCCCTTTTAGACAAGGAAAAAAAACCCCAACCTTATTTTCATCCCCCCCCCCCCCCCCCCCCCCCCCCCGCCCCCCTTTGTCCTCACCAGCCATCCCCCCCTCAAGTCCTACTAGGATAAGATTATATGCCTTAACCTATTCCCTTGAACTTCAAGTTGACCCCAAAACTTCTTTAGCCAGCCTACCTAGGTGTTGAAGGTAGATTTTTATCGAGACCTTTTTTTATTGGAACCGAATTTTTGCCGAATGTTTACCAAAATCGAAACCAAAATTACTTTATGAAAAAACTTTTCATGGAAATTGATTTTTATTTCCAATTTAGGTTGTTATATTTAAGATCGATTTTTTGGGGATTAAGCTAATTACTTGTTCCACCATTTTTGACTTTTTCCTTTGAAGTACTTAAGTCTTTGTCCTTTTGTGGACAGTATAGGAGAATACTTTTTGAAGTAAAATTATTTTTTCTTGCCATATTTTTTGTACATAAAATTTGATGTGTAGTTGTTTTCCTATGTATGTTTGGAGTATTATAACTTTCTATATGTGAGTAATCTCTATTGTATGTTTGCTATAGGTTTGTTTTTGTAGAAGGTTTATGAGGTTGCCCTACTGAGTTTGGATAGTCCCCTTTGTGTTAAAGCTTTTTGCTTACCTAAGGAGAGTAAGGAGATTTTTTCTTCTGCTCCTTTATTTTATTTTTTTCAAAACCCAAAAGTTCATTGGGTGGCCTCAACATTTGGTGACCATACCACAATATTGAATCCATAATTTCTAATTCATTATCGTTCATATTTGAACAAATATTGGTTAGAGTTATTTGACTCTACCAAAATAGACCATAGATTAATTATTGTTGTTGTTTGACAAATATAAATAAATAACAAAAAATAACCAATAGATTACAACTTTTTTGTAATCACTTACAATATGCCAATAATGTTGACAAGAAGTATGAAGAAAAGAATGAAATAGGTTTTACAAGAAAGTGTTAAAGTGGGCCATGTGAGTAACACGGAGTGACTGGAACAACCCAAGAATGACCAAAGGAGGCTATGACCTTTCATAGTGGGGAACAAAACGAATTGGAAAACATTACCAAAAATATTGAACGGGAAATTGTATGACCAATCGAAAATCATCCACCAAAATTATGATACATCAAGACCAAATCAAAAACTCCATAGGAACTAATGTGGGACCCTACCGAGAAAAAAACTTTTTGGTACCATGAGACCGTTGTGATAAGTCCACATGCCAAAAAGAGCAAAATTGATCAACTCCAAAAGCAAATTGATGAATTGCACCAATTTCCAGGGAAGGAGCCTTTTGATTAGGTGTGAAGCGTGAAGTCCTCAAGGATGAATATTTTGGATGAAGAAGAGTTCCATTAGGAAATTCAAGTAACACCTATTTTTAACATTCATGTTTCTCCTCATGTGTTTCTAGTTTGTACTTTTTGTCAAAGTTCAAGTCATTAGATAGACAATTGTTTTTTATCAGTCTAGTAAAATCTTGCCTACACACACAATACTAACAAATCATAGATTGTATCCAGTATCTATATCTGTTCAAAGTCCAATTCCGGATATTCAAAATCCGGTTTATTCTTCAACACTACCAAATGTAGCTTGTACAAAGTAAGTTATTCCACATGTTTTTGTTATGCTTATTGGAAATGTCATGGAGCAAAATCTAGTAGGTTTTCCAAATTCAATGTATCTTCATGTTGGAACTTATACACCATACTTTGGTTATAGTTACAAGGGTGTAGGGGGTGTTCCCACAATGTGGCCTCTTATGTTTGACCCCTTAATTTAACCCCATGATATCACCAAAGCCAGTTTCAAAAATTGTACAAGCTAAAATTGTAACAAATCGTGGGGAGCCTTTAAATGAAGACAAAAACTATTTCAAAAGAAAACACAACCCCAACATGCCACGAATCATTCCTACTGAAAAAATGTACCAAGATTGGAGGGGAAGACCATCCCCAATTGGAAATGCTAGTAGATCGCCTAACAGTGGATGAATTGTACCTATCAACAATGGCGATGGTGGACCTTTTGGCAAAGGTGGTAATGGGCCTCCATGAGGTGGTGGAGTAGTGCGCCAGGAGGTGGCGGTAATGACCTTCCAAGAGGTGGCGGTAGTGAACACCTAGTAGACCAAATTCTAAGATCATATACTATAAGACTAATAGGACTATGGATAGGGCCTACTTGGTACCCTTCATGGTATCTTGTCCAACCCCCTATAACACCAAATCCCCCACCAAGTAAAAAATCCTTACCCTACCCCATTTACAATGTGGGAACGGATCCAAATGTTCCATTTAGGCCAATGGTGAAAATATTGATGTCAATATTGTTAATATATTTTGTTTCACACTTTGTGATGTCGTATTCAAATGGGGAGAAAATTTTATGAGTGCCCATCCCGTTTGTAGATTTGAAGAGCAAGAGGCTGCATTTTGTAAGTGTTATCGAAAAGTACAAACGGACTAACAAGTGTACATGGCATTATGAATGATAAAGCAAGGTGGAGGTGAGAAGGTGGATATATACTATTAATGCATATTGAAACTAGCAAATTGCCTTTAGCATCAAGTAGACGACAATCTATTGACAAATTTTTTTCGAGCATGTTTACAACCATATTTTCGGATAGCTACAATGGGGATGAAGAAGGACACAACCAAGCAGGAGAAGAATAACAAAGGAAGGAGAACACATGTGATTTGTGGTCAATGCAATAAATCGAGACATTCCAAGGAACGCTACCATTAAAATCCAAAAAACCTGAACAACAAACTTAAGGACAAAAAGGAGGTAGAAGTGAATGGAGTTTCAGTCCAACCTACTGCTATAGGAACTAAGTTCAATAACAAAATGGATCACAAAAAAACAAACAAATCTAGTTCCATAATTTATCGTTGCTTCATTTGTAATTCCATTGAACATACAATTTATGACTGCCCTTATAAGGCCGTAGCTTAAGCCATGTTCAAGGAAAAGGCAATGGTAGCTACACTTAAGAAGGACGATGTTGTTGTCAACATGGTTTAGGCAATAGCCACCCACAATCAGATACTAAAAAATGTGGAATTCAAGGAGAAAAAACCTTTCAAGAACAAGAGCTTGGTTGATTGGCAAGAAAAGGAAAGGTTTCAATGTTTGTTTGAAGAAGCCATCAAGGACATACAACAAAAGGAACCACCTATACAAACTTTGGTTAAATCGAATTTCACCAAAAATGTTGGTTTAGATATTGAAAATCAATTTTTTGGGTCTACTGGATCTATTGGTATTATTAGTTCTATTGGATCTACTAGATCTATTGGTTCTACTAGAGATATTACTGTCTTCAAATTTATCGAAATTACTAATCCAACCAAAAATTCTTCAATTTTAGAGGATATCATATCACTTAGCAACTATTGGAGAGTAACCCTTTACTTTGGGCTAGCTTTTCAAGATTGCTCCATATTTGAGACAATATGTTGTTGCAAATTCAACCTTGGAAGAAAAACTGTCATTGCGCTAATACCTAATCTGGTTGAGGATGTCCTATTGGATGGAGGATCTAGCATGAATAGAAGAACTATGGAAACAATTAGGACTTCACAATCCTAACCCAACATTGTACACACCATGAATGGTGAATCAAACCATCACCAAACTAGTTGGATTTATCAAGGACCTCAAAATCCACATTTATGGGATTCCTTACATTACAACATTCACAATAATGAAAAATAATGTTTTGGATTCCAATTATTCCATGTTATTAGGTCGACCATGGTTTCGTAACGCATGTGTCATTCATGATTGGGGAAATAACCTAATCACAATTGAAAGCAATGGCACGATGTGAACAATTGTTGTCACCAAACATATGGATAACAATACTAGACATCCCAAGGTTCTACTATGCTACAAATTGATGGAAGGAATCACATATGAAAAATAAAAAATACTTTTAGTAATAGAACCATATTTATTTACGCTAAGGACTATCACATTACCGGAACCAGAAATTCTTAATGCTACAATTTTTGGTGTTGGTACAAAAGACCTAACGTTCAACTTTCCACATTATGAGGGAGAGATCTTGGTTGATACTACTCTTGCACTATCAAAGTCCAAGAGTTGGAGATTGCATGATGGACATTACCTAAGGATCACTAGGTACGACTGCTCAGTTTGGGGACTACCAAAAATCCTCAAATGGTTAAGTTGAATGCAACATTGGCTGGACCAAATGCCACAAATACACCAACATTGTTCAAGGAGTATAAGGACATTTTTGCATGCAATTATATTGACTTGAAGGGAATTCCACCACAAATTATTTAACATTGCATCAAACTTGACACCACTATCCCACTTTCTCATCAAACCAAGTATTGAATGAACCCAAATTATGCTATAGTAGTCAAACAAGATTTGGACAAGTTTTAAAATGTTGGTTTCATCACCCTAGCGGAAGAAGTTAATTGGTTATCGCCAATTGTCTTTGTACTGAAAAAGAATGACAAGCTTCAAATCTACGTGGATTTCTGATGACTCAATGTTGTTACCAAAAACGATCCATATCCTTTACCCTTTACTGAAAAGGTATTAGATGAAGTGGTAGGGCATGAGGTCTATTCGTTTTTGGATGAATCTTTTGGTTACCACCAAATCATGATCGCCCCGAAAAATAGGTACAAGACTGCTTTCATCATCGATAAGGGAATTTTTGTTTGGGTGGTCATGCCATTTGGCCTCAAGAATGTTCCACCAACTTATCAACGGGTGGTAAATACAACTTTCAAGGAATATTTTGGAATGTTCATGAAATTATTCTTGGATTACTTTAGCGTGTTTAACAATTTGGACAATCATTTATCAAAACTACGACTATCTTTTGATAAATGTAGAAAAATCAGTATAAGCTTAAACCTTGAAAAATGCATGTTTCTGGTGCATTTAAATGTTATCTTGGGATACATGGTATCAAAGGAGGCAAGCTACCAGATCTGAAGAAAATTTCGGCTATTCTTCACATGCCTACACCAAAAACACCTAAGGACGTTCAAGTTTTTAATGGCATGACACAATACTACATGTGTTTCATCAAGGACTTTGCTTTCATTATGGCTCCCATTACCAAGTTATTGCAGAAAATAAAAGCTTTCAAATGGACGATAGAGTGCCAATAGGCTTGGGAAGAAATCAAGCATCGATACATGGATGCACCGATCTTGATTTCACCACATTAAGACATTGAGTTTCATGTTCACACAAATGCTTTTAATTTGGTAGTTGGGGCTATGTTGGCATAAATCCTTACTAAAAAATGCAACCAACCAATTTCCTATGCATCATGGTTGCTCAAAAACATTGAACAAAATTATACCACAACTGAAAGGGAGGCACTGATGGTAGTCTATGCTTTCCATAAATTTCGTCATTACTTGTTGGGCAACAAATTCATCTTCTATGTGGATCATATGGCATTATTATACTTGATTTAAAAACCCCAAGTTTTAGGAAGAATAACACGATGGTTACTTCTTTTTTTAGAATATGATTTTCTGGTAATTTATAAACCATGGAAATCTCATTTTGTGGTGGATGCCTTATCTTGAATGCTTGATCCCATAGAAGAAGGTGGAGTGTTGGATCAAATAGTGGACGTTTTGTTTTTCTTCTTACAATTGGTGTGGTTATAAGAAATTTCCAAATATTTCACTACCAACAAATTTCCAATTCAGTACAGCCAAGAATAAAACAAAAAGCTAGCTTTGAAAACTTTACATTTTTTTTTAATTCAGGGAAAATTATATCGTCAAGGTCAAGACCAAGTTTTGAGGTGTTGCCTACATGATTCGGAAATCCTCATAGTGTTATAGGAAATGCATGAGGGAGTTAGTGGTGGACATTTTTCATTCGACATCATAGCTCGCAAAATTTTGGACACAAAATATTAGTGGCCAACAATGCACAAAGATGTTCTCCAATATTGCCAAGCTTGTGACAATTGTTAACAAATAGGGAATCTAATATAAAACAACATAGCAAAATTAATAACATCCTTACCAACATAACCATTCATGGAATGGGGATTGGATTTCATAAGCCTAATCAAACCCACAAGCAGTTATATTGGAAACAAGTAAATTCTGGTAGCTATCAACTACGCCACCAAGTGGGTGGAAGTAAAGGCACTATGTAGAAATATAACAGCAGTGATGGTAAAATTCATTTGCAAATTCATTCTTACACAATTTGGTTGTTTGCTTACTTTGGTAAGTGATTAGGGAACCCACTTTATTAATGAGGTCATTGAGATTCTTACAAACCATTTTCTGTTATGACATATGACTTCAACCACTTATTATTCGCAAGGTAATGGACAAGCAAAATCCACCAACAAAGTGATTGGTTCATTGTTTACCAAGTTTGTAAATGAGAATCGCACCAATTGGATTGAACATTTACACACGTTTTTGTAAGTTTACCACACAATTTTCAAGGTAACCACTAGACACACTCTCTTTCAGTTGGTTTATGCCTTTTATCCTTTGATGCCAACAAAATACCTATTAACAACAAACAATTCACATTTCGATCGAAACTTTTTTCTTGCTCATATTTTGACTAGTCGTATGGCAAATTGGAACATTTGGATGAAACTTGCCAAGCAGCTCCAAATAGGACTTATAAAAGGTAATGGAACACAACGTTATGGGTTGAACAAAATCACAAAATAAAAAAATTCTCCATGGGGCACACAATTATTTGGTTTCCAAAAAATAGAAAAGAACACATCAAAAAGTTTTTAAACGGTGGTTTGGCCCATATAAAATAAATATTGTTTCCCCGACAATACTGTACTATTTGTCAATATCAACAAATTTGAACCAAATCCCATGTTGGGGAACATGAACAAGCTCTAACTTTACCAATATTTGGGACATGCTCCTAAAGGACTAAAAGCTAGCATTGAAGGGGGAGGAGAGCACAAGGAAGATTCAATAGAAAATTTTCAGGGGACTATTATCAAAAAATTAATTCAACCAAAAATCTCAGTCAACCAAAAAAATCCGATTGTTAACATCGGAGAATTAATATATGGATCTAACAAATTGGAAAGGAGTTTCGGTTCAACGGATTTTGGTAAAGACGAACCAAAAAATTGGAACTCCATTAAAAGAAATGGAAATTCCGATTGAACAATAAATTTTAACTTGGAATTAGCTAGGACCAATTATGGTTTGGAATACCTAACAAAAGATTCCACCCTATAATCGATAGGGGTAAATTCTGAACTTTCAAGGTGGAATCCTCATGGGCTAATTTCGGTTCAAAATCCACACATCAAAATTCCATCCCAGAATCTATAAGGGTAGATTTTGGAATCAAAGTAATCATGATTGGTTGTGTTTTCATCCAAACCGACAAACCAATGTTGGAAGGTCGAAATGATTTGTACAACCGGCACCAAGTTTAAGCACCTGAACTTTTGTATAAAAGAAGGAACTATTCACTTAGTTTTTCCTCTCTCTTTTCAATATTATTATTTTTCAAAAAAAATTATTGATTCCTTGTTGGTGAAGACGAGGGGAAGGATTAGCAAAGAGATGACAAAGAAGATGAAAAAGAGAAAGAGTTTAGAGTCCAAACTTGACAGCAACTAGGCTACATTGGAATTTGACTATGAGGACATAAAGAGAAAGAAAACGGTTGTGACTTTTTTTGGTAGAAGAAAGATAATCTTTAGGAAATGGAGAAATTTCAGAGGTGGACAGTCGGTAGAGATTTAAAGTGGGTTTGACATGTCAACATTTTCAGTTTATTGGATGTCTAATTGAATCGGATACATCCATTAATGAAGGAATTTATGTAGGTCGTTACCTAGTTTAATTCATAAATGATAAAATTGGTTGTGCAAGGAGTTTTGATTTTTATAACCAAAAAGATGGTGGCAAAAATGTCCCAACTACCAAAAATAGGTTTCAACAAACTACTAGCCAAGCCCACCAAGGAGAAGGAAAAAGAAAAGGAGGTAGCTATTTATCAAAAAATTGCACCGCCAAAAAAACACTTGTTGATCGGGAAGGCTGGAAGGTTTCCCTTTTGAAGGGAATGTATGCAGCCATATTATCGGCATTAATCTAGGTAATCTAGTTGAAGGGCAACTGACTCACCTATATACGTGGTGAAAAAATTGATGAGCTTTGTGGTGTTGGCCAAACGAGGACTCAAGGTGAGCTGGTCTATTGTTGTTTTCAACAACTTCTATAGTAGATTACAATATATTTCTGCACCAACAAAACATGGCATAAGTATGGACAACACCAAATTTAAAACTACCTAAATAGTAAATATCTTATTATGAAATTGGTTTCTAGTAGACCCGACTTTCATTCTATCGGAATTAGACAAGGACGAAGGAGTTGCTAGACCATTATTGAAAACTTTGGCTTCAAGAACTAGCAAAGTTTCAAGAGCATGTTTTCAGTGCACACCCATTGACGTTGATGAGGAGATGGAGAATGTCGATAAAATCGGTGGGATGAGTACCCAATCAGAAACCTCAAAGCAACCAAAAATTTCACCAATGTTTTTATCGGCATTGCGGTCTTAAAATTTGTGTCAACTTTGTCCTCATAATCTTATATTGTCCCCAAGGAAGTGCATTCTAGTGGAGTGGTCATCAGAAGTGTCAAGTTAAAAAAAAAAAAGGAACAACGCAAAGTTTGAATTTGGATCAAATGAAAAAGGTTTCCGGTGCAAGACCTCAACGGACACAAGTTTTGTGCAAGACCCCAATCGGAACTGCATCCAATGCTTGTAGGTATGGTAAAAACCCTTGTAACCCTTTCTAACCAATTACACCAACGATTAGACGGAGAGATAATTCTAGTAAACGATATACCGAAAATGGATATTCCATTAGACTATTTTTTCTAGTGGAAACCTTGCATAAAGTTCATGCAAGGTAGCCAAAAAATGCCACCTTCATAACACTTCATTTTCAATACGGGGTGGATTTTTTCCTCTGCCAATCGAAATTAAAAGGGTCCTAGCTCCTTTAGTTGTGTCTTCCCTAAAGAGTCTAGAGGACCACCTACTATAGTCGAAAAAATTTGCCCAAATAGTGGGTAACATTTCAACAACTTTACGGTTGGCCATAATCGAAAAAGATTGCAAAGGAAGTGGTGTAGAAGAACTTGAAGGAGTTAGCGGGTTTGAAAGGTCAAATGTTATAATTGCAAAAGGCCAACTGATAGGACATTCAAACCATACAACATCTACAAATGGAGTTGCAGAACTTGGAAGACACAAGGAAGAGGGTCTTTGAGTTGGAAACCAAAAACTCCAACTACCAGAATGAGTTACCAAATCTCCACAAACACCTTACCAAAATCAGTAAAACATTAGGCACCATTGATTCGGAACGAGCCAAGCTCAAGGAGGCTTTGGAGTAAGAGTAGTTTTAATGGAAGGCAATGGAGCAGTTGGTGACCTTTATTGAAAAATTGTTTGTTTCGACCAAAAGGAAGGTCAAATGGTTGGAGGAACAAAATGAAGCTCTTATCGAAACCATGCAAAAGCAACAAGTGGAGTTGTAGCAGTCAACCAAAAAATCTAGTTGTTGCAGCAAGACTTGGAGGAGGTCCAAAAGAATCCTGGTGTGGTTTAAGAAGAGTTAGCTATGCTAACAGAGGAAATGTGGGCACTAAGGTTGAAGGTAAAACGTGCAGACCTCTACCACTATCAAATGGAAAAGTTTGACAACTTGAAGATGGAACATGCATTTATGAAAGTCAAATTCTAATCTATTAGAAGAGGAGCACAAGGAGCTAAGCCAAACAATGGAAGTTGTACAAGGAACAAATAGGTGAAATCATCTGGGAAACATTTGAGTCCTACCAAAAAGATGAAGAGTTGTACCAATTTTGTATTGAAACTTATCGATGCGTGATGCTGCCTTTCAAGCTTGACAAAACGTTAACCCATTCCAGATTTGCATTCGAATTTGGTTCACAAAGGAATGAGGAACAGAATGAAGGCAAAAAGATGGAGGTAGATTTGGTGGTTGCCCTAGAACCATGGCCTAACAAATTGGAAGTAACTTCCGATACTAGGATTTTTTTCAATACTGCAAATGGTTCTAGTGAAGCTAAAGGTGCTACACCTCTTCAAGCCATTATGCTTGCCGAAGCTATAGCACATTCCAATGGAATAGCCGATTTGACACTCTTCAACATGACAGCCAAGGAGGAGTGAGCAAATCTAGTGGCAGAAACCGGTATGGAAGGAGGGATTTCGATTCTAATAGAACCAAACCCAACTATGACCCTTGTTGTTGTTGCACCAAGTCTTGACGCCACAATGGTAGATCTAGGAGTAGATGTTAGGGTAGAGGAAACAAAGGCCGCAAATATGGAAGAATAGTGTAGAAAATGTAATTACGAGGACGTAATCCCAATTTAAAAAGGGAATGATGTTGAAGGTAGATTTCTACTTAAACCTTTTTATTGAAACCATATTTTTACCAGATGTTTACTAAAACTGAAATTGAAATTACTTTACTAAAAATCTTTTTATCGAAATCGACTTTTATTTATAGTTTAAGTTGTTAAAATTTAGGATCAAATTTTTGGGGATTAGGCTAACTGCCAATTCCACCGTTTCTGATTTTTTCCTTTGAAGTACTTAAGTCTTTGTCCCTTTGTGGATTATACAATATAATACTTTATAAAGTAAAATTATTTTTTCCTACCATACCTTTTGTATGTAGAATTTGATGTGTAGTTGTTTCCTTGCATATGTTTGGAATATTCTAACTTTCTGTAGGTGAGTAATCTTTATTGTATGTTTGTTATAAGTTTGTTTCTATAGAAGGTTTATGAGGCTACCCTACTGAGTTTAGACATTCCCTTTTGTGTTAAATCTTTTTGCTTATTTAAGGAGAATAAAGAGATTTTTTCTTTTGCTCCCTTATTTTATTTCTTTCAAAACCCAGTAGTTCACTGGATGGCCTTAACATTAGGCTTACCCAAAACTAAATTAGGCTAATTAGGTCCCAATAGATATCTCCAACTTGGAGCCAATGCCCACAATTTTTATTCAACATACAAGTTGTAATTAGTGACAAATTTTCACCACACCTTTAGAAATCACCCAAGTTATTGGAGAAAGCACACAATTTTGTAATGCCATGGTATGCCCACTATAACATAACAATTGTAATGGATGTCCAAAAATGTTAGTGCATTTTTTAACAACAATAATTTACTTCCAAAATTAAAATTTAAAAATGAGAATTCAAATGTAAAAAGTTTTCAACATCTTATAACCATGTTAAATAGTAAAATACAATTAGAAAGCCAAAAACAAGGTTAGGCATGTACCTATTTTCATTGGCATATAACTTTATAAGTCTTAATAAAAATCCGTGCAAGTTTTGTCTCACATTTATTTCCATTTGCTTGACATTTTTAAACAAGTAATGCATTTCTAAATGTTAGTTTGATCCAACTTTATAGATGCATACTAAAAAAACCACAAGCTATTTTGTCATTAATAAGAGCAATTGAAAAACTTTAGATGCTACATGCCCATAGATGCTACATGCCCAAAGTAAGATTGGTCAAATGATTTAAACATGCCAAAGCTATTGTGTTGGGGCCTAATTAGCCTAACCCGGTTTTGGTTAAGCCTAGGTAGGCTAGTTAATGAAGTTTTGGGGTTTAACATGAGGTTCATGGGATAGGATAATAGGATGATCTTATCCAAGATGGATTGTTGAGGGATGGGTGGCTTGGTTAAGATAAGGCGAAGGGGGGGGGTCAAGATTGTTGGACTAGGTTAAGATAGGGTTATCCTGTTATGGCATGGGCTACATAAGCTTGCCAAATAAGGGGTATGGATATGGCAATGGAGGCTTATAGGAAGGCACTAAAAATTAGGTTTTGGTCAAGCAACATCCTTTCTTTTTCTTATAGTTTGTTGACCACCCTCACTTTTATAAGTGATGAATGTTGTGTGATCAAGGAAGTGGCAAGGGAGTGAAGAATGATGATGATGTTTGTAAGGAGGGGGAGGGGATCTTGGCACATCTTGAGAAGGTGAAGTGGGTGAAAGGGGGAGGAGGCTACAACACCATGAAGGAGCAAGCTTTTCAAGAGACAATCAAGTCGACATTTGCTTTGGAGAATGGAGGCAAGATCATCAAGTGATGGTGTTGGCAGCTATTCAAGTGGGGAACTTCATGAGCATGGCGAGGGGAGGAGAATGGTGGAAAGTCAAGAAGAGGCAACTAAACTTGGTGTTGAAATAAGGAGATAAGAGTATAAAAGAGGAGAGAGTTGGATAGTTTTGTGGTGAGGCCTAGGAACAAAAAACAATGGTTTGCCTTCTTGTGAAAGCAAAAGAACCAAGTAGTTGGGATATTTAGTGTTGTTAGCAAGGCTATGAGTGGAGGTAGGATAGAAGGAAGAACTACTGGTAGGCATGAGATTATTGTATCAAGTAAGAGTAGGAGCTGGTGGAGAGGATATCTACAATCAGGGACTAAGGACTCCCATGTAAACCTCTTTTCTTTTTTATGTGTGAAGCTTTGATTGAGGAAATCATGTTCCCAATTGCTTCATGTTGTGTGTGTGTGTGTGTGTTATTGGATGCGATTTTTTAGTTTACAATTGTGGTTAATATAACAAGAGCAAGAGGATAGGGTTGTGAATAGAAGGGTAGATATTGTTTAGATCATGCAAGGCAAGAAGAAGTAAATTATATCCATAGAAAAAGAAAAAAAAAAGTTCAATTCCTAATTAGTCGTGATTCATTAGTTTAAGGTTGTGGTTAGTATAGCAAGAGTAAGAGGATAGGGTTGTGAATAGGAAAGGTAGCTATTGTCTGGACTAAACAAAACATGAATAAATAAATTATATCCAAAGAGAGAGAAAAAGAAAGAGAGTTCAATTCGTAATTGGTCATGATTCATTAGTTTAAGGTTGTGGTTAGTATAACAAGAGCAAGAGGACATGGTTGTGAATAGGAAGGGTAGTTATTGTTTGGAACATACAAGGCATGAGGAAGTAAATTATATCAAGAGAGATAAAGTTCATTTCTTAATGGGTTGTGATTCACTTATTAGGGTTGTGATTAGTTATAGCAAGGGCAAGAGGATAGGGTTGTGAATAGGTTGGATAGTTATGGTTTGGATCAAACAAGGCCAAAAGGAGTAAATTATATTGAGAGAAAGAGAGAGAGAAAAAAAAAAAAGGGGGGGGGGGGGGGG
>Ga0116231_10011688_pt1 | contig 13340 bp, 14 predicted proteins | sample S1TSphgellanicum_2_FD_89695 | JGI IMG/M metagenome (GOLD analysis project Ga0116231, IMG submission 89695) | Host-associated microbial communities from peat moss isolated from Minnesota, USA - S1T2_Fd - Sphagnum magellanicum MG | ecosystem: Host-associated > Plants > Peat moss > Unclassified... | reverse complement strand
TGAGAAATGGGGCCCTCCGGCTGCTCTGAGCGCCCTTCTTTTTCTTTTGGGGGTTTTTTTTCTCCGGCAAATATTTGTTTCAAGGAGTGATGAAAAAATTGGAGATAAGGCACACTAGCAAGGGAGGGTTTGGGTTTGTAAGGTCTCTTATGAGGTTTATAGGGTCCTTCAACCTTGGGATGAATGGATGAGTGAGTGGATGGATGGATGGATGCCTCCTTCCTCCATATTTTAGCCAAGCTTTTATTTTAGCTCCGACTTAGTGGGTGTTCCAAGTTTGAAGTAACCTTATGACCACTTGAAATGTGCCACACTTGAAAATCGTCTATGCCTTGCAGGCAAGGGTTACCACTAGTTATTTTTGATGCGACAAGAAACAAGGAGAATAGATATGGGCAAAAGCAAATGGGTGCTTGCTAGATTCAAGCTTTCCACATACATGCACATTCTTTCAACTCATCCTCAATTCAATTCATGTGTGAAATATTTTTTTGTTGTAGCAAATTATTTGTGTTTACATCTTTGTCTAATATTCCTAAAGAGGGACTTTATTTGTGTTGTTAAATTTCTTGAAGTTAAAAAATCTCTAATCCTTTTCGTTTTCTACGTTGATCCTTTTTTTTATCTTTCATTCTATTCTTTCTCTTGTTACACTTCCAAGATTGAAGGGGGTCAAAAGAAGACCACAATTTTATTGCTTACTAACTTAATTTGATTAATTGTAAGAAAAATTCTTGAGTTGTGTTCTTTTGTTATTCTTCATTATGACACCCCTTCATCCTCCTCAAAACTTTAAGTTTTGACTTTTTTTTTCAAACTCAAGTTTTGTAGTTGTTGATCCAAGTGTAAAATGTGTCAATGTCAATGTTGTCCTTGGAAATTAGTCATTTTTTATCACAATTCTTCCCTTTGATGTTCATCTAATTTTATTTACAAACATTTTAGTGTTTGCTACCACATTCAAGGATGTTATCAAAGATGTTGTTGAACCTTCTTTTAGGAATCAGAAGAAGAAGCGTAAAAGGTCCAAATGGGACTTTAATGAAATGTATCACAAACATTGGGCTAGGTGGAATTCCTGGTTAAAACTAGTGTTGTGCATGTAAATGTCAATAGTTGTATATATGACGTGTAAATCCCGTGTGAATGTAAATCATTTACACTTATAATTTACACTTACACATTTGAACATTTTACGCTTACACTGTTGGCATGTATTTATATTTTTCTACACTTACATAAAGCTAGTGTAAATATTTGTCAAATACACTTACACAAACCCATGTAAATGCATATATTAAAAAAAATTGTACAATCACCATGTCTTTGGGCCTCCTTTCACCTCCAAACCCCTTTTCCAATGGTATTCGTATAATAATAAAATATTATTAAATCTAGGTATGAAATGCTAAAACTCAACATTTAATGCATAAGGTTCAAAAATAATTATAATAATTGTATATGTAGGAATAATGAAATTATATGTAGCAACTATGGTGAAGTTTTTTGTATGTAGTAATAATTATTTGTCAAGGTTTTATGTATGAAGGCAACATCTATGAAGTGCAGTGAAAATGCCGACAATAAAAAAAAATTGTTTGATTTCAATTTGGTTAATTGGGATGCCCAAGATCTATTTTGCCAATCTAGCAATTATTAGAAACTTGTGGTTTTCAATCCACTACCAAGTCAAGGCACATTTACAAGTGTTTGCATCAATTGGATATCAATGGTAGCCATACAACTTTCTTCCAATAATCTATGTCCATGTGTTTACAATTGTGTTAATGGTGTGAAATAATTTTACAAGATTGCCACTACTTGGGGATTTAGATGTTTAAGGTTCTTCAACAAATGGCAATGATGACTTGTAGACCTCCATTAACAAAGGCAACAACACTAATTCATCATATGCAACAACTAGAATTGTTGCATTATCATGACCCATATAAATACTCACAAGACGCATGAACTTAAATTTGGGTAACATTAATGCAAAAATATTGTGATCGTTCTTCTTTTCAACTTCACGTAAAAAAGAAAGGAAAAGGTACATTACATCTAACACATATTGTTTCATGTGATGAAGAAACACTTCCAGTTTTTGATTAAAAAAAACAAAAGCTTCCAAGTTTGCCAAGCTATCAAGAACAATCACAAATGCAAAGTCTTGGTGAAACTCACAATATGTAAAAATGATGTACTATAAGGGCATCTCGAAGAAGCCCATGTTGTTGACTTTAATTCAAAACAGGACTAGTCACCAATAGGACTCAAAACCTTGACAATAGTTTCACAAATTGCCCAAGTCTTGGGAGAAGGTATACAACTTTGTAAAACCACTATTTGTCTACTATAACATAGGGCAATAGCACCCCGAAAGGTTAATGCATCTTGGAAGAGCAAAACTTGGCTTGCAAATTTGTAAGCAACCAAAAAAAGACACAAAAGCCCTTGCTACAAATTCAATGTAAAATAGCACGAAGGCATATTCACAATTAGGGTACCAAAAAAGAATGTCTAACAAAAAAAAGATTTCAAAGGATTATTTTAGATTTTTATAACATTTAATGTCTTATAACTATAGGGTACAAATGAAATAAAATGAATCAACAATGTTATTTTAGAAAAAAATTACATGTCCTTTTGCCCTAAAATAATTTTTTCATACCATTGAATTTTTGAACAATTTTTTTTGAAAATTGTTATAATAAATGCTTATAATTGTTCAAATACATGACATGTTTTAAAAAATAATTTTTGAATAAATATGAATTTTTGAAAGTGTGCTTATTCTATGTAAATTCAATGTTTCATTTTTAAAAATGATAACAATTTCAAATCATAACCAAAAAATGATTAAAAAACTTTTTTACATTTTTTTGTATAATAAATTACAAATTTTCTTAACACATAATGCACATTATACCTCATTTATATGTGGTAAAATATTTTTGAAGTTTTAATAAATTTGGATACATTTTGGAAAGTTCTTTGAATTTTCAAAGTTTTAGATTTCCACATATTTTAAAGTATGAGTGTTTTTTGAATGTGGTTAATAGGTCTTCATCTTCTTAATTTTTTTCCCATCAATTTTTTTATATTATATGAAACCTTTTTATAGTCCTTTGCAAAATTGATTTCTTCTAATGCAATTGGTGTTCATTTTCAAAGGTCCTAAATCAAAACTTAAACTTAAAATTTTATTAAATGAATTTTTGGTTTCAATTCCTTGACCTTCGTATGAATGAAAAAGGAACAACTTGCCATGATTGCCATGGTTTTAAATGGTAAAACATAAATATTTTTCCAATCTTGACTATTTTTTTCATCATTCGACAATCTTTTTGGCTTGTTTTATTGTGACTACACCCTATAATGGATTATTGTATGTCTATAGTTAAAATGATGTCATGTTAAACTAATAAAAAAATCAAATACTAAATTGAATACAAAATAAATGTCCTTTTGAATCCTTTTAGATAATTTGAATCCTTATCTTAATTGCAATTTTCTTCTTAAATCAAAAGGAATGCATTAAGTAATGCAATTGACTTCAAATTTATTTCATGGATATAAAATGTCTAAATCTATGATTAGTAATGTCCATTAATTTCATTTGATTGTATTATATTCAATATGAAAACTTTAAAGGTTATGAAATTAATCCTGAAAAGGTTTTATGAAAAAGGATTTTTTTAATACCATTTGGTTGATTTTTTATATTCACTAGGGTTAGAATTTATGGCCTTTAAACATTGGAAAAATGAATAAGAAATATCATGCAAGAAAACATGTCAAATTGTTTATAAATCTTATGTATTCATTTTTTACATTTTTAGTTTTTTATAAAAATATTAATGCATAATTATATACACATGTGAAAAATTACCAACACCATAGAAATTATCATAATTTGAATTAGGGTTTGGCTAACGCAACACACCTTGATAATAGAAAAACACCTTCTGGCATTTCCCATGCATTTCCCATGCAACAGTAATGGAGATGCCGCAGCAAAAATATGACGGCTAATAAAGCAAACTTAAATCTCAACAACAAGTAGTGTTCACACTGGTATGGCGACCTGTTTTTTACAGCACTTCTACAGCTTCGCATGCCGGGCCTTCTTTCTCTCCAATTACACCTTTAGCATCGCCCCAAATGTCATCACATACACAGTAGGCATAGGCGCAACAGGCACAGGCACAAGCAAAGCTGATACAACAGCAACAGCAGGATGATGACTTGTTTGTTCCCGGTATAGGCGAGCCTGACGACCTGCTTGAGCGGATTGAACCCCCTTCAGAGGCTCCAATATGGCCTTCTCTTGCAACAGCTATGGCAGATCTGAACACTTTCACAAGTCCTAATGGATGGGCACTTACTTCATTTCGCACAAAGAAGAAGAAAGATGAGGTTGTTAGGGTGTTTCTGCACTGTGACCGAGGTGGTACATACAGATCTCGTGTCAATGACGATTTCCGCCGCCGTGGGACCGCCAGTCGCCAAGTTGGATGCCCATTTGACGCAGTCCTTCGCCACTTCGTTGCTTTTGGTGGTTGGAAACTGCGTATCTGCAACGCTGATCATAATCATGGTCCAGCACCCCCGATCACGCATCCTTCGCTGCAGAGAGCAGCTATGAAGGAGCACAATGACGAGATCAGAGTAGAGGCTCGTACGAGGTTGCATAGTACGAAGATCATGAAGAGGCTAAGGGAATAGGACCCAGACATACCCATCCTTACCCGTGATATCCTCAACAATCGCCAACATCAATGGATCAAGTTTCTAGTAGGTCGTACGCCGATCCAAGAAGGTGTGTTTTTCTATCATCGAGGTGTGTTGCATTAGCCAGACCCTTGAATTATCCAATATTTGGCACTTAGTTATATTTTTTTGTAAATTTTGTATGTAATAAATAGCTTAAAAAAATCATGTGTCTGAAAAGTGGTACCCTAATTGTGAATGTGCCCACGAAAACACAAAAACAAAAATAGGAAAAAATAAATAAAAATTAGAAATAATTTTTTTAAAAATGTTTTTAAAAATGGGCAAGAAACACACTTGGTCTTCACATGCATATTTAATTTTCTAGGTTTTAATCTAAAATCTATGCATGTTTATTCTTAAATTTTCCTTCCTTTTTTGGATTTTTTCGGTCAAGTAATACACTTTTGGATATCAATTTTTGCATTCTTTATAAATGCAATGGCTAGTCCTTGAACCACTTTTTCATCTTTTGTCACATATTGGTAGACCTTGAATAAGGCATGTCCAGAGTAAAAGCCATGAAATGGTTCTAACATGTTCAAAGTTTTACATGACAACACAAAAGTAAGAGTTGTCACACAAGATTGCAAATTAACCCCCTTGTCCTTCACATATGCAAGAATATTATCAATGCAAGAAAACCTATCAAAAAGTTCCCATAGTTTGGGAACCATGGTTGCACTACTGGTGGCAATGGCTTCAAATAAGCCAATTGTCACATGTTTAGGCTCCTAGTTGTTAAACAAAAAGTTGACAACCATAGCAAACACATCATGTGTTCTTGTAGACATTCACAAGTCAAAAGTGCATGTGGACAACAAGCAATTAGCCAATGCAAGTTGCACAAATGTGACCAAAGTTTTTTCCACCAAGTTGGCAAAACTTCTTTCACAAAAGCCTTTTTTGATGGACCACCATTGGGCATAACTTGTAAGCCATACAATCCAACTAAAAAAAATCAATTACCTTCATGGGCGAAAAACCTTTGATGACATCATATAACATTACATCTTTCGAAACTTCAACCTATGTATCATTATCTTTTCTAAACTAGTTTGTAGATGAAAAGAATTTAGAGATTACACTCAATGTAATACATGGGTGCTTAGTGGCTAGTTGAAGTTCAAATGCAAGTCTGGGTTGTTTATTAATTTTATCCACCTACCCCTTTAAAAAGTTGTTATGTTCCACCTCAATGTGTTTCTTCATGATAGTTATGCCATTGGATTTATGGTAAGCTATGAGCACTTTTTGAGTTCTAATGTGGAGGGCTAAGATTTTAGGACCAACGATTTGGTGGTGATAAACAATAAAACACATGGTTTGGTTTTGGGTAAGATCAATAGGTTGATTGTTGTTTACTTGATAAGAAGTCCAAGTGATTGAGTTGCAACTGTGTGGCTTCCATACCACACATTGTCTCTTCAAATCCTTCAATTGCTTCTTTAGAGCAAAATGCTCCTCAATTGCATGCTTTGCAACCTCTACAACTTCAACATCCTCGCCTTCCATGTTGTTGCTAACAAAACCTACTAATACAATGTGTAAAGTATTGAAAACAAGATTTGCAATCAAATCATTTGGAGACTCCATGGTGCAAGCAAAGAAGCTAAGAAGATAATTAGAAGCACAAAACAAGGTAATTTGAATGTTTGGAAGGTGGAAGGTTTAGGGAAACAAAGGAAAAGACATGCCAATGAATGTGCTACAACATACAACCCAATGATTAGCTTGCTTGAGAATTGAGGTCAAGAAAAGGTGAAATCAAAAATCAAGCTTCAAAAAGAAAACCCAACATTAGAAGTCAAAACTTAAAACACAAGGTTTAGGGTTTAGGGGCAAGCAAGAAAGCTTCAAAAAAGTTTGAAGACCTAATGAACTTGCTGTAGCTTGCAGCTTCTGCCTAATTCACTTGATGTACCTTTCACTTGATGAGTTTGTTGCAACTTCTGCAACAATTGACAAAGCAACGAACACACAACACACAAACAATGTTGAACTTGAAAGTTCACTCAAGAATCAAGCTGCAACTTAGAATCCACAACAATTGATGAAGTAGACGAACACACAACACACAAACAATGTTGAACTTGAAGCTCACTTGAGAATCAAGCACTACAACACACAAGTACGTAACATATAAACTGAGAATCAAGCTTTGTAATAGATGAGCAACACAACACACAAACTCAAAATCAAGATCCAAACTTAATTGAGGCATTTGATGAAGAATGTTCGAGAATGAACAACTAACTTGCAAAAGACTCGAGAAGGCCAACACAAAACAACTAAACTACTCTTTCAACAACTTTAAAAGAAAAAGACTTTAGAATAAGTTTGAACTTAAAAAAGCATCTCAACCTCAGACCTCAAAATAGAAGCTTGGAATCTATGTTTTATGTTTACTCACACTCATTTTCTTGAATGTCACTTGCAACTTGTAACAAAATGGACTTTGACATTGATCTTTTGTCACCAATCGAGAACAACACCGTTGAGCACCATCACTTGTGCTCATTGATGTGACGATCACCAACAGTGCACTAAACACTCGATAACATAATCACCTAATCAAAAAGAGGGGCTACCTCTTGAGTACCAATGTTGTCAAGTGTTTCTCATTTCTCATCCTCAAACCCTAAACATAAAAACAAAACCCTAAACTCATACCCTGCTCTGGTATTAACCAGGTTTAAGCCGATTGCTGCACAGAAAACCGACCCTATACTTTATCAAGTGTGGAGTATGGTTATGAAGGTGACCTAGTTATTACACAAATACCTGACCATGAATTTCTTCAAGGGTTGGTTTTAGTTATCATTATGAGAAATTTGTATCTGCTGGATGTGAGGGTGAGGTGGGTCTATGAATTTTATAATAACCAGGTATGATCTAGGTCCTGGGTTTTTTCCAAGTTCACCTCCACCTAATATATATATATATATCCCTTCAAAGAACCAGCAGGTTTTTCTGTCCAGACCTCATACCCGCCCCACACTGGTAAGAAACCCAAAATTCATCGAAATTATTTCTAAATATTATAAATATCCCATGCTCAAACAAAGTCAGGGTCCAAATCTAACATTTTTTGGGTTTAATTTGGGTAGATTACTGATCACAAGTAATCAGACTAGCAGAGAATACCCCTACTTCACACTAGGGCCCCAGATGAAGAAATCTCTGGCCCAATTTGAACTCTCTAGTCTGATTACTTGTGATCAGTACAAAAATTTAGAGTTAGTGAGATTTCTGTCTCGAAGATGTTCCTTCTATTTTAAAACCGGGGAGAAATTTGCGCACCTGTTTTAAGATTCTCCCCAGAAATTAGTCAGGTAAGTTAGCTACCAAGGAAGGCACCAAACTGATTTCCCGAAGCCTGTCTTCCTGGAGAACATTCAACAAGAACACAAAAAACAAATAACTTCACAATAACTTCAATAGTAACAATGATACAATATCACACAAGATCACAAGAAGATACACAAAGATTCCAAGAAACTTGGTCAGTAGAAAATCCATTTCAGTACTGCACACAAGACAAGAAGATATCTGGTTTTTCAGATGGCAAAAATTCATCCAGAAAGAGAAGGTGACAGAGTAGAAAGGAGGGAAAGTTGCTGCAACAATTGTGTCCGCCCAACACGGAATTTGGGGTCGTGTGCAAAATCTTGATATGCAGACAAGTGCAAAACAACATGCATAGATTTGCACAGAAAACAACAACAACAGATCATCCAAAATCATTGAAGGTTTTGGCACTTTGTGAAGATGGGTTTCCAGAGCAGCCCATTGGGATCTGCAATGGTCACTCATCATCTGCCATGGCTCTTTTCTTCATGCCCTTCAAAAAACAGCAAAGTCAGCTGGCAGCAACTCCCAGTCACTTTCTTGAACAAAGCAGAACAATTTGCAGCTTGATGAAACACTCAGATCCACATGTTACATGTTTGTGAAAACCAGATCTCCTGTGCACATCCATCCACAGTGGGAAAAGTAACCCCTTGGAATAGCCCAATTCGTTTGCTTGTTCAGACAAAATTGAAGGAGACAGAATAGGCAAGCTCCTGACCTTAAACTCCAAAAGATCTGCAGTTATTCACAGATCTGCAGTCAAAGATCTTCCAGTTTCTTTGCAGCTACGAACTGGTGCTCCAACAGAACTTCTTCATACACCACAATCTCAGTCCCCTGCACCCACCACACTTGTCAAGACTGTTTCTCAGTATACAAGACATCTCAAGTCACACCTATCAACAGAAAGTCGAAAACCTCTTCACATTTTCACACACACACAAACACATGCATCACACATGCAAAAGAGCACATTCTATCCAAGAATTTACAACATGAGAAGATGTGATCATCAAACCTCTGGTGGCAATTTCAAGTGTGATCTTTACTTTCCAGGACTCTGGCACCTTCAATCATCAAAACAAAAAATAGTAGACCACTTTTATCAATATCCATGGAAAAGCAGCAACAGGTTATCAGTTGTCACTTCTCCAAGCTGGTATCTTTGACAGAAATTCAAAAGCTAGAAACTGAGGTGCATCTGAGATTGCAGGAGAGAACTTTCAAACCCAATGTGGAAGCTGTTGCAGAGCTGGTTCATAAGCTTGAGATTAGTATTATACAAACCAATAACAAACTGTCAGTTGCATATCCTTCTTGTTCAAGTAAAGCAACTTCCAGAATAGAAATTTCCAAAGCACGGTGAGAAATGTTTTGTGCATGACAATAATGTGCATTGGAACTTGAAAACCCATAGAAAGAAAGTGCTACAAATTCACCCTAAAAGGACCGAATTTCAGAGCATGCTTTGCACACTGCATTAACTCACTTGGCCAAATGCAGCCAACAATCAACAAAAGCATAAGCTTCAGCTCTCTCTCTTATTAGAAAGAAGAAACAAAGAGCTGCCACAGCTGTTTGCTTGGCAAATAAAAGTACAAAAAACTACAACACTTCCCTACACCAGTAATTGAATTTACTTCTTGCAGAAAGGAGAGAGAAAGGCTTCACACAAAAACTATCTGTAATGTTATTTGCAAAAAATCTACAACAGGTTGTATACACACATATATGCAAACAAACCATGTCAACAATCATATGCACACATGAGCTTGAAACATCGTTGCCACAATGCGTGGCAGCAGACTTGGAGCAATGGGTGGGGGATGATGGGATTGGATGCATCACAGAAACTCCCAACACCTGTATGTTCTCTCTACAATTCCACCACCAGATCTAATGGCGTAATGAAGTGTATCCACTGCTGGTGGTACTCCCCACAGAAGAGGCATCGCCACTGTCATGCTTAATTTCTCCTGTAGACCTCCAGTACTTCCTTTTTCTGCAACTACCACCTGGTGGTATAACCCATCCACCAACACATCCATGCTCTTTGCTTTCAAAGAAAAACCACACAAAGGTGCAAGGCAAAATGCTGCAACTCAAGCAGCAGCAGAATGGAAACCTCCTAACCCTGCTCTTGCTTCATATATGAAGTGAAATGTGGCAAACAAAGAAAAATGGAAGAGAGGAAAATTTACCTTTCCACCTTGCTCGAGCACTGTGTCCTGGACAACATCATTGAGCATTTCAATGGAACGACAGAAGCCACAAACACAAAATCTTCGCCCCATGTCCAAGCCCTGAGCCACCATCACCAATGCATAAAAGCATTATATCCATACAAAAATGCAATTGTTGATTGATTAAAAGGCAAACTGTTAGGAGGAAGGGAAAGCAGCAGCAGTGGAAAACCAAAAAAAGAAAAAGCTTTTCGACATATAGCACACCAGTGCTCACAAATTGATCAGAACAAAAGGGTAAGTGTACTGACATTGGTGGCTGCAATGTCAAAGATTGCACCCAAGCACAGACCCTGTTGCGGATCCATATAATCCTCTTCTCGGTAGCGCCGTTGTCTGCTCAGAGCTCTGAGTCTCGCTTGCTTACTCTGCCAGCACCCACCAAAAGCCCCTGCTTCTGCTTACCTCTGCCATTACTTGAAGAACAAAAACCCAAAACCCAAGAAAACACTTTTGTATTTGTCTGTGGTCATAGATACAACAAATCAACAACAAATTGCACAAATTCCTGTGCAACCCCTTGCAATGCAAATTGCTGCTGCTATGGAGGAATGAAATGAAAGATGCAAAGAGAACACAATCATCAAAGCCTCAGGGGGGCAGATGCAAATGGCACACATGCCAACCACTGTTCCTGCAAACCCCTATGGCATGCAGATTGCTGCTGCTGCTGCTATGGAGGAATGGAAAAAAAGATGACAAAGAATCAAACCTCAGGAGAGATGCGGCGTAGAGAACCACCAATCTGTACTAAGCCATCTGTGGTGAAGAGTGTGATGGTATCTTCTTGGTACCAGTAGGAGGAGTCTGTGAAAGAAAAACCCCAAAAAACCCACCCTGTTCCTCATCAGCACCTTCCAGTTTTTTTTCCCCCACATCCCTCTTCATCATCTTCCATTGCTGATTGCTGGAAAATAAACAATAAACAAACAAATAAACTAGAAAGGATTTGCAACACATTCCTGAGCTTTCTGTTCCTGGCTTGCTTACCCATGCTTTCTAGGTCTCCCCATAATGGATCCCATGGATACAGCCCGAATTCATCTCGTGAGCTCCATGGCAATCTGCCTTCTTCTCCTCCTCCTGCATCATTAGGGTTTGAAGAAGAAGAGGAAGAAGAATCCCGACCAGCTTGAGCATACACTCTCATCTTCCTGGATTTGCCTTCTCTCCTTGCTCCTCCTCCTGCTATTGCTCCATGCTTGTGGTGCTGTTGTTGCCGCTGGCCACAGCTTGAGCTTCTTCCAACCCTAATTCTTGGGCTGCAGATCCCAGCTTTTCCGATCAAAGAATGGATGCTTCTTGAAGTAGAGAAAGAAGATGATGATGAATTCCAAGAAGCAGAAACTCTGGTTCGCGATTGTGATTGAGTTTCATATGGGTAGCAGATCAAGAGCTGCAAACAACAGCCCGCTGCCATTCTCTGTCTGTCTCTGTCTCTCTTCTGTGAATTTGGTTGTGGGTGTCTCTTGTCTTCTTGGGTTACTACTAAAGTTTGCTTGTTCCCAAGAATTCTCACAAATCCAGATTTCCCCTACTCCCCAACCCCACAAAACCTTCTGTAAACGAAGAAGAAGAAGTTAAGGGAAAAGCCCCCTTCGGGTGTGCTTCTTTTACCCTAATCTTCATCTGCTTGAATGCTGCAGAAAGTCCTCCGCCTCTAGACACAGAGGAGAGAGCAAGCCAGCCACATTTGGGATTACAGGCAGTGGGTGGGTCCCATCTGCATCTTCTTCAGAGAGCTTGCTGGCTTGTTTAAACGGCAACACATGTCAGATGCTTCTGCAAATCTTTTGCAGAATTGAGAGAGAGAGAGGAGAGAGAGAGAGACAATGGGGAGGATGGCTTCAATGTGTCACCAGATCACAAGAGATGATCAACAAGATGATGATGCTGATGCTGATGCTGATGCAGATGCTGATGATGTTGTTTTGGTGGATTTGCTGAAAATTTTGAGGAGTGAAACTGGGGCATTGAATGATCAATCTGTTTTTTATAGTCTTCTTGTAGGAGAAATGATTTTTATTTTTTATTTTTTTGTGTTGGCTTCTTCTGTTTTTGTTCTGCGGTTTTCTCTGTTTTTGATGAATCTGGGTGTGGGGGTTTTGCAGCAGAGAGCTGAGTGCAGCAGCAGCAGCAGCCATGCATGGGTGAAGTGCTGGCAACTGTTGCAGCAATTATAATTCACAGTTCTTCTGGTATGAGTAGTAAATCGGGTATTGCAGATCTGATGCTTGGTCTGTACAAGCTCTCAGATTGACATGCTCCCAAGGGTGCAGCTGATACCTACCATTCCCAGTTTTCCTGTCATGTACAGGCAAATATCCAAAACCCCAAATTCCAAGACCCTCTTCAAGGATTTTTCATGTTCCATGGTTTTTGCTTGATTGCTATCGAGAGGATTCTAAAACCCTCCTTGAATTGCTTTCGATAAGAAACACAACAAATCTCTGTACTTGAATTGCATTCAATCTCGATGCAAGTAATCATGCATCCCTCTCTCATTCTGCAACCATTAGGTAGTACAATAACCCCACTGCATGTAGGGAGCTCAGCATAGAGCTGATGTGGGCTCCTTGAGGAGCACACTGTTCCCAAGATCACACATTTTCCCTCAGGTCCTGAATTGTCAAAACCTGTGGTCAATGACCATGATGATGGATCTTACAAGTGAGTAAAGGTGGCAATTTTGCAGGCATGAATTGGACAGCATGTTGCAGTGGTTACAGTGGCCTGAGGCTGCTTACGAAAGAGATAAGTTGTCGCCTGCATTGTTCAGGTACTGTATGAAACATTAGTCCTTTTTTTATTTTAGCTGATAGTATCAGATGCTCAGCTGATTTGAGTTAATTGTGTTCAGTTGGATTCTTGGGTGTGATGAGAGGGGGGAGGGGGGGGGGGGAAGGGGTGGGGGTTTTGAAAAATCTTAAAAAAAGAAGGAAAAAAATGGGGGATTGAAAAACTAAGGGT
>Ga0116231_10011687_pt1 | contig 13341 bp, 17 predicted proteins | sample S1TSphgellanicum_2_FD_89695 | JGI IMG/M metagenome (GOLD analysis project Ga0116231, IMG submission 89695) | Host-associated microbial communities from peat moss isolated from Minnesota, USA - S1T2_Fd - Sphagnum magellanicum MG | ecosystem: Host-associated > Plants > Peat moss > Unclassified... | reverse complement strand
GAGCGGCATCCGCATCGGCTCGCCCGCGATCACCTCACGCGGCTTCGGCGAAGCCGAAGCGCGCGAAGTCGGTCGCATCATCGGCGAAGCCCTGGGCGACATCGAATCCCGCACGAAGCAAGATGCGCTCCGCGCCCGGGTCGCGGAACTCACCTCGCGGTTCGACGTCCCGTAGTGCCGCCTCGCCGCCGACCCACGTGCGGTCGTGCGTCGAATGCCACGAATAGCGGAGAGCATTTACGGGAATACGCCAACTCCAGCTCGTCTTGAGGAGTCTGCCGATGTCCGTGAGCCACATCCCCGACGGCTATGCGACCGTCACCCCGTACCTGGTCGTTCCGGACGTGTTGCTCCAGCTCGATTTCTTGCAGCGTGCGTTCGGCGCGGTCGAGACGCTTCGGTTGCCGGGGCCTGACGGACGAATCACGCATGCCGAAGCGCGCATCGGCAACTCGACCGTCATGATGGGGACGCCGCTCGGCGAGACGCTCACGTCGCAGATCCATCTCTACGTTGAAGACGTCGATGCGATCTTTACCGCAGCAGTTGCCGCCGGCGCGACCGTCGTGCGGGACGTCGCGAATCAGTTCTACGGCGATCGCTCGGGGCAGGTCCAAGATCCGAACGGGAATTTCTGGTTCATCGCGACGCACGTCGAAGACGTTTCGCCGGATGAGATGCGCCGCAGGATGACGGCGCTGGCCGAATCGCACGCCACCGAACCGTCGCCGCCTGCGGCGGCGCCCGTCGAGCCGGCTCACCCCTAGCCGCACGGGAAGCAGAGGCAGCTTCGCGAACGTCGCCTCTCGTGTCGCAGCCTATCGTCGTCGAGCATCCTGCCGTGGCCGATCGGCTTTCGCGATTGCGCGATCGCGCGACGCCGACACCGGTGTTCCGGCGTCTCGTCGAAGAACTTGGCTTGCTGCTCGCGTATGAGGCGACGCGCGATCTCGCGCTCGCGGACGTGATGGTGGAAACGCCGCTTGCGACGGCACGCTTCAAAGCGATCGCCACGCGCCCGGTGGTCGCGCCGATCCTGCGCGCCGGGCTCGGGCTGCTGCCCGGATTCTTAGCGGTGATCGACGATGCCGTGATCGCGCACCTCGGCTTCTATCGCGATCCGGCGACGCTCGCGGCGGTGCCGTATTATGCGAACTTACCCGACGATCTCGGCGACCGCGACGTCTTCGTCGTCGACCCGATGCTCGCAACGGGTCATTCGGGTTCGGCTGCGATCACGATGCTCGAAGAGCGCGGTGCGCGCAGCCTCACCTTCGTCTGCATCATCGCCGCTCCCGAGGGCATCCAGACGATTCAAACCGCGCACCCGACGGTGCGCATCGTGACCGGCGCGATCGACGAGCGCCTGAACGATCACGGCTACATCGTCCCCGGCCTCGGCGACGCCGGCGATCGCATGTTCGGATCCACCAGCTCCGTCCCCGTCAGCGCCCGTTCGATCTGATGTAACGTCCCCGAAGCGCACACAAAGAGGCTAAGTTTCGCTGATCTATGCAGCAAACGGCTCGGGACTTTGTACGATTGCGAAATAACGCCGTACAATTTCATCTTGCAGCCACGGCTCTGAGTCGATCGGACGCTCTTGAAGATGATCGAAGGTTACCGTTTGCTTGAAGCCGCGAGGTGGATTTTGCCGTTCTGCATTCCTGGGTCGTTCGGGAGAGTGCGCCATGCGCGACGCTCATCGCCCAAGGGCCGCCGCCTCAAGCGAGTTGGGGATGGGCGAGTCGCCTCGATCGTGCTGGGTCTGTTCCTTTGCCTTTCCGCGGCACCACTCGCCGCGCAAGCGCCTGGTCGGGAGCCGGCCACCTTCGTTTCACCCGCTGGCGCCGTGCTGCTAAGCCAATTTGGCGGGAATAGCGTCTACCCGAGTGAGTCGACGAGGATGAGTCTGAAGCTTCGTTCTGCGGCGGACGCACGGCGTTTCGAATCGTTTATTCTTCATCACACGATCGTCCCGGTCGCGGCGATTCACGATTCGGGCGATGGGTTGGAGATCGTCTTCCATCACGTCGTCATAACCGGAAAAAGCGTCGATTCATCGGGAGCGGTGGGGATCACGATCGTCTATCGCCGGATTGCCGTTCAATGCGGTCCGCCGACATGTCTGAGGCGGGTGCAGCCGGTTCGGCCGCGGCTGCACCTGTTCGGCCACGTCCACGATCAGAACGGGCGGATGGAACGGTTCGGGACGACGTTTGTGAACGCGGCGATCGGCGACGACGACGACGAAGATCCAAACGTGTCGGACCGCGTCCATGTCATTGATCGCTAGCCCGAAGAACCGTGCATCCAAGGGCGGGGATAGTCCGGGCAGGCTCGTATGCGCTCTAATTGATGATCGGACTCACGGTGCCAAGCAAAAAAAAGACCCCAGGGGCTTGCAAGCAGAGGCGTACCTGGGGCGAACAACATAAGTGTACGACGCTAGCACGTTATTTGCAATACGGGTGAGTGATCTTTGAAAGAAAACCCAGAGGCTCCTCAAGGCGAGCCTGCCTTGAACAATCTTATTCGTAGCTTATTCGCTGATCGATTTGGTGCATATCGTGCGGCCCGATCCTCGGAGGCGGCCGCCCTCGCCCTTTACGAGTGGAATGCTGCCCTGTGCGCATCGTTTTATGTGCCTCTCCAAGCCGTCGAAGTCGGCTTCCGAAACGCTTGTCACTGCCAAATGCAGAGCGCATATGGACCCGATTGGATTATCGACGATGCGTTTAAGGGCCAAGATCTTCGGATCCACAAAGAGGTCGAGAGCGTGAGCAGCCGTTTGGTGGCAGCAGCTCGACAGAAAAGCCCCTCACGAGGACTCTTCAAGCCCAGCACCGCGGAGGTGGTCGCCGGACTGAGCTTTGGCTTTTGGACGTCGCTCCTCGGGAAGAAATACGATCGAACATTCTGGAGAAGCGCCTTAAATCAGGCGTTCCCAGAATATGCACGGCTTACCGGGGGCAATATTTCGAGACCGACCGCGGCCGGAAAATTTGATGAAATTCGTACGTTCCGTAACCGCGTGTTCCATCATGAACCAATTTTTCGGCGAAAATCACTTCAAGACGACTATGACCGTTTGCTGGAAGCCGTAAGCTGGATGTCTGCCGATTTGCATTCGTGGCTGGCCAGGCAAAGCGCGCAATGTGCAACACTCATCGCCCAAGGGCCACCTTGATATAAACGTGTCAACATCGCGATCTTCGCCAGAAATTGCTGTTGACGTAATGCTACCCCTCGCGCCCGACTAGGCCGGGGGCGATCCGTCCCCGTGCCGAAGAGTTTCTTGAGATGGAACGGAGCGCGCGTCCCGGGTGGGATGAATACTTCATGCAGATCGCGCACACGGTCGCGACGCGGGCGACGTGTCCGCGGGCGAGCGTCGGTGCCGTGCTCACGCGCGACCATCGCATCCTCACGACCGGGTATAACGGCGCGCCGCGCAACGTCCCGCACTGCACCGACGTCGGCTGCTTGCTGGTGAACGATCATTGCCAGCGCGCGACGCACGCGGAAGCGAATGCGATCGTGCAGGGTGCGTTGCACGGCGTCGGCCTTGCGGGCGCGATTGCGTACTGCACGCATCAGCCGTGCGTGAATTGCTCCAAGCTGCTTATAAGCGCAGGGGTGGAGCGGATCGTGTACGATAAGGCGTACACCGACCCGGTCGCGACCGAGCTGCTCGCGGAGGCCGGGGTCGCCCTGGTCCCGTTTGCGGCGCTGCTGTCGCGGAGCACTTCATGAGTCCGATCATCATCGTCGTGACGGCCCTGCTCGCCGCCGGCACCAGCGCCTTCCTCACGCCACTCGTGCGGCGGCTCGCGGCCCACGTCGGGATGGTCGACGAAGTCGGCGAGCGGCGGATGCACGAGATGCCGAAGCCGCGCATCGGCGGGATCGCCGTGTTCTTGGGCTTCGCCGTCTCGCTCTTCGCGATGCTCGGCTACCTGATCGCCAAACACCAGCTGCGCAATCTCGAGAACATCCACGACATCATCGGCCTGATGTTCGGCGGTACGCTCATCCTGGTCGTCGGGATGTGGGACGACATCATGAGCATGCGCCCGCGCAGCAAGCTCATCGCGCAGATCGTCGTCGCGGGCGTCTCGCTGCTCTACGGCTTCGTCATCAAAGGCGTCGAGAATCCGTTCACGCACGCGTACTACAATTTTCCGCTCGCGGTCAGCTTCGCGGTGACGATCGTCTGGTACGTCGGGATGATGAACGCGATCAACTTCATCGACGGACTCGACGGCCTCTTGCCCGGCCTCACCGCGATCTCGGGTCTCTCGCTCACGGTCATCGCGCTCATGCACGGCCATCCTGAACTCGCGCTCATGCTCGCGGCGCTCGTCGGCGGTGCGCTCGGCTTTCTGCCCTACAACTTCAACCCCGCGAAGATCATCCTCGGCGATTCCGGCGCGCTCTTCATCGGGTACGTCTTCGCGACCGTCTCGATCGACGGCGCGAGTAAGACGGCGGTCGGGATCTCGCTGCTCATCCCGCTGATCGTACTCGCGCTGCCGATCGTCGATACGTTCGCGACGATCGTGCGCCGCACGCGCGCCGGGAAGAAGATCACCGAGGCGGATCGCGGGCACTTCCACCACCAGTTGATCTTCCGGTTCGGGCTCAACGTGCGTCAGGCGGTGATCCTGATCTACGTGCTCTGCTTCGCGCTCGGCGCGGTTGCGCTCTGGCTCTCAGGCGGTATCGGGACGACCCATCCGGCCGGCGTGTAGATGACCCCGCTGCGTGTCATGACCGTGATGGGAACGCGTCCCGACACGATCAAAATGGCCCCCGTCGTCGCGGCGCTCGCCGCCGCGCGACCGTTCGTCGAGCCGATCGTCTGCGTCACCGCGCAGCATCGCGAGATGCTCGACGAAGTGCTCGCGCTCTTCTCGATCCGGCCCGACTTCGATCTCAACGTGATGACGAAGGTGCAATCGCTCACCGACATCACGACGCGCGTGCTCGCCGGGATGGAACCGGTGCTCGCGCAGGCGCGGCCCGACGTCGTGCTCGTGCACGGCGATACGACCACCTCGACCGCCGCGGCGCTGGCGGCGTTCTATGCGAAGATCCCGGTCGGTCACGTCGAGGCCGGGCTGCGCACCTCGACGACCGCCGAGCCGTTCCCCGAAGAACTCAATCGCCGGCTCACCGGCGTGATCGCCTCGTATCACTTTGCGCCGACCGCGATCGCGCGCGACAACCTCTTCGCCGAGCGCGTCGATCGCGCGAACGTGTTCGTCACCGGCAACACGGTCATCGATGCGTTCATGACCGCAAGCCGCCTGCAGCGCCCCGCGCCGCCGGCGCTCGCCGGGCTCGATGCGAATCGTCCGATCGTCTTCGTCACGGCGCACCGGCGTGAGAACCACGATGCCATGCCCGGCATCGCGCGCGCGTTTCGCGCGATCGCCGCGTTCCCCGAACGGCCGCAAATCGTGTGGCCGGTGCATCCCTCGCCCAGCGTCGCGCCGGTGATCCACGCCGAACTCGACGGCGTCGACGGTGTGCGGCTCGTCGAGCCGCTCGGCTACGCGGATGTCGTGGCCTGCGTCGCGGCGGCGCGTTTCGTGATGACGGACTCCGGCGGCTTGCAAGAGGAAGCGCCGACGCTCGGCAAACCGGTGCTCGTGATGCGGCGCGAAACGGAGCGGCCCGAAGGGCTCGCGGCGGGGACGCTGCGCCTCATCGGTTCCGATGAAGCGACGATCGTCGCCGAGGCCGCCGCACTCTTGCGCGATCGCGCGCGCTACGATGCGATGGCGCACGCGTCGAACCCGTACGGTGACGGTCGCGCGGCGGAGCGGATCGTCGCGTGGCTGCGCTGGAAGTCCGGAGGCGACGATGTGAAGCCCGTTGCATTTTCAACAACGTAAGGACTGCCCGCCGAAGCTGATGAATCGCTCGACGCAATGAGAGGCGTGTTCCGCGCAGGACCATACGCCATTCCCGCGCTTGCGGCCGTTGTTGCTGCATGTTCGGGTGGGGGCGGTGTGGGATCGCATTCCGTCGTGCAACAAGCGGTTGACCAGGCACCGGTCTCGCTGTCGTTCAGCGTTCCGGAAACGACCGCCGCGGCGTCGGGGCGACACGTAAATGCAATTCCGTCTGGCGCGGCATCGGTCCAGCTCACGGTGACCGGGAGCACGTCGTCGGCGACGGCATCGGAGAACATCGACGCGACGACGTGCCCGCCGGTCGCGGGCGCGTATCAATGTTCGCTCTCCATCGGCGCGCCCGTCGGTAACGACACGTTTTCCGCGCTCGTGTTCAGCGGCACGAACGAGACCGGCACGCTGCTCGCCAGCGCCGGCGCCACCTATACGGTCGTCGCCAACGAAGCCAATTCCATCACCCTCGCGCTTCAGCCGGTGGCGTCGCCCTCGCCGGGCGCCTCACCGTCGCCGTCGCCCGCGGCGAGTCCGGGCACCGCCTACTCGTCGATCGGGCTCTCGGTGTCGTCGTCGGCGTTTATCGCGGGCGTTCCGACCACCGTGCCGGTGCAGCTCACGGCTTACGCCAACGGTTCGCCGGTCGTCGGTGCTTACGCGTTCCCGATCACGCTCAGCGATTCGGACCTCTCCGGTGCGACCGTCCTGCAAGTGAACGGGACCCCATCGACGACGGTGACCTCATCGTCGCAGAACGTGACGATTGCCTACAGCGGCCTCGCGATCAACCCGTTCACCATCTCGGCGAGCGCGACGAACAGCATGGGCTCGCCGCTTCCCGCCGCCTCGCCCGTCGTCGTCGAACCGTACCTCTATGATCCGATCGTTAGTCCGGTCGACAGCTCGGGCTACGTCGAGGTCCCGACCGGCGCGACGGTCACGGTGACGACGACCGAACCCGGCTGGCTTGGTTCCCCGTACAACCAATCGATCAGCATTACGCAGGGCCTCGGGGTTTGTAACTACGTCAATTTGGCCACGCCGAGCCCCGGGTCGGGGACGTTCACGTTGACCTCGACGTATCCGGGCATCAACATGAACTATTGCGGCCTCACCATAATCGGTGGACCGCGAACGACCTCCCTCACCGTCGAGGTCGGCGTCTCGCCCTCGCCGGCCCCCTCGCCCTCGCACTCCCCGGCGGCCTCGCCCTCGCCGGCCCCGTCCCCGTAGGCCGCTCGGGCCGGGCGGCGAACGGCCGGGCGGCATGATACTGCGGATCGCCGGGGTCGGCACGGCCTTCGTCATCTGCGTGGTCGGCGGCTTTTGGATCGGGATTGCGCTCGCCGCCCGGACCGGCGCGTCCTGGTGGGCGCTGGCGGGGATCGCCGGCGGGCTGATCGCGGGCGTCGGGGTCGCCGTGGCGACCGTCCGCCGGGCGCTGCGCGACTAACCGCACGAACGCCAGGGTCCGAGGGATGATGCCGACAGAGCAGGGGACGTCTACGGGTGGCCCCAATAGTCCGAGCGCCGAACCAGATGCTGACTTACGGGCGTATTACGCCCGGAAGCGGCTCATCGTCATGCGCTCGTCGTGGTTCCTGGCCCCGCTCGCCATCTTGTTGGCGCTACGGGCACCGATGCTCGGGGGGTTCCTCGTGCTCGGCGGAGTCTGCGGCGTCATCAATATCCTCGCGATCATGGATGCGAATGAACGTCTTCTCGACGGTCGTCGTAGCCGCGGAACCTATCTCGGGGTTAACATGATACGGGTCCTGGCATTCGGTGCGATCCCGGCGATCGCCGCGATGTACGAGCCCCCCGGGGTGATCGGCGTCGACCTTGCCGGATTCTTCACGCCGCTCGCGCTCTACGCGATCGAGCTGCAACGCGACATGACACGGGGATAACAGTGCACGAGGGGATCGGGGACCATACGACGTGGCAGTGGCCACTGCTGGGGTCCGTTCATTCCGATACGGTGGTCACCACGTGGGTGGCCATGGCCCTCGCCTTGCTGTTTTTCTGGTGGCTGGGCCGCTCGTACACGACCAATCGTGTGAACAAGCTTCAGGCGACCTTCGAAGTCATCATCAATTACCTCTCCGATCTCTCGATCGGGACGCTCGGCCCCAAGGGCGAGCGCTTCGTGCCGCTCTTCGTCGGGATCTTTCTGTTCATCTGGATCCTCAACGAGTTCGGCGTGCTGTTCATCAAGGCGCTCGGGCTGCCGTTCGGCGGCTCGCCGACGGCCGACCTCAACACGACCGCGGCGTTCGCGCTGGTCGTGTTCTTCTCGATCCAGTTCCTCGCGATCCGCAAGAACGGCATCAAGGCCTACGCGCATCTGTTCAAGCCCTATGCGGCGCTCTTCCCGATCAACCTGATCGAAGAGATCGCGCGGCCGGTCGTGCTCGCGATGCGGCTGGCCTTCAATATTCTGGCCGGTGAAATTCTGCTCTTCGTCGTTGCGACGGTCATCGTCGCGAACGTCCAGATCGGCCCGGTCAACATCTCGTATCTCGTCGCGGTCGCGCCGATCGGGATCGAATTCTTCAACTTTGCCATCGGCACGATTCAAGCATTCGTCTTCACGCTGCTCGCCATCGTGTATCTCTCGTTGGCAACGGCCGACGAACACTAAGCTCCTCTCCCTGAAAGGTCTATCGTGAGCTCCGAAGTTGTCATCGCCACCGTCCTGATCGCGGGCTTTGCCCTGATCGTCGCCTCCGTCGTCATCGGCTCGGCCATCGGCGACGGAATCGTCGCCTCGAAGGCGGTCGAATCGATTGCCCGTCAGCCCGAAGCACGCGGCAACATCTCCACGTGGTTCTTCCTCGGCGTCGGTATCCTCGAAGCGTTCCCGATCATCGGGCTGGTCTTCGGATTCTTCCTGTTCTTCGTCGTCGGCGGCGGTGTGCTCGGGCTCGTCAACAAAATCCTCGCCGCATCCCACTAAGGAACGCACCCGCCCGCGATGCTCGAACTCAACGGGACGCTCGTCGTCCAAATCGTCAACTTCGTGGTCTTCCTCGCGATTCTCAACGCGGTCTTTTCGCGTCCCGTCGGGGCGGCGATCGCGAAGCGGCGCGCGTACATCGAGAGCCTCGCGGGTGACTTCGAATCGCTTGGGGCGGACGTGAAGACGCTGCGCGGGCAGGCGGAGGAACGCCGGAGCGCCGCACGGCGCAAGGCGGACGAGATCTTGACGGCGGCGCGGGCGAGCGCGAGCAACGAGGCGGCCGCGATCGTCGGCGAAGCGACGCACAAGGCGCAGGGCCTCGTCGACGGGGCGCACCGGCAGGTACAGACCGAGGTCGAGGCTGCTCGTGCGCAAGAACCGGCGCTGGTGGCGGCGCTCGCAAGCGAGATGGTCGCGCGCGCGTTCGGAACGGAAGCGGCCTGATGCTCGAAGCCGTCTCGCAGTACAGCCAAATCATCGGCGCGATCGTCTTCGTCATCGCGATCGTGTGGCTGTTCCGCAAATTCGTGCTGCCGGCCCTCGCGGCGTACGAGCAGACGAAGAACGCCGAGATCGCCGACGCCGAAGCGCGCCGCGAGAAGATGAAGGCCGACGTCGGCGCCGCGCGCGGCGAAGTGGAAGCGGCCGGCCGCGATGCCGTCGCGATCGAAGCGCGCGCGGCCGCCGATGCCGCCGCCGAACACGATCGCATCGTCGCTGCCGCGAAGGACGACGCCGCGCGCATCGTGCGCAACGCCGAAGGCGAACTCGAACGCGCCCGCATGTCGGCGCGCGCCGCGCTGCGCGAGGACCTCGTGCGCAAAGCGCTCGAGTCGGCGCGCACGGCGGCCACGGCGCGGGTCGACGCGCAGACGAATGCACGCCTGGTGGGCGCGACCATCGATGATGTCGAGCGCGAACGCGCCGGAACGGGGATCTGATGCCAAACGAAACCGTGGCCCGTCGCTACGCGACCGCCGTCTTCTCGCTCGCCACGGACCAGAACGTCGTCAAGGACGTGCAACACGATCTGCACACCGTCGCCGAGGCGATCGACTCGGACCCGGCGATCGGCAAATTCTTCCGCTCGCCGGTCGTCGACCGCAAGGAGAAGGCCGAGATCATCGGCCGGGCCTTCGATAATCTCCACGACATCGCGCTGCACACCGTGCTCTTGCTCGTTCGCAAGCGCCGCGAGGCGCTGCTCGAAGAGATCGTCGCGCAGTACGACAAACTCGAGGAGCAAGCGCGCGGCGCCCAGACCTTGAAGATCGAGACGGCGAAAGAACTCTCGGCCGCCGAGATCGCCGACATCGTGCGCCGGCTCGGCACCAGTTACAAGACGACGTTCGACGTCAAGCAGATCGTCAACCCCGCGCTCATCGGCGGTGTCCGCATCACGATGGGCGATCGGCGCATCGACGGCAGCCTCGCCGGCCGCCTCGACGATATCGCGCACTTGCTCTCCCTGAACTAGACCAGAAAGACCGCCATGATCAACGCCGACGAAATCGCCGGGATCCTCAAGCAGCAGATCGCCACCTATAAGACCGACGTGAACGAGTCCCAGATCGGGACCGTGATCGAGGCGGGCGACAACATCGCCCGCGTCTACGGGCTGGACGACGTCCAGCAGTCCGAGCTCGTCGAGTTCACCGGCGGGATTCAGGGGATCGCGCTCAACCTGGAAGAGGACAACGTCGGCGTCGTCGTCATGGGCGACGTCACGAAGATCAAAGAAGGCGATCAAGTCCGCCGCACCGGCCGCATCGCGTCGGTCCCGGTCGGCAAAGCGCTGCTCGGCCGCGTGGTCAACCCGCTCGGCGAGCCGGTCGACGGCAAAGGCCCGATCGAGACGAAGAAGTACCGCACGATCGAGAACACGGCGCCAACCGTGGTGCAGCGCCAGGGCGTCAAGCAGCCGCTTCAGACCGGCATTCGCGCGATCGACGCGCTGATCCCGATCGGCAAGGGCCAGCGCGAGCTGATCATCGGCGACCGCGGCACCGGCAAAACGGCGATCGCGATCGACACGATCATCAATCAAAAGGGCCAGAACGTCTTCTGCATCTACGTCGCGATCGGGCAGAAGAACTCGACCGTCGCCTCGGTCGCGCAGACGCTCGAGCGAGCGGGCGCGATGGAATACACGACGATCGTCACCGTCTCGTCGTCGGAACCCGCCGCGCTCAAGTACATCGCCCCCTTCGCCGGTTGCGCGATGGGCGAGGAATTGATGTACCAGGGCAACGATGTCCTGATCATTTACGATAACCTCACGCAGCACGCGATCGCGTACCGCGAGGTCTCGCTCTTGCTGCGTCGTCCGCCGGGACGCGAAGCGTACCCGGGCGATATCTTCTACCTGCATTCCCGCTTGCTGGAGCGCGCGGCGAAGCTTTCCGACGAGCTCGGCGGCGGCTCGCTCACGGCGCTCCCGGTTATCGAAACGCAGGCCGGCGACGTCTCGGCGTACATCCCCACCAACCTGATCTCGATCACCGACGGCCAGATCTACCTGCAATCGAGCCTGTTCTTCCAGGGCATCCGGCCCGCGGTCGACGTCGGCATCTCGGTCAGTCGCGTCGGCGGTTCCGCGCAGATCAAAGCGATGCGCACCGTCGCCGGCCCGCTCAAACTCGATCTCGCGCAGTATCGCGAACTCGCGGCCTTCGCGAAGCTCTCCTCGGACCTCGACAAAAACACGCAAGCGCAGCTCACCCGCGGCGAGAAGATCACCGAGATCCTCAAACAGCCGCAGTACGAGCCGCAAAAAGTCGAAGACCAGATCCTCTTGATCTACGCCGCGACGAAGGGCTTCCTCACGGACATCCCCACGCCGCGCCTGCAAGACTGGGCCCACCGCTTCGTCTCGTTCGTTCACGAGAAGTACGCCACGATCACCGACTCGATCGTCTCATCCAAACAGCTCTCCGACGACAGCGCGAAAGCGCTGGAAGCCGCGATCACCGAGTTCAACACGTCGTTCTAATGCATACGTTCTCCCTCGGAACTGCCGCGAGTGTCATCCTGAGCCTGTCGAAGGATGGGCATAAGATGACGTTTGCCGGCGCGCCCATCCTTCGACAGGCTCAGGATGACACGGTGGCGGCTCACCGCGACACGGTGGCGGCTCACCACGACACGGTGGCGGCTCAGGATGACACGGTGGCGGCTCACCACGACGCGGTGGCGATCTAGTGCCGAGCGTTCGCGATCTTCGCGACCGGATACGGTCGATGAAGAATACCCAGCAGATCACGAAAGCGATGAAGCAGGTCGCGGCGGCGAAGATTCGCCGGGCGGAGCAATTGCAGAAGCAATCGCGGCCGTATGCGGATGCGCTGGCGGCGATGCTGCGCGATCTGATCGCGAACGTCTCGTCGGTCGACCATCCGTTCATGAAGCCGGGCAAAGACGGCGCGCCGGTCGGCGTGGTCCTCATGACGGCCGACAAGGGACTCGCCGGGGCGTTCAACGCGAATCTGATCCGTCAGGCCGAAAATCACGCGCGCGAGAATCCGAGCGTCGTCTGGTACGCGGTCGGCAACAAGGGCCGCAACACGCTGCGCCGCCGTTCTGAGGGGCTGAACGCGGAGTGGCCGCTGACCGGCGGCGTGATGCTCGATACGGCGCGCGAGGTCGCGGAGAAGGTGACCGCAGACTTCACGAGCGGCGCGATCGGCGGGATCGTTCTCATCTCGCCCAAGCTCGTTTCGATGATGTCGCAGAAGCCCGAGACGCGGCCGATCGTGCCGATCGTCGCCGAAGCGAAAGCGGCGTCCGACGATGGGCCCAAGGGCGCGGTCGAGTTCGAACCCTCGGCCGAGTTCGTCCTCTCGCGCCTCTTGCCGAAGTATCTCGAATTCACGATCTACTCGGCGATGCTCGAAACCAACGCCGCGTTCTTCGCCGCGCAGCTGATCGCGATGAACAACGCCAGCGACAACGCGAAGAAAATCATCGACGAGCTCACGCTCGCGATGAACAAGGCCCGTCAGGCCTCGATCACCACCGAAATCCTCGAAATCGTCGGCGGCGCGGAAGCGCTCGCCGGATAGAAACCACTGGAGTACACGATGCCTACTGCCACCGCCCAAGCTACCGGGAAAGTCGTCCAAGTTCTCGGCAACGTCGTCGACGTTGAGTTCACCGCCGAGACGCTGCCGAGCATCAACGATGCGCTGACCGTGCATGTCGGCGGATCCGGCAGCTCGCAGAACGGCCACGCGACGCCCGCGCAAGACGGGATCGAACTCGGCGGCACGGCGATGATGTCGCGCGATCTCGTGCTCGAAGTGCAGTTCGAACTCGGCAACGACCAAGTGCGGTGCCTGGCGATGGGCTCGACCGACGGTCTCGTGCGCGGCGCGGCGGTGACGAACTCCGGCGGCCCGATCATGGTGCCGGTCGGTGAGGCCACACTCGGACGCATCTTCAACGTGCTCGGCAAAGCGATCG
>Ga0116231_10011686_pt1 | contig 13341 bp, 15 predicted proteins | sample S1TSphgellanicum_2_FD_89695 | JGI IMG/M metagenome (GOLD analysis project Ga0116231, IMG submission 89695) | Host-associated microbial communities from peat moss isolated from Minnesota, USA - S1T2_Fd - Sphagnum magellanicum MG | ecosystem: Host-associated > Plants > Peat moss > Unclassified... | reverse complement strand
CTCTTTTTTCCACGAGCGTTCGAGCACGAGGATGATCCAGATCGAGGCTTCGTAGAGAATGTACATTGGGCCGGCGAGCATGAACATCGTGATCGGGGAGGCGTCGGGGGCGGTAAATCCGCCGAGCAGCAAGATGCCCATCGCCGCGTAGCGGCGGTACTTGCGCAGCAGCGGCACGTTGATGATGCCGATCCGGGCGAGCAGCACCATGACGACCGGCGTCTGGAAGATCACCGCGAACGCAAGCAACAGGATCAGGATCAAATTCATCGTCGATTCGATGCCGAACGTTTGCTCGGCGACCTGATTCGTGATCGCGAGCAAGGCGCGCGTGACGCGCGGCAAGACGATGAAGTGCGCGAACGCGATCCCCGCGAGACCGAGCAACAGCGACGGGGCGACATAAACGTAGACGAGATTGCGCGTCCGCGGATGGAACGCGGGCACGATGAACATCCAAATCTCGTAGAGGATCACCGGCAAGCCGAGCACGATCGCACCGTACAACGAAAACTTGAATTCGGTCACGATGACGTCGGCCGGGCCGAACGCGTGCAGCGTCGTGTTCGGAAAGTAGAGGTGCGTCAGCCAAGGGATGATGTATTGCGACGGCCAGAACAGCACCAGCGCGAGCACGCCGACCACGGTGAGCGCAACGACGAGCCGGTTCCGGAGCTCCCGCAGGTGCTCCGTGAACGACATTTCCTTTTGATCCCACTCCGAGGCCGGCTCGCGCGCGTCGACCGGCGCTCGCTCCGCGAGCATCCCGGACTAAATCGTGCTGGTCGTGGTGGGGCTCGGCGGAGTCCCGTCTTGCTGCGCCGTATGCGCGGTAGCCGCCGCGGCCGCGGACTCTTCGGCCCGCTTGCGCGCTTCATCGCGTGCCTTCTCGGCCGCGATATCGGCCTCGGCCTGGCCGACCATGAACTCTTTCTTCGCCAGGCCCGCGCTACGTGCGAGTTTCGGCAGCTTGTCGGCGCCGAAGAGCAAGATCGCGATGCCGGCGATCGCCGCGATTTCCATCGGTCCGAAGCCGAAGGCGAGAAGGGGGAAGAGGTGCAGTTCCATCGATGTTCCTTTGCTTACGCCAGCAGGGCGTCCGCGATTGCAACGAATTCGGCGCGGGCGGGGAGGTTCCCGAGCGGCGCCAGGGCCGCCTTCGCGCGCCCGACGTAGTCCGCGACCGCCGCCCGGGTGGCCGTCAGGCCGCCGTGGGCACCGATCGCCGCGACGATCGCAGCAACCCGCTCCGGCGACTCGTCGGTTCCCTCATAATACCGTTCGAGGTCGGTCCGTAAATCCCGATCCGCCCCGGCGAGTGCCAAAACGACCGGAATCGTCATCTTCTTCTCACGCAAGTCGTTCCCGACCGGCTTGCCCACGGTCGCTTCGTCGGCGGTCATGTCGAGGTAGTCGTCCTGCATTTGAAACGCGATGCCGTACGCGTACCCAAAGCTGCGCACGGCGGCGACGAGGTCGGGTGTCGCGCCGCCGGCGATCGCCCCGCAGGCGGCCGATGCGGCGAAGAGGCTGGCCGTCTTCTTCCCCGCGATCTCGACGTAGCCGTCGACCCCGAGGTCCAGGTTGCCGAGCGCCTTGAGTTGGAGCACTTCGCCGTCGGTGATGTCCGCCAGCGTGGCACTGAGGATGTGCGGGATCGGATGCGGATGGTCCGCGGTGACGTTCTTGAAGATCCAGGCGAAGAGGTAGTCGCCCGCCAGCACGCTGATGCGGTTGCCGAAGTCGACCGCCGTCGCGTTGACGCCGCGCCGCGTCGTGGCGTTGTCGACGACGTCGTCGTGGATGAGCGTCGCGACGTGAATCAGTTCCATGAACGCCGCGAGCTGCAGATGATCGCTCGCGGGCTGCCCGGCGGCTTCCGCGGCGAGCAGCGTGAACCGCGGCCGGATCCGTTTGCCGCCCGCTGCGAGCATCCGGCTCACGGCTTCGGTGATCAGCGGATTGCTCGTATCGAACCGGTTGCGGAAATAGTCCTCGATGAGCGCGTAGAGATCGCGGCGCGGGGCTTGCGGTTGGATCACGGCGCCGTCCCGACGTGGATCGCGATCGCGCCGCCCGCGAGCCGCACGTAGCGGACGTCGTCGAACCCGGCGGTGCGGAAGCGCTGCGCGAGGCCGTCCGCATCGGGGAAGTTCGTCAGCGAATTCGGCAAGTACGAATACGCGGCGCGCGAGCCGCCGACGAGGCCGCCGATCAGCGGGACCAAGCCGTAGAAATAGAGGTTGAACGCGCGCCGGAAGAGCGGGTTCGGGGCCTTCGACACATCGAGGTTCACGAACCGCGCGCCGGGCCGCAGCACGCGCCGGACTTCGCGCAGCGTGTCGACGATGTCGACGACGTTACGCATCGAGAAACCCATCGTTGCACCGTCGAACGTCTGCGCGGCGAACGGCAGTGCCATCACGTCGGCTTCCACGAACTCGGCTTGGCCGCGCGGATCTTCGCGCCGGGCGCGTTCGCGCGCCCCGTCGAGCATCGGCACGCAGAAATCGGCCCCCGTGATCTTCACGCCCGGTTGCGTGCGCGCCAGATGGAACGCGAGGTCGCCCGTTCCGCAGCACAGGTCAAGGATCGTGCCGTCCGGGGGCGCGGCGAGTTCCGCGACGGCGCGGCGGCGCCATGCCTCGTCGACGCCGGCGGTCAGCAGTTTGTTCGTCGCGTCGTAACGCGGGGCGATCGCCGCGAACATCTCGCGGACGTAAAGGGCTTTATCCATGTGGTGGGTGCGACCGGGGGGGTTCGCCGTGCCCCGGCCCCTTTCTTTGACCCGTCCCGGTCGTGATCGGTGCCGTGCCATGATAACCACCACCGACGCCCGGGAATTCGTTCGTGCCGTTACCTCCGCGCATCGGATCGCCTTCTCGGCCTACCATCTGACGCCGGACGGTCCGGTACGCGCTGCTCTTATCGACGCCGCGAAGCACGGGATAGATGTACGCATCCTGCTCGAGGCTGCGCCCTACGGCGACGCCGGCGCCCAGCAAGCGGCGGACAACGCCGCGACCGTGGCGGCCGTGAATGCCGCCGGCGGTCACGCGGAACTCGTCGGCGCGACCGGGCAGCCGGCGTGGCATATGAAGGCGGCCGTCGTCGACGGCGTCGCTTACCTCGACGATCGCAATTGGGCCGCGGACGGAAAGGAGACGATCCTGCGGGATACCGACCCCGACGATGTTGCCGTCGTCGAGCGAACGCTTGCGGGAACGCCGTCGCGCGACGGGCATGTGCGCACGACCAAGCACGACGCGATCGCGCTCGAGACCGAGGTGATCCGGCGCGCGGGCGACCTGCCGGTCGCGGTCGAGACCGAATCGTTCGGCCTGGGCGCAATCTACGCCACCCTGCTGCACCGCGCGCAAGCCCATCAGCCGACGCGCCTGCTGGTCTCGAATCTCGAACTGGCCGAGCCGACGGCCGGCCGCGAACGGCGCGCGCTCGAACGGCTCGCGGCGGCGGGCGTCGCCGTTCGCGCGGTCGGCAACGACGAGAAGATCGCCGTCGCGGGACCCGATGCGTGGGTCGGCTCCGCGAACGCGACGTACGCGAACGGACCGGCCGGAGCCCAAGTCGATTGGGGGCTGGCGACGCGCGTGCCGCCGCTCGTGGCGGCCCTGCGAGCGGCGTTCGAGCGAAACTGGGACGCGGCGGCCCCCGTCGCGCGCGGAAACGGGCCTGGGATACGGCCCGGTTTATGAGCAGGCATCCGGCGGGTAAATTTTCGTCGATGGCACAGGGAGAACTCGAAGGCGGGCGCGCGCTCTCGGATGTTGAGGCCTTCAATCACGCGGTTACCCTCGACTCGCACGCGGTGGTGCGCGAGCTCGTCGACATCCTCGGCCTGACCGCCGTCGCGGTGTTGGGCGACGTCGGCGAAACGCGCTCGGTCCAACGCTGGATTGAAGACCGCGAACCGCGGCGCGGCAACGAATTGCGCTTCGCGTTGCAGCTCGCGTTGATGCTGTCGAGTCGTGCCGATGCTTCGATCGCGCGGTCGTGGTTTCAAGCCACCAATCCGCAACTCGGCGATCGCGCGCCGATCTTCATGTTGCGCGACCGGCCGCTGCGCGATATCGAAGGCCCGCTGCTCGAAGCGGCGCGGTCCTTCGCCGGCCGGCTGTAACCGGGTGCTTTTCCGGCTCCGATTGCGCTGACCGGACCCGCGCGTATTCCACGCCGCAGGCCAACTTGAACGCCGAACGCGATCGGCGTAGGGTGAGGACACCACCGAAGTTGTCCCGAGAGTTGGTCCCAATGATCTCCAATCACCGTCACCATGCCTCCGGAGCGCTCGTCCACGAACGCTTCGCGGACGCCGATGTCGTCCATGTCGTCGGCGAAGCCGATCTGTCGACGGCGGCGGATTTCGAAGCGGCCTGTATCGCCTCCGCGCGCCAGCAGCGCGATCTCGTTCTCGATCTGTGGGATTGCACGTATCTCGACTCATCGATCCTCGCGGTCATCGTGCGGCTGCACAAGCGCTACCAACCGCACTTCTCGATCGTGCTCAATTCGAGCGGCATCGTGCAGCGCATCATCAAGATAAGCGGCCTCGACGCGCTGTTGCCGCTGCGCAACGAACGCCTGGCCGAAGCCGGCTAAGCGCGGTGGAAGAGCGGGCTCGCGACGAGCCCGTTGAGGATGAATTGCACGGCGAGCGCGGCGAGGATGATGCCGAGCAGCCGCGTGACGACGTGAATCCCGGTCGTTCCAACCAGTCGTAAGAGCAGCGTCGAGCCGCGCATGCACAGCCAGGTGACCGCCAGTGCGGCGATATAGGCCGCCGCAACGATCGCGAGCCGCGCGCCGTTACCGTGGCTGAAACTCACCAGCAATAAGACGGTCGCGATCGTGCCGGGTCCGGCGATCATCGGCACCGCGAGCGGAAAGACGGCGGGATTCTCGAGCATCTGCCCTGCGCGTTCTTCCTCGGTCGTTGCTTTGGTGCCGGACTGACGCGCGAAGAGCATGTCGATCGCGATGAGCAAGAGCAGGATGCCGCCGGCGATCGTGAACGCGGGGAGCGTGATCCCCAGATACGTGAGGATCGCGTGGCCGAGCAGGCCCATGAAGAGCATGATGCCTGCGGCGATCAGGACCGCGCGATCGACGATCGCGCGGCGCGCCTGGGCCGGCGCGCTCGCGGTGACCGTGATGCTGAGCGGAATCATCCCGACCGGATCGATGATCGTGAAGGCCGTCGCAAACGCCGTCGCCGCGAAGCGCCAATCGATCACGGTGCGAGCCCGAAGAGGGCGTTCGCGTTGCGCGTCGTTACCGCGCTGACCTCGGCGAGGCTGCGGTCGAGCACGCGCGCCACGACGGCCGCCGTATCCGCGACGTACGCGGGTTCGTTGCGTTGGCCGCGATGCGGGATCGGCGCGAGATAGGGGCAGTCCGTTTCGAGTACGAGCGCATCGAGCCCGACGGCCCGCACCGCCTCGCGCAGCGACTCGGCGGTCTTGAACGTCACGACGCCGCCGATGCCGAGGCGCAGGCCGAATTCCGTGACGAATGTGTGCGCTTGCGCGGCGTCGCCGGTAAAACAGTGGATCACGCCGCGCTGCGCCGCCGGATCCCAGCGCTCACGCAAGATCGTGACGAAGTCGTCGTAGGCATCGCGCACGTGGAAAACCACGGGAAGTGCGCGCTCGCGCGCGTAGTCGAGTTGCGCGCGCAGCACGCGCGCTTGCGCGTCGTGCGGGCTGTGATCGTAATAGTAGTCGAGGCCGGTCTCGCCGATGCCGACGACGCGCTCCGGCGCCTGCGCGCGCAGCACGTCGAACGCCGCGGCGATGTCGCCGGGCGCGCCGCTCGCTTCGTGCGGGTGGATGCCGATCGTGGCGAGCAGATCGTACGTCACAGCGGTCTCCAAGGCCCGGCGGCTATCGTCGAGGTCGCAGCCGACCGTCACGATACGTTCGACGCCTGCTTCCCTCGCCCGTGAGAGAACCGCGTCCCGGTCGTCGTCATATCCCCGGTCGTGGACATGGGCGTGCGTGTCGATCATGACGAAGCCGACCGTTCAAGCCCACCGATGATCTCCACTTCTTGGCGCCCCCGCACACGGCGCGTTCTTATCGCCGCTCTGATCCTCTCCGTGCTGATTCATCTGTTCGGCGGCGCGCTTTACGACTACGGGCGGCATCTGCTGCTTGCCGCGCATCTCCTGCGCGAGCCGATCCCGAAGCAAGACCCGAACGCGTACGTTGCGACCTCAGACGTCATCCATATCGAAAAACGCGCCGTCCCGCGCCGGACGAAACCGCAGCGTCCCGCGCCGCAGCCGCATCCGCAGAGCCTGCCCGAGCCACAGTTCGATCCGAACGTGCCGCTCCTGCCGGTGCCGAAGCTCGATCCGGAGAAGCCGGTTGCACACGCCGAGACACCGCGCCCGATTGAAACGCTCCGGCCCGAGCTCTCGCACGAGACGAAGAAGCCCGCGCCGCGGCTTGCGGAGGTGCGAACCGGTGGCCTCCCCGACGTGACGCCGGAGCCGAACCCCGAAACGGTGGAGCGCACGCATCCCGAAACGAAGGCTGCGAAGCCGGCCACGCGCAAGACGAACCCGCTGCTCAGTCCGAGGCAGATCGCGACGCTCGAATCGCAATTCGAGAAGACGATCCAGTCATCGCGCGAAGATTTGCCGTCGGTCGTCGATGCGGTGAAGGAACCGGTCGGCGCACCGAAGCGCGTCACAATGAATTTCGAGGGCATCCATTCGGATTTGCACCGCGGGCAAGGGTATATGGAGCCGGTGAACGGCCCGTTCCGCTTGCGCGGCGGCTATGTTGCCTACGTGATGCAGTACACGTATATGTATCCCGACGGGCACATCGAGACCGACGTCATTCCGTGGACGTTCGTTTACCCGATCACGAACGATCCGGTCGGCCGGCACGAACGCTATCTCGACATGCAATTGCCGCCGCCGACGTTCCGTCCCTCGGCGGCCCGTCCGCTCAAACCAAAGGAAGAAGAAGCGTATGAGGCCGCGCAGTCGCAGCAAAATGCGAGTGCCGCTCGATGATCTCGACGCGTTGGCGCCCGCGTACGGCGCGGCTGCTGCTCGCCGCGCTCGTGCTCTCGCTGGTCATCCATTTCTTCGGCTATGCGCTCGTCGAGCTGGCGTTGCGCGTACTGCCGAAACCGAAGACCGGCGAAGTCCAGGCGGCGCAGCGCGCAATTCCCGAGCCGATCACGATCGAGAAGGTCGTGGTCCGGCCGACGCCGACGCCGACACCACCGCCGCCCGCCGCGGCGCTCCCCTCGTCGGCCGTGAAGATCGGCAGTGCGCCGCCGCGTCATGCGGCCGCGTCGGTTCATGCCGCGCTGCACGCGACGCCCGTCGTCGTGTACCATCAGCACTCGCAGCGGTCACCCAATCGGATCGCGCTGGCCCCGCGCACGCCGGGCCAAGCACCGACCGGGCCGCCGCAGCCGTCCAACAAGCTGACGACGGATCAGATCGCGAAACTTGAAACCCAATTTTCGAAGACGATCGCCGATTCACGGCAGGACGTCGCGAGTGCCGTGAGCTCCGTTCACGAACCGGTCGGCGGCGCGACGACCCGCTACAGCGCCGAGAACGGCAACATGACGATCGGCTCGGGGACCTGGCGAATCAACTCCTCACAACCGCTCGGCGACGGACGCATCGCGTACCGGTTGCACTACGCCTACGTCACGAACGACGGGAGCGTCGAGGAGGGCGATGTGCCGTGGCCGTTCGTCTACTCGCGGGCGGAAGATCCGTTCGCACGCGGCATCAAACAGATCGCCTGGCAATGCCCGCCGCCGGGATTCGTTGCGAGCGCGCCGCTCACGTCTCAGGAATCCTTCGAGATCGATGTGTGCCTGGGGAATCGCGTCAAGCCGTGACCGCGTCGATGCGCGGAAAGAGCGCATCACCGGGGCTCGTCTGCGTGTTCGCCGCGAGACCGCCCCAGTGCAGGTTTTCCGCCCAATTGACGCTGGGCGTCCCTTCGAGTCCGAGCTGCTGCCAGATCGCGTTTGCTTTCGCGGGCATGAACGGATGGACGAGGATCGCAAGCCAGCGTAACCCTTCGCAGAGCTCGTAGAGCAACGCGTCGAGCTCGTCCGTGCGTTCGTGTTTGTAGAGCTCCCATGGTTTTTTCTCATCGATGTCGCGGTTGAGCGCGGCGATGAGTTCCCACGTCGCATCGAGCGCTTCGCGGAAACGCAACCCCATCAGGTGATCGTAGACGGTCGTACCGAGGTCGCTGAAGCGTTCGCCGATCGCCGACTCGCTTGCGGGCGGCACGAGCCCGTTGCGGTATTTCGTAAGCATGGCGAGCGATCGCCGTAAGAGATTCCCGAGATCGTTGCCGAGGTCGGCGTTGTGCCGAACCCGCAGCTTCTCTTCGGAGACGCTGAAGTCGCTGCCGAACGGCGCCTCGCGCAACAGAAAATAGCGAATCGAGTCGGCACCGTAGGTCTGCGCGAGCGCGAACGGATCGAACGCGTTTCCGAGGCTCTTCGACATCTTCTGGCCGTCGGAGAGGATCCAACCGTGCGCGAACACGCGCGCGGGCGCGTCGAGCCCGAGCGCCCAGAGCATCGCCGGCCAGATGATCGTGTGGAAGCGCGCGATCTCTTTGCCGATCAGTTGTACGCTCGCCGGCCAAAGCGTCGCGAAGCGCGCCGGATCGTCGAGCCAGCCGGTCGCGCTGATGTAGTTGAGCAGCGCATCGAACCAGACGTACATGACGCCGCCGGGGAGCGGGATGCCCCAGTCGAAACTCGTGCGCGAGATCGAGAGATCGTCGAGGCCGCCTTCGAGCGTCGCCATCATCTCGTTGTACACGGATTGCGGGCGGCAGAACTCCGGATTCTCCTTGAAGTACGCGATGAGCCGGTCGCGATAGGCGGAGAGCCGGAAGAACCAGTCTTCTTCGGCGAGCCATTCGACGGGCCGCCGGCACTCGGGGTTGGGACAGCGGCCGTCGACGAGCTTCGATTCCGGCCAGAACGTCTCGTCGTTCGTGCAGTACCAGCCTTCGTACGTTCCTTGATAGACATCGCCGGTGGCGACGAGTTTTTCAAAGACGGCTTGGCAGGCGCGGATGTGGCGCTCGTCCGTCGTGCGGATGAAATCGTCGAATTGTGCATCGAAGGCGGGTGCCAGTTCGCGCCAGCGCGGCGCAAGCGAATCGACGTACGCTTGCGGCGTCATCCCCGCCGCGGCGGCGGCGTTCGCGACTTTCTGTCCGTGCTCGTCCGTGCCGGTGAGGCTAAAGGCGGGACCGTTCGCGCGCGCCGCGCGCACCAGCACGTCGGCCGCGATCGTCGTGTACGCGTGACCGATGTGCGGATTCCCGCTGATGTAATAGATCGGGGTGGTGACGTAAAACGCGCGGGGCATCCGTGCTCAGGTTCACGACGGCGGCTCGGACGGACCTGCGCGGCGCCGTTCGGAGACCCGCGCATACAAATGGCGGCGTTCGCCGAGGCCACGCTCCGCGAGCGATTTTGCGATCGCCGACGTTGTGCCGCCCGCGGCGAGCAGCGCGTCGATCGCCGCATCGAGGTCGACGTTTGTCGGAGCGGCGATCGGCGCCGGTTCGCCACCTTCGAGCACGAAGGCGATCTCGCCGCGCACGGGGTCGGCGAGCGCCGCGGCGACCTCGGCGGGCGTGCCGAGCAATTGCTGCTCGTGCAGTTTCGTGAACTCCCGGACCAAGAAAACGCGCGCCTCCGGCGCAACGACATCGAGATCGGCAAGCGCGTCGAGGATACGGTGCGGGGACTCGTACCAGATCGAGGTCTCGCCGGTCGCACGCGCGGTGCGAAACGCGGCGCGCCGTTCGCCGCTCGCGCGCGGGACGAATCCGGCGAAGGTAAACCGGCGCAGATCGAATCCGGAAAGGACCGCCGCGCAGGCGAACGCCGTCGCGCCCGGCAGCACCTCGACGCCGACCCCCGCTTCGCGCGCCGCCGCGACGAGCGCCGAGCCGGGATCGCTGATCCCCGGCATCCCGGCGTCCGTCACGATCGCCACGAGTTCCGTCCGGGCACGATCGAGGATCGCCGCCGTGGCCGTCGCGGCATTGTGTTCGTGGTACGTCCACACATCGCGCCCCGGCAAATCGTAGGCGGAGAGTAGCCGCTTTGCGACCCGTGAATCCTCGGCAACGATCAGCGTCGCGTCACGCAGAACGTCGAGCGCGCGCAGCGTAATATCCCGGAGGTTGCCGAGCGGCGTCGGCACGAACACGAGCCCCATTCCGTGCGTTTCGTCACCCGCCGCCGGTCGCCGCCCGCCGCCCGCGGTCATGTCATCGCGAGCCGCCACTCGTGTCATCCTGAGCCTGTCGAAGGATGACACGTCGGCGTTGCCGCGAACGCACCGCGCATGGCCGATGATTCGTCAGCTGTGCAAACGTTAACCCGGCATATCGAACTCCGCGGCCACATCATCGACAGCGGGATTTTCAGCCGTGTTCTCGGCACGCTGACCGATGACGAGCGCGTCGCGTATGTGATCGAAGAGTTCGATTCGGGCCATACGAAGACCGAACCATCGTATGCACGGCTGCGCATCGAATCCGGCGATTCTGCGGCGCTGGATGACGTACTCGATGCGCTACGCGCGCTTGGAGCCGAAGTCGTCGCGGACAGCGACGCCGCCCTCGAGCCCGCGCCTGCCGACGGCATCGTACCCGATCAATTTTACGCGACCACGAATTTCCCGACCGACGTACGGCTCGCGGGTGAGTGGGTGCCGGTCGATTTACCGGAGATGGATTGCGCGATCGTCGTCGCGGGCGGGCGCGCGAAGACGATTGCGTTCTACGATGTGAAGGCCGGCGACTCGATCGTCGTCGGGCACGAAGGGGTGCGCATCCATCGCACCGAGCGTTCGCGTAAGCGCGAAGTGTTCGAGTTCATGGCGAGCACGGTCTCGAGCGAGAAGCCGCGACATGCGTTGCTCGGCGAGGTGGCGCGCGAGTTGCTCGGCGTACTTGCCGCCGGGAAGCGCGTGCTGCTGGTCGGCGGCCCGGCGATCATCCACACCGGTGCGGGGCCATACCTCGAAGAGTTGATTCGCGACGGGTACGTCACGGCGCTGTTCGCGGGCAACGCGCTCGCAACGCACGACATCGAATCGCAGTTCTTCGGCACGTCGCTCGGCATCCAACTCGACGATGCGTTCCCGGCGGAAGAGGGCCACGTGCACCATCTGCGCACCGTGAATCGGATTCGCGCGGCGGGCGGTATCCGGCCGGCCATCGATGCCGGTCTCGTGCGCTCCGGCGTGATGTACGAGGCGTACACGAAGAATATCCCCGTCGTCCTCGCCGGCTCGATCCGCGACGACGGTCCGTTGCCCGACGTGATCCCGGACGTCGTCGAGTGCCAGCGCGCGATGCGCCGCTACGTCCCCGAGATCGGAATGGCGCTGCTCGTGTGCACGCTGCTGCACTCGATCGCGGTCGGAAATCTGCTGCCCGCGACGTGCAAGACGATCTGCGTCGACATCAACCCTTCGAGCGTCATCAAATTGACGGACCGGGGAACGCATCAGTCGCTCGGAATCGTGATGGACGCGTCGTCGTTCTTGCGCGAACTTTCGCTTGCAATCCAGGCCGCGCGGGCTGCCTAGCGGATTGCGCGCCGGCGCGCGGCCCTGCTCACTCGGCGCCGAGGGTCAAGTGGGTCACGCGGATGATGAAGAACACCGTGAGCACCGGCACGATGACGGCGATCGTCGCCCACATGATCGTCAGGCGGAACGCACGCGGCCGGATGTGCGAGTCGGCCAGAAACGCCGCGCAAATCGCCGTCGGCAAGAGCAACCCGACGGCCCAGATCGCTTGCCCGATTTCCCGCGACGGTGGCCGGCCGTGGATGCTGATCGCGTACCCGACCACGCCCACCTCGAGTGCGAGCAGCACGAAGCCGAAGATGAAGCAGGTGTTGGCGAGTTTCGTAATTCCGGTAGCGGTGCGAATCATTGCGGCGCGACCTCGACGCGCGGGGTGACGAAGAGCCGGTAGCCGATCGCGAGCGCCGCGATCGAACCCAGCATGGGCAGAACGCCGACCGCTTCGACGTCCCGCGAAAAAACCGTCGTCGCGAGGAGCGCCCCGATGATGAAGGCGATGTTGGAGAGCGAATCGCTCACGCCGAAGAGCGTGCCGCGCAGATCGGCAGGCGCCGTCCGCGAGATCAGCGCGGACATGCTCGGGCGGATCAGCGCGCTCGAGAGCGCCCAGAGCACGACCATACCCAGCAGCGCCGGAACGCTGCGGACGAGCGCGACGGAGGCATAACCGGCGATCGCGATGACGAAACCCGCGAGCGCGACCCGCCCGTCCCCGAAACGATCGGTGATCCGGCCGATGAACACGCCTTGAATCACGATCCCGATGATGCTCGTGACGACGAAGATCCAACTCGACTGCGACGGCCCGAAATTCAACATCCGTTGAACGAAGAGCGCGAAGACCGAGATCCAGCAAAAGAACGCGAAGTTGAAGGCGAATTGCGAGAAGAGCAGCGAGCGTAGCCCCGGCGTCTTGATCGCGTCGACGATATGGTCGAACGAGGCACCGGTGGCAACGGGCTTGTGCGATTCGGGGAGGAGTGTGAGCGTGAGGATCACCGTGCACACGGCGAGCCCCGCGCCGACCAGCAGCGGCACGCGATAGCCGAAGTGGACGAGAAAGCCCGAGATCACGGGGCCGATCAGGAAGCCCAGGCCGAATGTGGCGCCGATCAACCCGAAGGCACGCGAGCGTTCCTCGGGCGTGGTTACGTCGCTCACGTACGCTTGGGTCACCCCGAGGCCGCCGCCGCCGATCCCTTCGATCGCGCGCGCAAGGTAGATCATCCAAAGCGAACTCGCAAAAGCAAGCAGCCCGAAGCCGCACACGGCTGCACCTTGCGCGATCAGCAGCACGCCCCGCCGCCCGACGCGATCGCTGATGCGGCCCCAGATCGGCGAGAAGACGAGCGCGCACCCGGCGACGGTCGCGTAGATTCCCCCGATCGCAAGCGGTGAAGCGCCGAAATGTTGGGCATAATACGGCAAGATCGGGATCAAGATCGTGAACCCGAGAACGTCCACGAGCGTGATTCCGAGAATCGGAATGAGCGCCTTGTTCACAGGGACGTTGACGTGCTTGGTTGCGACAACGTTGCACGCCCGCACAATCCGCGGGGGGTGCGTTCTTCACTTCTCAAGCAGCCTTTACCAAGCCTTAGCCGCGAACGAGCAAGGGATTATGCCGCAAACATGCGCAATCTAAGAAGATGTTGCAACCCGGCAACGACATCTCAGCCGATCGGCAGATCGCG
>Ga0116231_10011685_pt1 | contig 13341 bp, 17 predicted proteins | sample S1TSphgellanicum_2_FD_89695 | JGI IMG/M metagenome (GOLD analysis project Ga0116231, IMG submission 89695) | Host-associated microbial communities from peat moss isolated from Minnesota, USA - S1T2_Fd - Sphagnum magellanicum MG | ecosystem: Host-associated > Plants > Peat moss > Unclassified... | reverse complement strand
GGGTGTATTGGGTTGCACAAGTGAAAATTTAGGGTTTTGGGTGAAGGAAAGATTAGGACAGATTTGCGGGCTATTTGAGAGGGTATTGGTGGTTAGAATTAGGGTTTTGGGTCAAGAAGGAAATATTAGGGTAAATTTGGTGTTGTTTGAGGGGGTGTTGGATTGTAGAATTCAATTCATGAAATAAAAATATGGGTTTTCCAAATTGTTGGTCTTCATGTTTTGGATAGAGGTACCCAGAACCGTAGGTTAATTAGAACCAGAGGTTATGGAATCGAAACTGGAACCATTGCAATTTTTTTTCTAGGTTTTGGAATTGGAATTAGAACCCAACTTATTAGAGTTAAAAACTGGAACTAAAACCGAAGGTTTATCATAAAACCTTAGGAACTGGTCACAACCAATTGGTCACAACCTAGACCAATAATTATGGCTAGCCAATCAAAATGCAATCATTTTGTTTTCCTAACCCCTTTTGGAGATCATTCGATAGGTATTGTGAAGAAATTTCCAAACCCTAAACCCTAAACCCTCAACTCAAACTCACTTTCATGCTACAAGTATTTAAAGGCCAAATACTTCATCCAAAGTATATATACTATTGTGTATAGCCCATGTATACTGTTGGTGGTGGAGATGCTCTTGCTCAGAATTGGAAACCTTCCAAAAGCTAATATGGATTGTACAAATGTACCATGCTCAAAATACGTACATGTTTACATACGTACGTATTGTTTTTTTGTGTCATATACTTGAATGTATTTTCAGTTTAGGGTTTAGGGTTTGTCCACATGCATCAGTACAATGTATCATGACCAGAATACGTACCTGTGTGTATATACGTTTATATTTTATATGTAATGTACTAGTGTATATACCAGTTGAGGGTTTAGGGTTTATCCACAAGCAGCGGTACAATGTACCATGCTCAAACATACATACCTTTGTATATACGTACGTATTTCATGTGTAATGTACTCGAATGTATATACTAGTTTAGGGTTTAGGGTTTATCCAGAGGCAGCAGCGAGGAAGCGATCACGCACTCGTGGATTTGCTTTGCGAGAGAATTGCGAGATTCGAAGTTTTTGTTCTCTGCAATTCTTCCTGGGTTGGGGAATTATTGTTTTCCTGCAGCTGGTTTAGATTTTAGAAGAATTCACGGCAAGTTTGGAGCGAGAAATCGCTGCAATTTCCGCACTTTCTCCGCGGAGTTCAGTTTTTGGATTTGTGTTTTTCGGGGGTGGACTCCTGGAAGCTTTGCAGCTGAAGGCATTGCAATGGCATTGCACAGCGTAATGATGCAAGCTCGAGCACTTCACCATGACCATTTCCAACAACTCTCTGCATCTCAGTCTTCATTTGTGTCACCCATCTCTTCTTCCAGGAACCAGTTTCGGAGTTTCACTCCCAAGGGCTTTGGTTGTTGTCGACCGGTGACTGGAAGCTTCTCCCAGTGTGCACTCTCTCTTAAAGGAGGAGGAAGAGGAGGAAGAGCCCCCCCCGGAGTCTCGTGCTTTCCGGGCAGCTTGAGGTATAGAAAGAGGTCAGCAGATGGCAGACGGATGTGGCATATTGCAGCTCAACCTTCGGAACCATCTACTTCAACTTTCAATGAAGAGGATTATGAAGAGCATGAGGATACTGAGGAGGAAGCCAGGCGACGCAACTGGGTTGAAAGAAGGTTACCAAACTCGAAACCCTAATTTTTTCCAGCATTTGCACACGCAGAAATCCCCCCCCTCCACCCAAAAAAAAAAAACTAAATTCAGAGAGCTGCAGATATGGCTGTTAAATTGGAAGAATCAGAGAACAAGGGTCTCTCATATCCTTAAGACTTTGTAGACCTGACCTGGAATCGCCAATGATGAAATTTTTGGCTTTGAACAGATCTCTTCCAGCACATTCTCAATGTCAACCCATCAAACACAATCCTCATTTTGCAAATTGTACAGTAATTCTATGAATGATTACATGTCTCATAATCAATTTGTCATGCACAAGTAGTCTGGATGGACGGTTGAGAGCTAGTGACTCTCAAACTGGAAGTTTTAGTTCTGAACACTTGCTTGCCATTTCCAGATGCAGTCATCAACCTTGGCACAAAATTCCATATTTCCCTGGTCTCCAGATAAGGACAAGCTCTGCATTCCTGGGTTCTGGAGCAAGTACTGGAACCTGGGTGCTTCTGTGCACTTGATATCTTAAGAACTTTTGGATCCTTTGGAACCACGAATGTGTCGGATAGTGAAAGATGAGCAGAGCTTGATCCATCTCTTGCAGAGGCATTTTATGGTCATTTGTCCCAATTGTTGTTAGCCACAATAATTGTGATGAGATCTTGCAGAATTTGTGCAGTAGCTGTGATAGTTGATCAATGTTCAGTTGCATATGTGTTTTTTTCAGATGATAGAAGCACTCAATGTGTGTGCTTGTGTCCAGGAGCATTTTGTAGTGTTCAATTGATACAATGTACATGCCTTTGACTAGAGTGTGCACACCATCAGCACAGTTACAGTCACTGCAGAGATTTTTCTATGCACAAAGCTGTAAAGATGTCCATTTTTTTTCTGAGAAGGAAAAAGAAATGTGTATCTGAAGCATGGAATTCTCCAAATGAATTCTTGTGTTAGAATGTGTCTCTTTCAGAGATTTTGCATGAGCCAATATTTTCTGAAGAATATATGGAAGTGACAAATTATTTCTTGTTGGTTGAACATGCCATTGCCTGCTTGTGAAGCTTTTTTGGGTTCAATTTTGGGACTTGGATTACGTGTTATTGGCTTGCTGGGTTTGCTTGTCCATTGTTATGGGGTCGATTAAGATGTTAAGAATGACATGGTTTTGACTGCAGATGGGCACCATGGGAAGAGCTTCTCTCACCAGAGGCAGAATTTGCAGTTGAGAGTCTTGCACCTGGGGAAGAGGAACCAGTTGTCTCACGAGAGTCATTTGAGAAGCTGAACCCTAAGTGGCAGGAAGAACACAGGAAGAAGCTTCTAGAGGAAGCAAAGCGGAAGGAGAAGGAACGAAAACCCCCCACACTGGAGGGAAGTATATGGGATCTTCCACTTGTATTTGCTCTAATCCCCCCTCGAGACTGGCCTCCTCCTGGCTGGAAAGTTGATGCAAAGGAACTTGCTTTCATTCGTGAGGCACATTCACTTGAAAATGTATGGGTGAAATCAGATGATTTGAAAGATGCTGTTGAAGACGAATCGATGGAGGGAGCGTTCCCCAGATGGCAAATGTTTCTGAAGCAGTATGATGAATGGGTTACAGCCAATAAGGAGCGCCTAGACCATGAAGCTCAAGAGGTGTGTTGTAACTGGCTACTGAGATTGTAGACATCCTTTTTCTGTGTTTTTTCTGCTATGATAAGTGTGTTTTCAGAATGCAGAACTACAGAGATGCAGCTTTCAGAATCAGAACTACACTTCTGCTTAGTTTAGGATCCTAACCTTCATCTATGATGATGCAAAATTCCTTAAGTCACTGATAGTTATATTCTAAGCAAACAGGCAAACCAAGCTTCAATCTGTAGCATCTTCAAGCATTCTGTGAATGACCCATGTGCTTGATTGTTGAAGGGAAGTCTTGGTCAGCTGATTTTTGTTGATGACTGTAGGTTGATCCAGAGTATTATCCAGGGAGGCGTCGATTGGGTGAGGATTATCGTGAGGGCATGGTGAGAACCTGCAAATTTAAAAAAAACCATTTCTATAAAATTGCAATATTGTGGAAGTACTCCTGGCAAATGTTGTAATTTGTGAGATTTTGGGGTGATTATGGGAGAAGTGTTATGTTACTAATGAAGCACTTGTTCTGTCAATTTTTCATGTGTGTCATTTTGTTATGAACAGTATGAGCTGCCATTCATTTACCCAGGACAGGTATTTTCCCCAATCATCCTTTCAATCATTTGATGCCAATGAAGGATGATGATGCACTTTGTCTTATTCTAGATTTGAGAGTTGACATTGTCATTGTTTCTCAATTCCTGGTATCATCAAACTCTTCTCGTCCTAGTATACATCAACTGTCTTTGCAAGTCTTCGATGGGTTTTTGAAGACTCAGGCTTCAGATATTCATTCTTTTGCTTTCTGACTTGCTGTGTTTGCTGGACACTACATCAACTGTCTTTACGGGTCTTCAATGGTTTTTTTGAAGACTCAGGCTTGAGATATTCATTCTTTTTCTTTCTGATTTGCTGTATTTGCTGGACACAGCATTATTGGGGAGTAGTGTCATGTGTTAGTTTATACGAGGGAGCTTTTGTTCATATTGGTGCAGTGCATGATGGGTAAGTTTCTGGTCTCTTCCAACCACTTTGAATATTTCAAAGTGCACACTCCTTGAATGCAAGAGTTCTGCAAGCTTCTATTTCCATCATAGCTGCAGCTTCGGCATGTACAAGTACATGATGGGTAGTATGAGTTCATGACCGGTTCAGAGATTGTTCACAAAAATCAATGCTTTTCATACTTGGAAAATGGGTCATTGCAGATGGGTGCCAATCCAAGACAATGACTGGTACTACATACGAGATTTTATTAAAGTGGGCATGCATGTTCAAGTTGAGGTTATAGTAAGTGTATTTTGTCACCAACTGTTTGTTTCTGTGTTGCTTATGTTGCTTGTTGGGTGCTTTACAGTATTGTAAAGGCAAAGGTGGTGTTGTGCTATCAATCATGAATCTGCTAGCAAACTGCATGCCTGGTCCTTGGGCTGTCATGTTGTTGGATCTGAAATATCCATACCTTTGTTATGGGTTTTTCTCTCTCAATTGTTTTCAGGTTCACACATTTGCTGATATTTCAGGTTTTTGGCATATCAGATCAAATGAGAAAGTCTTGTGTATTGTACTGGGCTTGATTTAGGGTGTTGTTCTGGTACATTATGCAGGCAAAGAGAGATCCTTACAGGTTTCGATTCCCGATTGAATTGAGATTTGTGGATCCCAACATTGATGATATGATGTATTTGCCACTTCTCTCACCCGTTGTGCTTTCAAATAACCATGATAGTGTTTAAAGAAAAAGAGCTCTTCCAATGCTTCAAAGTTACAACTCCAGCAGCATGTTCTTATTGGATTGTGGGCTTCTGCAGATTTCACCGATTTGAGCATCCCCCAATTTTTGCTCGTCCAGGAGACGATGATCTAGATGAAGTAGCGGTAAGTTGGCTGTTTCTGTTTCTATGGTCAGTAGTTTTCAAAGTTTTATCTTTTCCTCTCCCTTTCCCTTTTTCTTTTTCATTCTTCATGCTTTTAATATTGTTCTTCTTATGTGTATTTTGCTCTCATCAGTTGGTGCCCTCCTTACCGTGGTGTTGTGTCTGCTCTTCAATTTTTCAAAAGATCTCAGCTACCTTAAGATATAGGAGTACTTACTGCATCATTTGAGGTGCCTTGATGAGATTTGTGTTTCCTACCATTTGGTCAGTACATGATTATTGGAGTATCAGTCCATATACACCTTTTGGTCGTGGTGGTGGGAGTGCAATTCACTCCAGGAGGACCTAAGATCGATGTTTGTCTTGTACTGGCTTCTGCTCACAGAGAGAATCAAACAGGCCGTATTGGCCAAAATTGCGACCAGAAAAATCTGCTGAGGATGAAGAGGAGCAAGGTTGTTTGGTTCATCCTGCAGTTCCTCGGGTAATCTCAATGTGCATTCTGTTGTCTGTCAAATTCCTTGCTGAAGATTCATGTGTGAGTACAATGATCACAGGTGAGACTTGTGCATATCCCAATGCCTGTTTTTCCTTAAGGAAGAGGTGGGTCATGGAGCATGATCTTTGAAAATAGAAAACGTTGTTAGCTAATGTGAGGATCTATTCAACAGTTGTGGCAACTATATCAAGCAGAGGAGATGGTATTGGATGAAGAGGATGGGGTTGAGGAAGACACTGAGTACATTGGCCTTGTAGATGATGCCTACTCTGATGCCGATGATGGTTATGATGAGGAAGGAGAGGAAGAAGACAATGAAGAAGAATATCCAGGGTATGAAGAAACATTTGAGCCACAGTGGTTTGAAGGAGGTGCAAGAGGATCTGATATTCCTACTCTTGTCCTGGTATAACTCAGACTGTACTTGATTGTTTTTCTATTTTGGCCTGTTCTGACAATTAGCTTACCACTGATTCGTGTCCACTTCCTTGTGAGTTTGCTCTCCAATTCCTAACACAGTGCATTTCTTTTCTTCAGAACACAGATCCAGCAGAACTCAACCTTGATGCTGCACGTAAGGAAAGAGAGGTAATCTTAATCCATAACTTTTGGCTTTATTTCATGCTGATTATCATGTCTAGCACACACAAGGATTAAACCTTAGTTGTACATCAAGCATACTTGTGAATCTTTAATGCAATTCCACTCACGAGGAAATCCAAATTGATGGAGACTTGGGGTCATGGCACTGCAGGAATTTAAGTGTCTGTGGGAGGAAGCCATGGCTAAAGGAGAGGAGTTTGTACCTCCCAAGAACCGACTGGACTGCAGAGTTGAAGAGCTTAATGTGATGCACAATGAGCGCAAGTTAGCTGAGAAGGAGGCTCTCATGCGTGATACAGCTTGGTCTGGTCCATCTCACTACCAGATTTTCCTTGCAAGTTTGATCCATAGTCTTGGCACACTGGCAAGAATCAGGAATAAGCCCTCACTCTGTCTTTTATATTGCATTGGTACAGCCGCATAGAGTTGGGCCTTCCACTGGAGGAGCCTGGGCGCTATGCAGACAAAGAATTCTGGGGAAAGAATCCATATGACCCACGAGAGCCACGGTGGCGACATGATTACTGGGGTGACCCATCCAAAATGAAAGATGAATTGCGGCGTGAAAAGGAGCCTCGCAGTGCTCGAACTGTTGAGGCAGTGGTTGAAGAAGAGGAGGATGACCTAGGTATGCAGTTGTCTTTGAGTGGGTGTTGTGATGTCTCAGCTGATTAGATCACATCTTTGGGAGTGTATTTGAGGGCTCAGATGTGCTGACCATGGGAGCCAATATGGATTTGGGTTTCCTGTTTGTTTGTTCAGTAATTTGGGGTTTGTGGGTTTCAGTGGAGGGAAAAGAAGAGGATGAAGAGGAGGTGGATGAACTCGATAGAGCTGAATCAGCAACAGTGTTGCAGAAAGTGAAAGAGGAGAGGGGTACTGTCAATGGAACTGCAACAATTCGGATGGATAACATTAGGGGAATGTTCAGCAGAACAGCTGAGGAGGTTAGTCATATTCCTCCACCACGGACCTGCCAACTCCATGCTTTGAGGGAGTCTCTTATGTTGATGCCTCTTTGTTTTGTTTCTTTGCAGGATGATGTGCTTGACGTGAAGAATGAACTCGGGGAGCAAGACAAAGGTGATGAAGGTGATGATGCAAATGAGCCTAGTACAAACATGTAAGTGGTGCATCTGGCTTGCTAGCCCAATGTTTCAGTTTCTAGGAACAGGAAAATGAACCATTAGGCAAACTGAGAGATGATGTTATAACATTTGACTGGCAAAATCAGAACTTGTGTTGCTGATTTTACCTCCAGAAAATTTCCTGTTCGTGGAATCCTCTTTCCAAGTCACTTTTAGATTTCAATACATAGTTGATCTCACTTCTTGTAATCTATCACCTGTTAAGTTTGGGTACAAGTTTTGTAATGGTACCAGTCGGTTTGAATTGGATTCTATTAGGAATGGAGTAGAGCTCTCCCTGTTTTGCACAGGCTTCTGTCATTGCCTCACATTTCCAGTTGTGATGGGAATGTGAATGTTGCACTTCCTGTTAACTGATTAGCAAGTTGAGCTACCACCCATGTCAGTGTGGAGAAGGAATCTTACAAAGAGCTCTGATTGTGATTGAGCCTGATATATGAATCATAGTGTGTGTGTTGCAATGAAGTATAGATTTTGGTCACAAGCAGGTGAGACAAACTGACAAGCCTTGCAGGCTTGATGAGAGTGCAGCAAACTGTAAAGGATTTTTACACATCCATCACAGTTTCTCCAGCTAAGAAACGTAAGAGGGACATGAAACTTGCTTATGGAGATTCAATGCTTCCTGGCAGTTGTATTTGAGTGTTGTGCTGTCATGGCTATACAATGTTTCAATGCTGTGGCACTAATTCTTGAACTTTGTGATTGCAAACTCTTGCTGCTACATCAGTGCAAGCATTTGCATGAATGTTGACACAAGCACAAACCAGCTCTACTAACAGCAAGAACTAAAGCTGCAGTAGGAGTCTTGTGCTAAGGTCTTCTTTAGCAGCACTGCAATTGTTGGAAAAACTGTGTCCATTACTTGAAGTATATCTGCAAAATACAAGCTTCACAGAATTGCATACAGGAGTCCAAAACTTGGAAATTGTGTGAGGAATTGTTCCTGGTAAATGTATTAACAGGAAGTTGGTGATGGGAGAAAGCATTCAAGAACAGGCTCTTGCATGTAGCCTGAAAAATCTTGTAGGCTCTATGCTGCTTTGGAACGCATATGCTGCTGTGGCAATTGGGATCTCTATGAGAGTGTTGAATTGCAGAGAATACAAAAGAGGTGTGAAGAAAAGAGCTGGATTCAGTCACACCTTGATTCAAGTGAATAATGAGGTGCACACAACATTGGTGGTAGATGATCAACACCATCCTCAGATGATTCTTCACAGTTGCCATTTTCCTTTCCTAAATCAAATGCTATTATCCCAAGGAGGGAAAAATCAAGAGGCATAGCATTGGGATGTGTCAATATAAGGATAATTAATCCAATGCTGTACACAAATGGCCTTTTAATGCTGACAAGAGAGAACACTTGTGATCATCAAGCAATCCTGGGTCAGAGCTCCAACTAAATCCCATCTATGCTCATGATAGAGCTCAATCCCTGGCATATTCTGCCCTCACAGTCCTTAACACCAATGCCATAGGAAGCTCCATGACCAGTCTGCTGGAAAAACTCAGTTAGGTTTCCTCGTACATCTTTTGAGCTTCCAAGATCAGTGCCATATTCTACAAAACCATATGTGTGCGTCTTCGTGATTGGCACTTGGATTTCAGCTGCAAGATGGACAAATTTCCTCGAACACTTAAAAGCAAATGTTGTGATTGACAGGAAATGGAGTGACATTTCAGAGCTTCTAACTGTAACTGTAACTTTTTCAGCTCTAATCATCCCCAGAAATTTAGAAACCTGTATGGTGATGTCTGTTATGGAAGTTTAAGATACCCTTGTTGTGTTCCAGCATCTTACCTTGAGGAAGTTGTGTGCAGCCCCAAGTTCACCCATGTTGTACCCATGGACAGATCCCCCATGCAACCTCCATAGCAGCCATGGACCACCCCCACTAGAGGAGGTTTCTCAGAATCTTGCTGGTCTTCCTGTTGCAGCTGGACAAACCCATGTCAAGGTAACTTGATGACAGTTGAAAAATGGGAACTTGCTCCCAAGGCCTTGGTCAATCTGTGAAAGACCGTAAGCAGACAGCACATCAGAATATCTGTTACTGCTTAACAATTTCACAAATGTTCAAATAACAGAAACAATGCAATGAAGAATGGTGACATCCCTGGGAATTGGTACACTAAAGGTGAAAGATTTTCACACATCAGCTGTTTGTCAGCCTCCCTCTCCTTTCAATTTACTGACAGTAATCAGCACACGAAATCTCAAAGGAAATACAGGAATGTGAACCCATATAATACAGACCTGGAAAATGTCTCTTGAGCCAATGGGTGTAGAATCGACAAATCAAGTGTTGTCACGTGTGAAATTGGCTTGCAGGAATGCAACTTGGTCAATGCCAGTGTCACAGTGTGAGGTAGGGGGCCATCCATAGTGAGAGCACGACTTGGTAAAGGGCACACCCCATTAGTGCACATAGCACTGGTCTCATCTCAAGTTGTAACTTTGTCAAGCACCACTCTGTAAGTAAACTTGCTTTGTTGAGTGAAAGCCTGTCAGAAATACAAAATGAAATTCTCCATCCAAGTGGTGAGTGTAACAATATTTATCCACAAGATGTGGAGTAACTACTTCTGAATCTCCAATAACTGAAGGACAGATGCAAGCTTGGTGCACTGTCAAATCATGTGACCAGAAATGACCTCAGTCAAATTGGCCTTAATGCCAGCTCGATCCACTGAGACAAAGGACATATCTTCCACCCCCAGTCCCCCTGTGAATACAGCACTCAACTTGCAGCTGTTGAGGGGGGGAATGGATATTTAGTGTAGGGTTTTTGTCCATGGATGTGGATCTGGGTCTTCATCTGCTGCTTTGTTTGGTGTGTTTTGTCTCCACTTTGCTTCTCTTTGCTATACCTTGATCCTGCAGAGGTAGTTTTTCAGAAATTTTCTGAGTTTGTTTCTGTTAATTTGTTGCTTTGAATTTGGCACTTGTTTGTTGGACCTCCATCTGGTCTAGACTTTTCTTAAACCCTAAATCTTGTCCTGGCATGGGGAGGATGCTGTAGCCCTTTTGCATAGGGGTGTGATTTTTCAATTCTTTGTTGGGATGTATTATGATGTCTATCTGTTGAGTTTTTTTGTGCAGGCACATTATGATTGGAGTTAAACAGTAATGGGGATGTATGGGAGGGAGGTTGGAAGAAATGCGAAGGCATGGATGTTACTATGTGGTTGGCATAATGCACCTTTGCAAGCAGAGAACTGTAGCTATTGGTCGTGTATGAATTTCATTCTCATGGTCAGTCTGGATCTGTGGATTTCCAGGGAGTGTTGGTTGGAAATCCTATAGACGGTTTTCCGCGTTTCCCATCCATCCAAGGCAAACCTGTCACACACTGTGCTCTGGTAGTCACAGAGGCAGCCAGTGATTTTCTTCACCAATCAATAAGCAGTACAAGATTCTGACTATTGCTGTGCCACTGCTTGTATTGTTGTTGCATGGCTCCATAAGTCGATTGAGCTGCTAAGGGTACATTTTTATTTCTCCCAAATATTTCTTCTGTCCTCACTCAAGTTGCTGCAGTTTTCATGCAGGAAGTTGACGCACCTGCCAATTACAGTAGAAACCTGGCAGCTTCCACACTAATTATTTTTAGTTTAGAAATGTTGAAACTTTCACCCAAAAAAAATTCAAAGAGAAACTGTAACCAAAAAGAAAGTGGAAGACAAAACAACAAACCTGACCACATACAATGGGCCTAAGCAGAATTGGATTTTCTGGTATCCTACAGCAATTAACCTCTCTTGACCTTTTCTCTCACTCGCATGTCACAGAAGACTCATGCCGGCATTCACTGATCTTCAACAAAACCAGCTTATGCATACACAAATTGGCAAAGCTGTTACAGAATCCAGAATTTACACCTTACATCCACTTGAATGGTCAGAAACTATTAGCTACCTAACTCTAATGCATATCATCAAAAATCAAGAATCTATTGAGGTATGGCCTTTGAGGTCAGAACTCTCAAGGTTCACTCGATCCATTGAGCCGCTAACCCATTCCCCACTGAATGCAACAATGCAGCGTGCTTCCACTCTTCTTATCTGAAAACCTAAAACCTGGAGACTCTTGAATCTAAATGCATTCTGAATCACCTAACTTTGAACAATAAATACCAGGCTCGTCTAGAGCCACTCAATGGGACAGACTCTTACGCAAGAATGAATGACAGATTTCTTCTTTCAAGTCCTTTCTTCACTCTGAATCTGTATACTCATTTTGTCCACCTTAAGGATACCCCTTGAGGTTTCTGGTACTCACTCAGATAGTTGCCTACAATACACTCAGATAGCTGCCTACAATACAGATGCAAGATACTGTAACACAAATTCCCCATTCCAAGATGCTCATTTTCTTCAATCTGCCCCCCTAGTTCTAGGGCTCGTACCCCTCAGTTCTTCATCATTCCTTGGCATCAACCCTTCATATCTATTCTTACAATGACATTCACAACTACTCAGCTAAGTTACTGGCGCAGCGGAGAATTTCAACAACCAGCCAAGTAGTCAGAAAACAACAACCACCAACCAAAACACCTACCGGCCCCTTCTTTCTTCCTCATACTCCCTCTTATGCTTGCTTCTCCCGTCCCTTCTGCCAAACCATCTTCAATGCAGCTCCCTCCTCCACCATCCATCGCACCGCGTGATTCCTATATTCCATAACACATAAATAAACAGAATAGCCTGCCCACGCATTCCTTGCAGCAGTGATGGAGAAATTTCCGCTGCAAGAATGCAAAAAGGTGATGGATAATGAAAACAATAAACTAAACTAAACCCTAAAGACATGTTGTGTTCACACTAGTGTGATGACCTGCTGTTTGGTCACAAAACTTGTGGGAAGGAAATTAGACGAATATTTAAGATTTTTTATTTTTGACATGCAATCTTGCAAATTAATTGATTAGTCGAAAGATATGTGTACTTAGTAGTATTGCAGTGTACTTCACTTTATTTTGGTGGGAAGCGCATTCACCCTCACCATTCTCATCAAACTCACAGCTACGGCTAGTCATCGAGCAACCTCCAATCAACTTCACAGGTGTAAGCATGTCCGAGGAGGAAGGTCGCATGCACTCTCTATGCCTGCAACTCCCATCTGTCAGCCAGTCATTTTTTGGGGGTGAAAAGTGCCCTAAAAGGAGAGCTAGTTTTCTGAAAATGGAAAATTCTGTTGCAAATGCCCATTTAAAAAAAAGAAAAATTCGCCAAACTGCTACAGAAAACTTGTTTTGCTGCAGAGGGTGTCACCAGATTCATGCCTACTGGCTAAACGTTTATGACTTTTGTGGAAAAGACTCGCCAGTGAAGTTGAAATCTGCTTAGGGATGCTTGTCACTCTGGCTCCATGAGGGAATTTGAAAAAGAAAACACTGTTGTGTGGGTCTGCCACGGTCGGTCAGGTGGCTTAATAGTGTTTAAGCACATGGAAACACTTTTGGACAAACATTTCATTGAATTGATTACATTTGAGGTAATGGGCAAGCAGTAGGCATGAGAACCAACCCTGACTCCTTGACAGCAAGTGAGGCAACACGGAAACTGTGGGAGATGCCAAACACCACACTGAATAAAACCCCTCACTGAACAGTGAGCACTGAGGATTCTGCAGCCTCAAAGAAAATGGGGCACGCGGTTTCCATCACTGCCTAGGTATTCCAAGAAAGCAGGATGGCAACCAGGAAAGAGAATACCTAGGTAGCTTCCACATGCCGGGTAATCCAGGAGAAATTATGGCATTTCGTACCGACAGGCTCGGGCATAGCTTTTATAAGTCAGGTCCCAGATTTTGTTTCTGAAATGGATCTTTTCTGATATGTACCAACAAATGAGACAACATGCTCTAGAACTTTCAGAAAGAGAGAGAAAGTGACATACAGCGGAGAGCG